>Ga0105053_10010398_pt1 | contig 11609 bp, 8 predicted proteins | sample BON01_FD_78093 | JGI IMG/M metagenome (GOLD analysis project Ga0105053, IMG submission 78093) | Freshwater microbial communities from Lake Bonney liftoff mats and glacier meltwater in Antarctica - BON-01 | ecosystem: Environmental > Aquatic > Freshwater > Ice > Glacier meltwater | place: Lake...
TCCGTTTGAGCGAGAAGCTCAGCAGCATTGCTCGGTTTCATCGAACCACCATAAAGAATACGCACCTTTTGCGCGACGGTTTCGCCAAAGAGTTTCGTGAGCAGTTCGCGGATAAATGCGTGCACTTCCTGCGCCTGATCAGAGGTCGCTACTTTGCCGGTGCCGATTGCCCAGACTGGCTCATAAGCCAAGATTACACTAGCAGCCTGCTCAGTGCTGACGCCGCCAAGCCCTGCTTCCAATTGGGTTTGCACTACCTTTAGTGTATCCCCTGCTTCGCGCTCTTCGAGGGACTCCCCAACGCATAGCACCGGACGAAGTTCGGTCTTCAAGGCAGACAATACCTTCTGGTTGATCAGCTGATCGTCTTCGCCAAATAAGGCACGACGCTCGCTGTGACCAAGAATCACATGGGTGACAAAGAGATCGCGCAGCATAGGTGCGGACACTTCACCGGTGAAGGCACCGCTGGCCTCGAAGTGCATGTTCTGCGCTCCGAGCTTGATATTCGCGCCTTCCAGAGTGCGACCAGCACTTTCAAGAGCGGTAAATGGTGGGCAGACCAATACGTCGACTTCGGTCTGGCGGCCGATTTGTTGAGCAATCTCCTTCACCAACATCACACCGTCAGTGGGGGTCTTGTTCATCTTCCAATTACCGGCGATGAGTTTTTTTCGTAAAATCATAGAAAAGAATTAACTGAATGAGATTGTCGCCGAAGAGACTGTTCTTGGCGACAAAGAAGAATATTTAGCTGAGAAAATAGCGATTTTAGCTCTCTAAAAAGACGACTCCGGGGAGCGCCTTACCTTCGAGAAACTCCAAGCTCGCGCCACCACCGGTGGAGCAATGCGTCACCTTATCAGCAACTCCGAACTTCTTGGCGGCTGTCGCCGTATCACCGCCACCCACGACGCTGATTGCACCACGGCCCGTGGCTTCGGCAACGGCTTCCGCCATCGCCTGGGTAGCGCCGGCAAACTTCTCAAATTCGAAGACCCCAGCAGGCCCATTCCAAATGATGGTCTTAGCTCCAAGAATCGCTTCGCGATAAAGCTCAATCGACTTTGGTCCGGCATCGAGCCCTTCCCATCCCACGGGGATCCCCGTGCTATCGTCTGCCGCCTGCGTATTCGCATCGGGGCTGAAATCATCGGCACAGATATAGTCCACTGGGAAAACCAGCGTTACGCCCTTGGCCTTCGCTTCGTTCGCAAGTTCGGCGACAATCTTCGCCCCTTCGGCGTCGAAGAGACTCTTGCCGATTTCCATGCCATCGATCACCTTCTTAAAGGTGTAAGCCATCCCACCGCCAATGATGATCTGATCGGCTTTATCGAGCAGGTTCTTAATTAGAGGGATTTTATCGGAGATCTTCGCTCCGCCCAGAATGGCGAGCAAGGGACGCTTCGGCTCATCCAGCACGGCAGCAAATGCCTTAAGCTCTGCTTCCATCAAAAAGCCCGCTGCCTTTTGGGGCAGATTCACCCCGACCATCGACGAGTGAGCGCGATGCGCCGTGCCAAAAGCATCGTTCACAAACACATCCCCGAGCTTAGCGAGGCTCGCACGGAAAGTGGCCACCTTTTCCGGATCAGCACTCGCGGAAGCACCATCTTCGTTCTTGGACTTGCCCTCTTCTTCGATGTGAAAGCGCAAATTCTCGAGTAACAACACATCGCCGGGCTGGAGGGCGCTAGTGGCAGCTTCTGCGACCGGCCCCACGCAATCTTCGGCAAAGCTAACTTCCTTCCCGAGCAGATTACTCAGTTCAACCGCCACTGGCTTCAGCGTGAACTTCAGATCCACTTGTCCATTGGGCCGACCCAAATGGCTCATCAGAACGACCGAAGCTCCCTGATCTAGCGCGTGCTTGATCGTCGGTAAGGCTGCAACAATACGCTGATTATTAGTGATAGCACCAGTCGCTTTGTCCTGAGGAACATTAAAGTCGACGCGGATCAACACGCGTTTACCGGCTAGCTCGAGATCGCGGATAGAAGTATATTTAGACATGATAGAGTGGCGATAAATCAGAGATGAGTAAAAACAAGAGAGGAGCGAGGCGCGAGCCGACTCAGAAGTCGATTCTCGCTACTCACTCCTCGCTAGCTTGCGGCAGGACCGCGCTTAGAGTTTGCTGGCGATCTTCTTGGTGAGATCAACCACCCGATTGCTATAGCCCCATTCGTTATCATACCAGCTCACGAGCTTGAAGAACCGACTGTTCAGCCCGATGCCGCTACCTGCGTCGAAAATCGACGAAGATTTACTATGGATGAAATCAGATGAAACGACTTCGTCGTCGGTGTATTCCAGGATCCCTTTCAGATAAGTTTCGCTGGCCTTCTTCATCGCAGCGCAAATCTCAGCATAGGAAGTTTCCTTCGTCGTGCGGACGGTAAGATCGACGACCGAGACAGTAGGAGTCGGCACACGGAACGACATACCGGTGAGCTTGCCTTTGACTTCAGGACAAACGAGCGCTGTGGCTTTTGCCGCACCCGTGCTCGCAGGAATGATGTTTTGTGCAGCGGCACGACCACCCTTCCAGTCTTTCTGAGAAGCTCCATCCACCGTTTTTTGTGTAGCGGTGTAAGAATGGACCGTCGTCATCAGACCTTCTTCAATTCCAAAGCCTTCCTTGAGGAGGACGTGGACGACAGGCGCGAGACAGTTAGTGGTGCATGATGCATTCGAAATAATGCTGTGTTTCGAGACATCGAGTTGATCGTCATTTACACCCATCACGACAGTGATGTCTTCGCCCTTAGCAGGTGCCGAAATAATCACCTTCTTAGCGCCGGCATCGATATGCCCCTGAGCTTTCTCAGCAGCAGTGAAAAGACCGGTAGATTCGATCACAATATCAACGCCGAGTTCCTTCCAAGGAAGTGCAGCGGGGCCAGCTCTCACGCCAAGCACCTTGATTTTGTGACCGTTAACAACGAGCACATCATCCTCAGCCGCGTCGGGAGAGGATTTCTCGCTGGAAACCGTGCCAGCGAAACGACCCTGCGTGGTGTCGTATTTGAGCAGATAAGCCAAATTGTCGGCGGGAACGAGATCGTTAACGGCGACCACATTAAAAGTGGTTCCGAGAAGACCTTGCTCAACCAATGCGCGAAATACTAGGCGACCGATACGCCCAAAACCATTTATGCCAACTTTAACTGCCATGAGAGACTCCGTTTCTGTAGTTTGTTATCTGTATCAATTTAAGGATTCCACGCGGACGTGGAAGCAGAAGATGAAACAATTCGCCCCTGAGTTAGCAAGGGTTTTGCCGAAAAGTCGTGTCATCCACCGCAAATCCATAGTCCACACCCCAGAGCAGGCAGATAAATCTCGGTTTCAATTGATTGTCTGGCGGCATAACTTGGGGAAAAGCGGTCGTGATCAGCTAGTTGCGTCCAATCACCCAAAGCAGTGACATCATCCTCCAGCAGAATCACGACATCCTCGAGAGTTGGATTCACGGCCAACAGGAGGCGTGTTCTGCCAAGCGAGGCATCAAAATTGTAAACCACCGCGCAGGCCGTAGAATGCTCAACCTTGCAAAAATGGAAATACGTCTCACCCGGCGTAGACCACAGACGCAGAAGCTTGCCCGCCTCACTTCGTCGAAATGCGATCCAATCGGCGAAATACGCATGCGTGCCAGAGAATTTCAGTAAACGCCGGTGATCGAGCGCGTTGAGGTCGCCTCGTTGGTAGGTGTTATTCACCCCATGCTTCGAGCGCATAAAATCCTGTCCTGCCGCGATCATGGGAATTCCAATCGAAGAAAACAGAATCGCCGCCATCAAATGCGTGCGACGCCGATCGTTCGCCGTCGGGGCGTTGCCATTGTGATCCGGATTTTCCGTGATCTCATCCAGCCAACAGCGGTCATCATGTGACTCGGAATAGTTGACGGTCTGCGACGGCCATTTCGACCAATACCAAGGAGCACCCTTTAGATAGTATTCAAACGTCTCTACTTTGCTGCCGCCCCGCACATATTCGCGAAGAAAATCACGGTATCCATCGTTCCATGACGACCATCCGGTATCGCGCAGCACTCCTGCGATGTGCCCACGAAAGCTCCATGGCTCCGCAATTAGAATCACATTTGTTTTCACCTGTTTGAGCGCATCCTCGATTTCAATCAGCACTTCCGCGCCCAGCAGTTCCGCCAAATCAAAACGAAATCCATCGACCCCATAGGTTTCGATCAAGTGCGTGCACGATTCAATAATCAGGCGTTTTGCCATCGACGCATTCGCCCGTAAATCATTACCGCATCCGCTCCAATTCGACAGCGCTCCATCGGCGTCTTGCTCAAAATAGTAGAGCTTGTCGATAAAGTGAAGGTGAGCCGGCACTCCCACGTGATTGTAAACCACATCGAGAACCACCGCCATACCACGGCGATGAAAGGCGGCGACCAGCTCTTGAAGTTCAGAAATACCGGAAGCCTTCGCGGGCTCCATCGCATAGGCACTCGCCGGCGAAAACCAATTCACCGTCATATAGCCCCAGTGATATTCCTCGCAGCTTTCGTTATCGAATTCCTGGATCGGTTGCAGCTCCACACAATTCACCCCGAGGTGGTGCAGATAAAAGTCAGGGCTTTCCACCCACTTCCTTAATCCGGTGAACCCACGCCTCTCTCGTGGCGTCGCTTTGATCGGTGCATTCGTGGCCAGATCGCGCACATGAGCCTCAGCCATGATCAAATCTTGCCAATCCGGCGTCGCGAAACTCCGATCCCCTTTCCCCAGCGTCTTCCGATCAATCACGATACCCGGGCCATCCCGACAAACCGTCGCGAGTGCATAAGGATCCAAAACCCGGAAGTCAGGATCAAACGCACCCGACTTGTCGGACACTCCATCGAGCTGATACCAGTAATACCATTCGTGCAGATTTCCTTCGCAAATCGCTTCCCAAACATAGGGCTCATCGCTATGGCGGTGCATTGAGATCACCTGTTCCGCATCTCCGGCGGACACTTTTTGCGCCAAGTGCAAATTCACTTCGTTCGCGCGTGGCGCAAACAAGCGAAACGTCGTGCGATCACCTTCAACCGCAGCGCCCATCGGCAGGTTCGAATCGATCGAAAAGAAAAAATCTCCCGGTTGCAGCACCACCCCATTCTCTTCATCAGAAGCACGTTCGACTCTCCATGCGTGTGAAAGATCCAACGGAGACTCCACTTCGAATTTGAAGAACTGCGACCCCGTGCGTTGCGGATCGAGCTCGTGGTTTACGCGGCCTTTATCATCGCGCACTCCATTCGGAGTATCGTCCGGCACCAGCAACCACTGATTTTCGCCCGTCACGAATTTGAATCGCAGGGAGGACTCGGCCCAAAATTGATCGGGCAAACCTGCCCATAACCACATCGGGGTCCCTTCGAGTTCACCGGCTGTCAGTTTCCAATTCTCATCTCCGATCGCGTCACTCCAGCCGTTAAAGTCACCCGCGACATAAATCTCCTTTTCAGAATGCGCCTCCCTCCGCACGGCAAAGACCAACGCACCGTCGTCGTTTATGAAGTATCCATAGCGACGAGCCGCCGCAAACCGGGGCGCGCGTTCAAAACTCTGAAACACGCGTTTTTCACCCTCACCGACTAGCCGGACCGCCGGCACCTCGTTATCACTCCAATCCCGCGTGTATTCAATGCACCCCGTGGTCAGGGACTGCATCCAGGCTCGAATTGGAGGATTTTCATTCATTGATCGGGAAAATGCGGTGCCTGCGAATGACGCGCAAGCGCTCATCGTGTTACAAAATGCAGAAACCTTGCCAACTCTCTAGTCACGTTCGTTTGACAATCCGACGTCGCGACGCGTCGTTTTCTTCATGGCCAATCGCGAAAGAATCCTCGTCGCCCTCTCCGGCGGAGTTGATAGCTCTGTCGCTGCCCTGCTGCTCAAACAACAGGGCTATGACATCGTGGGTGCCTACATGAAAAACTGGATCAATGAGGACAAGGTCATCGGCAACTGTCCCTGGATACAGGATATCGAAGATGCACGCGCCGTCGCCGATCACCTCGGAATCGAGTTTCGCGTCGTAAACTTCATGGAAGACTATCGACGCCTCGTCGTGGATTACCTTCTCGATGGCTATCAACGCGGTCTCACGCCTAACCCAGATGTGATGTGCAATCGCGAGATGAAATTCGGCGTCTTTCTAAAATACGCCCAGGCCGAAGGCTTCACTGCCGTCGCCACCGGTCACTACGCGCGACGCCTCCAATTAAACTCCGACAACCTCCCCATCCAAAGTAACCCCACAGGTTACTCTTTAGCAGAAGACGTCGGTGCGTGGGGGTTGTTTGAGGGGGCCGATAAAAACAAGGATCAGAGTTATTTCCTCGCTCTTCTTTCCCAGTCTCAACTCCAAGCCGCACGTTTCCCCATTGGCGACCTTCCCAAGCCAAAGCTACGTGAACTCGCAGCCGACGCCGGCCTGCCCACCGCGCAGAAAAAAGACAGCCAAGGCATCTGTTTCATCGGTGAAGTGAAGATGCAGGATTTCCTCAAAGCCTACGTGCCGGAAAAGCCTGGCCCAATCATCCGCGCGACCGATGAACAAATCATCGGCGAGCATCGTGGCCTACACTACTATACAATCGGACAACGCAAAGGGATCGGCATTCCTTCCAACACCGATAAAAAAGCGTATTGTGTCGTGGGCAAACGCGCTTCGGATCACGCCCTCATCGTCGCCTTTGATGAACCACAAGCTCCTAGACTATGGACCAACGAATGTCGTGTCCACAGCCTCAGCTTCATCAACCAACCGATCACTGAGCCCACGCAAATCGAGTGCCGCGTTCGTTATCGTGATCCGCGAGTAGCCATTGAGTTCACGCCCACCGAATCCGGAGCCGCCATTAAATTCGCCACGCCCCAACGCGCCATCGCGTCCGGTCAAATCATGGCCCTCTACCACGGCGAGCACCTCCTCGGTGGAAGCGTCTTCGAGTGACAGACCTCTCTTCCTATGCGTTCAGCCGCTGTGCCTTCCGACCTGAACGCCATTCGGCCTCAATCGTTCTCAGACTTACCCCACCGCGACTTCAACCCATAGTTGACATCCTATCGTAGGGGATTTGTGGGATAAAATCGGGGCAGAGTTAATCTGAGTCTTGCGGGGATCCCTGCGCCATGAGCCAAGACAGTAACTGCAAGGTGCGTTCCGCGTCTGGCATTCGAGTGCCGATCACAAATGCGTTGATTTGTTGGCGAGGTAGATTGAGCAGGCGACCAAGCTCGGCTTGAGAGCCACGCTTCTTGAGATGAGGCTTCAGTTGATCGCGCAGGGCATTCCACAAAGGCGTTCCCTCCCCAGGGCGGAGGGTGTGCCCCACTTCGGGTAAACCTCGTCCATGATATTTTTGGTGAGTATCACTCATGATTACAGCCGCCGCCTCACCGAATGAGACCAACAAATCAGCCGGAATCGAAAGTCCTACAGGCGCTGTATCTTCACGTATAGTCATGTCCTTAATCTCACGCCAAACTGCCCAATTGTCAACTAATGGTTAACGTATTATTTTCCCTAGACTTTCCCCAGTCCTACGGAAAGATTGTAGACGGTGGGGGCAAAAACGCTTCATATCATATGCCTCCGGTCGCTGCTGGATTCTAAATCAGGTCCTGCCAGAGGCGCGAGGTGATTGGCATCAGAAGATTCGACGAAGAGGTCGTCACACTCCCACCCAGACTCTTTTAGTCGTGCCCCTAGACTAGGCTCTTCGGGTAACTTGAGACAAGTCCTGTTCAATGGGAATCGGTGGCTCTACGATATCACGATACCAGCTCTGATGGCGTTGGTCAGACCTCACTTCCCGTGCCCATCGTGAGGAATATCCTAATTATTTTCGACCGCACGACTCATTTTTCGAGCGGAGCAATTGCTGCCGCGACAGATATCTTTCGGGGTAATCGTTTCGATTTTAATAATCTTCATGGCAGCTATCAAGGCTGCTAACCTATCCCATGATCCTTCGCAATCAATCCTGCGGGCCAGAGGCCGACCCAGCTCACGCGTAATGAAATTACAAATCGGGCGGCACGGTTGCGATCGCTTCCTCGAGAGTCGTCAGGCCGGATTTCACTTTTATCATACTGTCTTGATGGAGCGTTTTCATGCCCCCGCGCATCGCGATTTTCTTCATCGCGGATGTTTCAAGCCCCTTGTTGATACCGTCCACAAGCTCATCGTTGGTGATCATGAGTTCGTGGATGCCTACTCGGCCTTTGTAACCACTCACCCCACATTGGGGACATCCCTTGGGACTGTGTTTAAATATTTGCCCACTCCATCCGATCGCCTTCTCCAATATCTCTTGCTCACGTCCTTCCGGTTCGTAAGGCACCCGGCATGTTTTGCAGACGCGACGCATCAAACGCTGCGCGCAAACACACAACAGGGACGAGGAAATCATGAATGGCTCCACGCCCATGTCATTGAGGCGGGCGATCGTTCCCGGCGCATCATTCGTATGCAAAGTTGAGATCAGCAAGTGACCAGTAAGCGCCGCCTCGACGGCAATATTAGCGGTCTCTTTATCTCGAATTTCACCCACCAGAATGATGTCGGGATCCTGGCGGAGAAAAGCCCTTAGGGCAGTGGCAAAGGTCAACCCGATCTTCCGATGCATCTGCATCTGATTGATACCTTGCAAAGTGTATTCAATGGGATCCTCCGCAGTGCGCACCACGATATCGGGCGAATTGATCTCATTGAGCGCGGAATACAAGGTCATCGACTTACCCGAGCCCGTAGGACCGCAGTGCAAGATCATGCCGTATGGCTGGCGAATCGCTTCCCGATAGCGCGTGAGATTCTCCTCCGTGAAACCAAGATCCGGTAAAGGCAGCGTGGATTTCTGCTTATCGAGGATACGCATCACGACACCTTCTCCGTAGTTGAGAGGCGCTGTCGATACGCGCAAATCAAGGTCGATGCTTCGCTTCGTGTATTGCTTGAAGACAATCCGACCATCCTGCGGCAAACGACGCTCCGCAATATCAAGATTACACATGATCTTGAGACGCGCGACCAGTGCTGGCCCTACCTTGGTCGGCAGGCGCAGCTTCTCGTGACACACTCCGTCGATCCGATAGCGCACCACCACATCCTTCTCTTGTGGTTCAATGTGAATATCACTCGTGCCTGCAAAGTAAGCTTCTTCGATCACACGATTGGCCAGTTCAATGATCGGTCCGGATTCCTCGTCGGTTAGATCGTCATCATTGCCATCCACTACGCCCCCGAATTCCGCCCCGAGCTGATCAACAACATCACCGAAGCCCTCGGATTTTTCATCTCCTTTTTTACTCAGCTTCTCCCGGATGTCTTTCTCGGTGCCGAGTAAGCGGATCACATCCTTCCCGGTCACTTCGTGTATCTTTCCGAGCAGGGATTCATCGAACGGATTGGCAAACGCGACCAACAATCTATCCCCCACTTCCCCCACCGGCAAAACCAGATGTTCCTCGCAGAAATCCTGGGGCAAGCGTTCGAAAGACGCAGGTGTCACCCGGCAGCGCGCCACATTACAGGGAGCAAATCCCAGAGCTCGTGATTTCGCGACCAGCAGAGTAAAAGCCGTGATGCCGTGATTCTCGGCGAGCACTTTGTCGAGGGCATTGCCTGTCACCTCCTCAGGAGTGGCGGCAATCGCAGCGGATTGATCCTCAGTCAGTCGGCCCATTTCCACCAGCCGCTCCAATATACGAGTCTGAACTTTTCCGAGTGGCATGGTTAAGTAGCAGTGGCATCAGCGACAGCGGCCGATTCGTGTTTTTCGAGGTAATCTGCGATCCCTTCCAAGGTGGTTCCAAACCACAGAATCGAACCATCCAGTTGAGTTTCCCAATACTTCTGAACGGCCGGACTAAGCGAATAGGCCGAAGCCACGAAGTGAAAATCTTCTTCGCGATCAAACGGCACCGACCATGTCGCCCAACAGGCGCCTATATCGATCCCCTTTTGATATTCTTCCGGAACCTCATACTGTCTCAGGTCGATCGCGCCACCTCCTTGCTGATCGACATGATACTGCAACACATCCTCCTCGCGCACGGCCTTCATCTCGTAAGCTAAGATGCCTAGCACCGTATTTTGACGGGCTTGCCCTTGCTTAACAATTTCCAGGAGCCGCTCATTGGCACCGTCAAGATCTTCGATCTTCACAAGATTATGCTCCACCAATGCCGCTCCCATCAGGCGGTTGGCTCGCATCATCAATGAGCGGTGCTCTTTCAACATAGCCTATAAAATAACTCAGACTGACACGTTCTGCGACTCAATTTCGCTCACCCGGAATGAAGTTACCCGTTTTAACAATTCTTGCTTAAACTTCTCCACCCCATCGCCCGTCAGACACGAAAAGCTCGCTACATCCACTTTATGTTTCCGTTTAAACTTAGTGAGCTGCGCTTTTGCTTCCGGCAGGTCCATCTTATTGGCTGCGACTAATCGCGGTTTCTCCAACAGCGCGGGATCGTAAAGTTCGAGCTCTTTCAGGAGGTGCTCGTAGTCGCCTCTCGGGTCGCGGCCATCCATACCCGCCATATCGATGATGATCACCAGAAGCGCACACCGCTCGATGTGGCGCAAAAATCGGTGTCCAAGCCCACGATTCTCATTCGCGCCCTCGATTAAACCGGGGATATCGGCTAGCAAGAGTCGCTTAGAACCATGCAAATCATCGGGATACTCAACCACACCGATCTGCGGTTGTAGAGTCGTGAAAGGATATGACGCCGTCTTAGGTCGTGCCCGAGTGATCGTCTGTGTGAGGGTGGATTTACCCGCATTCGGAAAACCGACCAGCCCGACATCGGCGATACTTTTGAGAACCAGGCGATATCGGCCTGTATTGCCTTCTTGCCCCGGATTGGCCCGCTTGGGCGCACGGCTAACCGAACTCTTAAAATGCGTGTTTCCCCAGCCGCCATTACCACCCTTACAGAGGACGATGCGCTGACCATTTTCAACTACTTCTGCGACCACCTTACCCGTCTCTACGTCCGTCACGAGAGTCCCTAGCGGCATGTGCATGATGCAGGGTTTTCCGTCGCGCCCTACTTGATCGGAACCCAACCCGTGCTCACCACGCTCACCCTTGCGTTGAGGTGTGTAGCGATAGTCCACCAGATTGTTGGTGTTGTCATCACCAAGTAGCACGACATCACCACCGCGACCGCCATCGCCACCGTTAGGTCCACCCCACGGTTCGAATTTCTCTCGACGGAAGCTGATACAGCCCCGCCCGCCGTCGCCGGCTGCTACTTTAATGACACACTCATCTACGAACATAGGCGCTACGATGCAGAACCCTCAAGGTTTGCCAAGTGGCGTATTTGCAGATCGGTGTGACGCTTGCCTAAAGACTGATTTTAATCCCCTTACGCATGTAAGTCGGCACATCAAGATCGTGCCCTTGATAGAGATTACGTCCGGTTTTTTCGAAAGAACCTCTGGACTCATGTTCACCGAATCCGAATTCCTCCTGATCCGCCTTCCAAGCCAACTCCTCAGCCTCCTCAATCTCAGCCGCAGTTGAAGGCTTTGCGGAGATCGGGGAAGTGGTGCCA
>Ga0105053_10010403_pt1 | contig 11606 bp, 13 predicted proteins | sample BON01_FD_78093 | JGI IMG/M metagenome (GOLD analysis project Ga0105053, IMG submission 78093) | Freshwater microbial communities from Lake Bonney liftoff mats and glacier meltwater in Antarctica - BON-01 | ecosystem: Environmental > Aquatic > Freshwater > Ice > Glacier meltwater | place: Lake...
AAGGTTTTGTTGGCGGTGACACAGGAATGCTACCACTGAATGGACGGGCCAATATTGGCGATCGCTTGGTTAGAGGCGCGCGCGGCACCCCAAAGTTCGGTTACGGAAAAATCGCCGATGCCAGTTATGTCGCGTTTGATGATAAAGCGTTTCATGTTATTCTCCTGTTTGGTTTGTGTCAGTATTTGGATGATGCGGCAATGAAGGCCAAATTCCTAACGCAATTTTCTTTCACCAACTAAAGGTAACCTTTAGTAATTAGGCTTGCCAAAATTCTACTGATAGCGCAGGTTTAACCATGCAGGCCGCCACTCATTTGAAATCTCTTCAAGCGCTCGAAATGGCGATCCGCACCGGTTCGCTGACTGCGGCGGCTAAACAGCTTGGCATAACGCCAGCGGCTGTGGGGCAGCGCATTCGCGCGATTGAGGATTATTTGGGTACGGATTTGCTGTTGCGCGGGCGTTCGGGCTTGACCCCAACGAGCGAGTTGGAACTGGCATTGAATGATTTGCAGGTTGCGTTTTCCGCCTTGGGCCGCGTTTCGCGCGTGCTTGATTTTCAGCGCGTGAATGAAATTCATATCGTTGCAAATAGTGATTGAGCCGAGTTGTGGCTGGAGCCGAAACTAGCTGCATTTCGCCAAACGCATCCAAATATACGGTTTTGCATTAATGGTGAGGGGGACGCGACTTATCGCACCAGTGCTCCAGATATTCGGGTTTACGTTGGGCCCGGCGCAGATGAAGCGCTTTATTTTGATCGGCATATTCCGGTCACTGCCAAAGATAATGTTAGGCGCATTGCCGGATGGGACCCGGTTTTTCAGATGGAGGGGCTGCCGTTGCTGCATCTTACGTCCCAGCTTGATGAGGGCGATACTACCGGATGGGTAGATTGGTTTAAAGCCTTCGGGCACCGGGAAACGGGGCCAGATCGGGGGGTGCATTACCACCATGCGCGCCATGCGCTGGAAGCCGTGCGCCAAAATGTTGGTTTTTTGATTTGCGGGCTGTCGCTGGTTACCGCCAATTTGGCCGCAGGCAGTATTGTTGCCCCATTTCCCTTGTCGCAATGCATAGCTGCACCGCACCCTTACCGCATATATATGCGCGCCGATGCCGAACGCCGCCCACAGCTATGGTCTTTTATAACATGGCTGCGCGGTGAAGCGCGGGCAACGCAAGACAGGGTTTGTGCAATGACCATGACCGAGGCATAACGCAGCGCCTGACGCTTAAATGGAGACTTGAATGGCAAGCCAAGCCCGGCCACACTTGGCTAAGGCCGCAAAGGCCATTTCAGGGGGCAGGACATGAGCGAGGCACCGAAGGCAACGCGCCGGGGCATTTGGGGTTGGATGTTGTTTGACTGGTCCAACCAGCCATTTCACACGCTGATCGTGACCTTCTTTTTTGCGCCCTATATCTATTCACATATCGCTGAAAGCAATGAGGCTGGCCAAACGCTTTGGGCGTTTACCACGGCGATTGCGTCATTGATTATTGCGTTTCTGGCCCCGGTTTTGGGGGCTGTGGCTGACCAGTCTGGCCCGCGCAAACCGTGGATTGCCGCGTTTGGGGCGGTATTTGTCATTGGCTGTTTTGGGCTATGGACAGCGACCCCCGGCCTGAATGACCCGACGATGATACTGATCTATTTCGCCGCCGCCATGGTGGGGGCTGAAATGATGCTGGTCTTTACCAATGCCATGCTGCCCGACCTTGGCACGCACAAGGATATTGGCCGCATTTCCGGTGCTGGCTGGGGGTTTGGCTATTTGGGCGGCGTTGCGGCCTTGTTGCTGATGCTGGCGCTGATCATTCCGAATGAGGATACCGGGCTCACGATGCTGGGTATGGCGCCGCTATTTGGGCTGGACGGAGCGCTGGGTGAGCCTGTGCGTTTTACCGGGCCGTTTTCGGCGATCTGGTTTCTGATTTTCGTGATCCCGCTGTTTTTATGGACACCGGATGTAGCGCGGATCAAATCCTCGGGCGGGGCGGTGCGCAAGGGGTTGGCCTCGCTGGGGCGCAGCATTTCAAAACTGCCGCGCCACCGCTCGTTGTTTATGTTTTTGCTGGCCTCATTGTTTTATCGTGATGCGCTTGTGGCGCTGTATTCATTTGGCGGGATTTATGCCGATGGTGTGCTGGGCTGGGCCACCAAAACGCTGGGGATATTTGGGATTATCACCGCATTAACGGGTGCGGCCGGGGCGTGGATTGGTGGGATATTTGACCAACGCTATGGCCCAAAGCCGGTCATTTTAACCGCCGTGGGGCTGCTGGTTTTGGTGGGTGTTGTTACAATTTCCACCGCGCGTGACCAAGTGCTTGGCTTTCCGGTGGACCCAAATGGCAACCTTGCAGATATTGTGTTTATGCTGTGTGGCGCGGTTATTGGTGGGGCGGGTGGCACGCTTTGGGCGGCCAGTCGCACCTTGCTTATTCACCAAGCACAAGGGCGGATGCCGATGGCCGAGGCCTTTGGGGTTTATGCGCTTTCGGGCAAGGCGACGGCGTTTATCGGACCGATTTTGATTGGCGTCGCCACCTATTATTTTGCCGATCAGCGGTTGGGTGTTTCGCCGGTTATTGGCCTATTCGCGCTGGGGTTCATTTTGCTCTTATTCGTGAAGACGCGCGCGCCCGACGGCAAATAGCGGCAACAGTTTGCCGGAGCCGTTGCCTTGGGGTTGCATGGGCGATTGTGCCATGATGAACTGAGATGAACGGAACTGGGATGAGGCATAAGATGCGTATATTACGATGGCTGATTGTGGTGGTCTGCATGGCCGCGCCTGCGGCGGCTGACACCGCGGCCAAAGAATTGTTTGGTGCGCAAACCGATGCTTCACGCGGGCGGGCAACTGCGTTCGGGTCTTATGCGCAGGGCTGTTTACGGGGTGCGGACCTACTGGCCGAAACGGGTGCAAGCTGGCAGGCCATGCGGCTTAGCCGCAACCGCAATTGGGGGCATCCGCAAACGCTGGCCTTTATTGGGCGGTTGGGGGCAGCGGCGCAGGCTGCGGGTTGGGCCGGTATCTATGTTGGTGATATGTCACAGCCGCGCGGCGGGCCGATGCTAACCGGCCATGCCAGCCACCAAACTGGGTTGGATGCCGATATTTGGATGCTGCCGCCTGCACGATTAAACCTCACAGTGCAGGAACGTGAAAATATCAGTTCTATCAACGTGGTCAGTGGTGATTATGCGGCGGTGAATTCAAACTGGACGGCTGCGCATATGGCTGTCATGCGTGCCGCTGCATCTGACCCGGCTGTCGCACGGATATTCGTAACCCCGGCGGCGAAGGTTTGGATGTGCCAAAACGCAACCGGTGATCGCAGTTGGCTGCGCACCATTCGGCCATGGTGGGGGCATAATACGCATTTTCATGTGCGGCTGTCTTGCCCGCGCGGATCGCCCAATTGCACCGACCAAGCACCGCCACCGGCTGGTGATGGTTGCGCCGATGCACAGGTGTTTTTGAGCAATATTTTAAACCCGCCACCGCCTGACCCGGATGCGCCTGCCGTTGTGCCGCGCTCCGAGCTTACGCTGGCCGACTTGCCCCGCCAATGCGCCGCTATTTTGCGCCGTTAGCGCTGGCACTGGCCGCAGCATGCTTGGTACTGCCGAGCCTAGCCGCGCCCATTTTGGTGGAAGATGCGAAGCTGCGCCTGCGCTCAGCCGATGATGATTTTGGCGGGCTATCGGGCTTGGCAATGGCAGCGGATGGGGCCAGTTTTATTGCTATCAGCGACCGAGGGCATTTTGTGCGCGCCACCCTTAGCCGGGAAAATGGCCGGCTTGTGGGCGCGGTCATCACCGATATCATGCCCATCAATGACAGTAAGGGCGTGCCGCTAACCGGGCGCAATACGGATGCCGAAGGGCTGGCGGTTATGGCGGATGGCAGCCTGTTGGTCAGCTTTGAATCTAACCACCGGATTATGCGCCACGCCACCCTGACCAGCCCGGCGACTTTTTTACCGAGCACCGAAGCCTTTGGCGACCTTCAGAACAATTCCGGGCTAGAGGCGCTGGCCGTGGATGCGCAGGGGGTGGTTTACGCCATACCCGAACGCTCGGGCCGGATGGAGCGGCCTTTTCCGGTGTATCGGCTTATAGATGGCGCTTGGAATGGTGAGATGTCGATCCCGCGGCGGGGTGAGTATTTGGTAACGGGCGCCGATATTCATGAAGGATATTTGTTTGTGCTTGAGCGGTATTACAAACCGTTTGGTGGGTTCCAAAGCCAGGTGCGGCGGTTTGAAATTCAGGGCGCGACGCTAAGCAATGAAGCGGTGCTATTGGAAAGCCGTTTGGGGCAATATGATAATTTGGAAGGCATAGACGTTTGGCGCGATGACCGGGGCGCGCTGCGGGTATCGCTGATATCAGATGATAATTTTCTGTTTTATCAGGTGACCCAACTGGTCGAATTTCATCTTGAGGATAGCCCATAGCGCGGCAAATGCTGTTAGGCAATGCGGCGAATGGCGGGCGCAAGGTTGCCGCTATTGCCAATATCAACATCTGATAGGCCCAACCATCCGGCCATGCTGTGCAATTGCGGCAACAGGCGGGCGGCCACTTCGGCTGGGTTTTGGTTGGGTTCGTAATGGAGCGCATTGGCGCGCAGCAGCCCAGCCTGACGGTCGGCCTTGAGGCAGACGCGGCCCGCAATATCTTGGCCCATCAGGAAGGGCAGCACGTAATAGCCAAATTGGCGTTTTTCGGCGGGTGTGTAAATTTCGATACGGTAATGGAAGTTGAACAGGCGTTCGGTGCGCGCGCGGTCCCAGACGACCGGGTCAAACGGGGACAGTAGCGCATCGCCGCCAGCTTTGCGCGGAATCGGTGCGCCCGTGGGCATGTAGGTGGGGGCGGACCAGCCTGCCACCACGACCTGTTCCAAGGCACCTGTTTGACAAAGTTGCACCAAGGCGGCGCGGGCCTCGGCGGGGGGCAGGCGGAAATAGTCGCGGAGGTCAAATTCGGTGCCAATGCCCAAAGCCGTGGCGGCGCGCAGCATCAGTTCGCCAAAGGCTTCGGGTTCGGGCGGGGTGGGTTGGGCGAGAATATTAGCGGGGATAACGCGATTGGTATGGTCATAAAGCCGGGTAAAGCTGGGGCGGGCGGCGGCGGTAATGCGGCCCTGTGCAAACAGCAACTCCAGCGCGGTTTTGCCCCGGCCCCAGCCCCACCAACCCCCATCTGATTTGGCGCCTTCGGGGAGGTTGGCAGCGGCGGTGGGGCCGTTTTTGCCAATAAAATCATAGACGCGGTTGAGATAGGCGCCTTCGTCGCGGGCAAAATTGCGCATAGATTTAGAGCGGCTTTGACCCGCCAGAACCCTATCCATCCGCCAGCGCATCAGTGGGTGCAGGGCCAGTGGCACAAAGCTGGCCTCATGCGCCCAACATTCAAACAAAGCGCGGCCTTTTGGGGCAAGGCTGCGACGGTCAAGCAAGGTGCGATCATAGGGGCCGAGGCGGGAAAAAAGCGGCAGGTAATGCGAGCGCGACAGCACATTCACGCTGTCAATTTGCAGCAATTGCAAGCGCTGCACCATGCGGTGCAAAGCGGCCCAACCGGGGGGTTTGCTTGGTTGATTGCCGCTAAAACCCTGGGCCGCAAGCGCAATGCGCCGTGCCTGCGCCTGCGTTAGGGTGCACATTAGGATGGGTTTGGAGGCGCGCAGAACATGCCGTGGAGCGCCGAGATGATTTCAACAACACGATCATCTGCCAGCGCGTAGTAAATGGCTTTGCCTTCACGTCGACAACTGACCAAACCTTCCAGCCGCAACCGCGCCAATTGCTGGCTAACCGCAGCTTGGCGCGAATCTAGCAGGTTTTCAAGTTCGTTGACCGAGCGTTCGCCATTGACCAAATGACACAAAATCATCAAGCGACCTTCATGCGCCAAGGCCTTCAGGAAATCGGTAGCCAGCTTGGCTTGGGCTTCCAGATCATCAACCAAAACGCGGCTGGATGTGGTGGGGATAGCTTGTGGTTTATTCATTAGGTTCACCTGTTTCGGGCGGCAGTTGCATTAGCATAACCGCAAGCAAGCCCCAAAAAAAGGCCTCACCGGGGTAACCTTCAATGCGGGATACTTCTTGGTGTTGTTCATCAAGCAATACAAATGTGGGCGTATAAACCGCCCGGCGCGCCAAAACGATTGAAGCGGGCACTTTTTCGTGAATATCAATACGCCATAAAGGGGCGCGTTGGCCTTCTATGGTGCGATCATAGGCATCACCAACTTCGCTTGTCCACCGCAGGCAATAAACGCAGCCGGGCTGGTCAAACATTACCAAACGCACCTCGGCCTGCGCCATCGGCGCGGCGAACAGGGCTATTAGGGCGAAGATTCTAAACATTTTTTGTCTCAATTGGCGCATTGGCTATATCCACACTTTACGAATGTAAATATGTGAATATGATGGGAATCGCAAGTCAAGTTGAGGCCGATCAATGGATTTTGAGCTAAGCTATTTGGGTGCGGCAGGGTTTGGCTTTTTGTCATTCCTATCGCCCTGCGTTTTGCCGATGGTGCCATTTTACCTAAGCTATCTTGCGGGAATTTCCATGCAAGAGCTGACCGAAGACAATGAAATTGCCCCCGGTGCGCAGTTGCGGCTGGTGCTTTCGGCCATTCTATTCGCGCTGGGAGTGACAACAATTTTTGTGCTGCTTGGGCTTGGGGCCACGGTGCTGGGTTCAGCTTTTCGCGATTTTCAAGACCATTTCCGCTGGCTTGGCTCGGTGCTGCTGGCGGTGTTTGGGTTGCATTTTCTGGGCGTGTTGCGGGTTGAATTCCTGTATCGCCAAGCCACGATTGATACGACGGGTTGGAAGCGCAGCAATATGTTCAGCGCCTATTTGTTTGGCCTTGCCTTTGGGTTTGGCTGGACACCCTGCGTTGGCCCAGCGCTTGCCGCAGTTTTGATGATGGCGAGCAGTGCCGACAGTCTGTGGACCGGCGGATCCATCTTGTTTGTCTATGGCCTTGGCATGACATTGCCGTTTGTGCTGGTCGCATTATTGGCCAAGCCTGCCCTACGCCTGATGAAACGCGCCAACTGGTTTATGCCATGGGTTGAACGGATAATGGGCGCGATGCTGCTGGTTTTTGCCTATCTGGTTGGCACGAATACAATATCCTATATCGCGCAATGGATGATTGACACTTTCCCTAGCCTATTGGAGCTAACGTAATGCTTAAAAAACTACTCCTAACGCTGGCCCTATTGGCCAGCCCGCTGGCGGCTGCTGAATTGGGTGATGATGGTTTGCACAAGCCGGATTGGCTGCAAAACACCTTTCATGACATGACCGAAGACTTGGCCGATGCCACCGCATCTGGCCGCCGGTTGATGGTAATTTGGGAACAACGTGGCTGCATTTACTGCACACGGATGCATGAGACTGTGTTCCCCGACCCCGAGGTCGATGCGAATATTCGTGCGCATTATTACGTTGTGCAGTTGAACCTGTTTGGCGATATCGAGGTGACCGACTTTGACGGCGAAGTGCTGAGCGAAAAGTCTATGGCGCGCAAATGGGGCGTGGTTTTTACGCCGACCATGATGTTTTTTGACGATGCCGAAACCACCCTGCCCGCCAATCAGGCCGCCGTGTTGGCCATGCCGGGCGCGTTTGAGCGCAACACAGTGCTGGACATACTGACCTGGATAGTTGAACGTGGTTATGAAGGTGATGAACACTTTCAACACTATGTTGCGCGCCGCGTCGAAGAACGCCGTGCGGCTTCGGGTAATTAAATTACACTATCGAATTCCGTTTTTTGAATTTGATATTTGAATTTTTACGCTGGTTGGGCTAAAGTCTAACCAATGACAATAAGAATCATAGGAGGATTCTGCATGAAGCGTTCCGCGTTCCTAGGGCTTAGTACCTTAGTCGTGACTGCTGTTGCGGCATTTGCTGGGGAGATCGCCCCCTCAGATGTGCAATTTGACGATTACGGCTCTGTCGAGATGTCATTGACCGGTGTTGCCGGTAATCCAGAAAATGGCATGGAAATCATGGCCAACCGTGGTGACGGCAATTGCGTTGCTTGCCATCAGGTTTCAGTACTAACTGCAGCGTTTCAGGGCGATGTTGGCCCCTCGCTTGACGGTGCTGGCGATCGCTGGACCGAGGCTGAGCTGCGCGGGATCGTTGCAAATGCCAAGATGACATTTGATGGCACAATCATGCCGTCATTCTTCAAGAATGAAGGATATATCCGCCCCGGTGATGCCTATACCGGCAAAGCTGGTAGCGACCTTGCCCCCCTTCTTGCCGCACAGGATGTGGAAGATGTGGTGGCTTATCTTATGACACTGACCGAGTGATCCGCCCGGATCCTATTTAAGGAGAGCCTGATATGAAGATTTCAAGACGTGCGACACTTGCACTGGGCGGTGGCGCGGCGCTGGCAGCTTTGCTGCCTCTGCCCGGTTTCGCCGATGCCAATGACGATGCGATTGCCGCCTTCACTGGTGGTGCAGAAATGGCCGATACTGGCCTGACCCTGATCACACCGGAAATTGCTGAAAACGGTAACACTGTGCCGGTTGAAGTTGACGCCCCCGGCGCTGTTTCAGTTATGATTTTGGCAACCGGCAACCCGAACCCCGGTGTTTGCACATTTAATTTCGGCCCGTTGGCCGGCAGCCAGCATGCGGTTACACGTATGCGTCTTGCCCGCACACAGGACGTCGTCGCGGTAGCGAAAATGGCCGATGGCAGCTTTGCCAAAGCCAGCGCCACCGTAAAAGTCACCATCGGCGGCTGCGGCGGCTGAATTAGAACAGGAGAGTTGAGACATGGCAGAAAATGTAACACCCCGCGTCCGCGTCCCCAGTTCGGCGGCAGCAGGCGAAGTCATCACCATCAAAACACTGATTTCACATGTGATGGAAAGCGGCCAACGCAAGGACGGCGATGGCAACACCATTCCGCGTTCAATCATTAACACGTTTAGCTGCGATTTTAACGGCCAGAACGTGTTTTCGGTGAATATTGAACCCGCCGTCTCGGCCAACCCGTATTTCGAATTTGATGCGGTTGTGCCTGAAGCCGGTGAATTTGTATTCACTTGGAATGATGATGACGGCTCGGTTTACACCGATACGAAAGCCATCGAAATCGCCTGACCGGCGGCAAAGGGGAGGAAAAAGAAGATGAATATCTCGAACCTGACTAAAGGTCTGGCGATTGGGGCAGCTTTGGCTGTGCTGATGCCGCTGGCCGCCAGTGCGGATGAAAACGCCGAACTGGTGATCGACGGCGTAACGCTGGTGACACGCACAGCAGCGCCAGACCACATGAATATTGACGAAATCATTTCAGGCTGGGTTTATCGCAACGACGAAACCCAAATGATGCAGATGGATGATTTTGAAAACGCTGGCATGTTAGCTGTTGATGCTGCGGCGACCGATTGGGCCACCGTTGAAGGCGAGGCGGGCGAAAGCTGCCAGTCATGCCATGGAGACCCATCGTCCATGGAAGGCGTGCGCGCAGTGATGCCGCGTTATAATGAGGCCGCTGGCGATTTGTGGTCGTTGGAAGAATACATCAACGATTGCCGCACCGAGCGTATGGGTGCCGAGGCATTGGGTTGGAATTCGGCTGACATGATCAACATGACGGCACTGATTTCGCTGCAATCGCGCGGGATGCCTGTTAATGTGGCCATTGATGGCCCTGCCGCCCCCTATTGGGAGCAGGGACGTGAGATGTATTACACCCGCTACGGGCAGCTTGAGCTGGCCTGCGCAAATTGCCATGAAGATAACTTTGGCAATTACATTCGCGCCGACCATTTGAGCCAAGGCCAAACCAATGGCTTTCCAGCTTACCGGCTGAAAACCACCTCGCTGAATTCAATCCATAACCGGTTCCGTGGCTGTATCCGTGATACACGCGGCGAAACCTTTGCGATTGGTTCACCCGAGTTTACAGCGCTGGAGCTTTACGTAGCCTCACGCGGGAACGGGCTTTCGGTTGAAGGACCGAGCGTGCGTAACTAATACCCTAAGGCCCCGGCCATGTGCCGGGGCCTTACCCTTGTATTTGTTTTTCAATTTTTCAAAACAGCCATAAGGCGGTGGTTTCACCGTTTGAAGCCGGCTTGCCCAAGGAGACTGCCATGATTTCCCGTCGCGATTTTTTGCAGGTCAGTGCCGCTGCCAGCGCCATTATCGGGGCTTCGGGCATTGGGCAATGGGGGCGGCTTTCGGCGCAGCAAGCGCTGAGCCAAGACCAGCTATTGCAATTCAATAAAACCGGCAATGTAACGCTGATCCATATCACCGATATTCATGCACAGCTAAAGCCGATTTGGTTCCGCGAGCCGGAAATCAACCTTGGCGTGGGCGATGCATCCGGCCTACCGCCGCATGTAACGGGGCAGGATTTTCTAAACCTGTTCAACATGACCCCCGGCACCCCCGAGGCCTATGCCTTTACCAATCTTGATTTCGTCAATCTTGCTCGCGGCTATGGTCGGATGGGCGGGTTAGACCGGGTGGCGACGATTATCAAATCTATCCGCGCTGACCGCCCCGAGGCGCTGCTGCTGGATGGTGGCGACACATGGCAGGGCAGCTATACCGCGCAGGCGACGCTTGGGCAGGATATGGTCGATGTGATGAACGCATTGCAGCCTGATGCGATGACCAGCCATTGGGAATTTACGCTGGGCATTGACCGCGTGACAGAGCTCGTTGAGAGCCTGCCCTTCCCCTTCCTTGGTGCCAATATCTTTGACACCGAATGGGACGAGCGCGCTTATGAGCCTTATAAAATGTTTGAACGTGGCGGCGTTAAAATCGCCGTAATCGGCCAAGCCTTCCCCTATATGCCCATCGCTAACCCCGGCTGGATGTTCCCCGGCCTTAGCTTTGGTGTTCGCGAGGAAAACATGGCCGCACTGGTTACCGAGGTGCGGGCCGCTGGCGCCGAACTGGTGGTGCTGCTGAGCCATAACGGCTTTGATGTGGACCGCAAGCTAGCCAGCCGGGTGAGCGGAATTGACGTTATTTTAACCGGCCATACGCATGACGCGCTGCCAGAACCGGTGATGGTCGGCAAAACCATGCTGCTGGCCTCTGGCTCCAACGGGAAATTCGTGGCGCGGCTTGACCTTGACGTGCGCGACGGTGAGGTGAAGGGGTTTGCGCATAAGCTGATCCCGGTCTTTTCGGACGTGATCACGCCCGATGCTGATATGGCCAATCTGATCGACAGCGTACGGGCGCCGCATATCGACCGGCTGACCGAGGTGCTTGGCCAGACAGACTCGCTGCTCTATCGGCGCGGAAATTTTAACGGCACTTGGGATGATCTAATTTGCAACGCGCTGATTTCCGAGCGCGAGGCTGATATCGCCCTATCGCCCGGGTTCCGCTGGGGCCCAAGCCTGCTGCCGGATGACCCGATCACCCGCGAGGACCTGCACAACGTCACAGCTATGAACTACCCGGCCGCCTATCGCAATGAAATGACAGGCGAATTTCTGCATACCGTACTGGAGGATGTGGCCGACAACCTGTTCAACCCCGACCCCTATTACCA
>Ga0105053_10010407_pt1 | contig 11603 bp, 9 predicted proteins | sample BON01_FD_78093 | JGI IMG/M metagenome (GOLD analysis project Ga0105053, IMG submission 78093) | Freshwater microbial communities from Lake Bonney liftoff mats and glacier meltwater in Antarctica - BON-01 | ecosystem: Environmental > Aquatic > Freshwater > Ice > Glacier meltwater | place: Lake...
ATATATATATATATATATATATATATATGTGTGTGTATATATATATATATATATATATATATATATATATATATATATATATATATATATATATATATATAGATATCGCACCCGGAGACGCTCATCTGCCTCACGCACCTCGCCGGGTAAGATGATGATTGTATACCCCCGAGAGACACCCCCGAGAGACACCTCCCCACATCAGGACAGCACGGGCACAGCCCCCAGCGGCACACCGCCGCCTGCCGCCCCCACCACCGCAGACACGGGGGAAACAGTCCCACAGCGCACCAACCCCACCCAAACGGCCTATGCTCACCCCCAAAGGAGGGCCCAGGCCCAGGGTCAGCGCTTAGGCACGTGGACGCTGGTCCGTCCACAAAAAGAGCCGATGCGCGTATAGTACCCAATGGTACCCGGCACCTCGGGTACGGCCCGGCCCGTTCTAGTGCTAACCACTTAGATCACGAAGAGGACTCCGAACAGCTAGATTAGAATTAGACAAGAGACACACGAGTCAACTGAGCCCCTCGTGGGTTAACCCTTCTTCCAACTGAGCCCCCCCTGATTCCTTGTTCCAGGTTGCTGCGCGCGCAGGAGAAGCTCGCCGAGGCCGAGCCCGTCGCTCGCGAAGTGCTGGCGGGGTGGCGCGCGCTCGAGGCTGGCGAGAAGGATTGCATCCCTCGAAACACGCTGACGAGCCTCAACATCCTGACCGAGGTGCTCCACACCCAGGGCAAAGACAAGGAGGCGGAGCCCCTCTGCCGCGAGGCCGTGGCCGGATTCGATAAAGGGGTGGGGCCAAAGCACCCCTACACGCTGCAGAGCGTGGATATGCTCTGCGCGGTGCTGCAGAAGGTTGGAAAGTCGGCCGAGGCGATGAGGCTATCCAAGCAGTACAACCTTGATGAGGAGATGAGCGGAAAGGGAAAGGGGAAGGGGGGCGCCAAAGGGAGCGGCGGCGGGCGCGGCACGGCGGGAGGGCGCGGCGGCGCGTCGTCGCCTAACGGGCGCGGGGGGGGCGCGGGCGGGACCGGGGTGGTCGAGCTGCCGCTGCCGGGCGCAAACCCCGACGCGGATGTCGACTGAAGAAGGCGACGGAGGCCCTGCCGGTGGAGGGAGGGAGCGCGCTTCTGCTTGTTCTTTACACCCCCTTAGCTTGGTTGGAGAGCGCGTGTATTGCTTCGCGCGCGGCCGGCGTGCCGTCGCATGCGGTGTGTGGCGCGGAGCGGGGGCGAACGGAGCCGTGCCCGGGTCGAGCGAGGGCGAGGCGTGTCTATGGTGGCGACTTCTGAGCCGTGCTGTCTCGGGCGGGGCCGAGCGCCCCCGGGGGGGGCGCGCGGGGGGCCGGGTACGGCGCCACGCGCGCCGCAGGCGCAACGGGCCGGGCCGGTCAAACCTTCACCCCATCCCGCCCCGTCCCTCCCTATGCCAAGCCCCTCCCTTCCTCGCCGCTCCTTGCTTTCCTGGTTCCTGGGCCCTCCGCCGGCCGCGGAATGGCCGGCGATTTGGTCGGTAGCGCATCCGCGCCCAGCCCAGGACTTCCGGTGTTCTGGCCTTGTGTCCTGTTCCTGGTGTCCGGTGGTTTGCGTGCGACGTGTCTCGTGGGGGGTGGAGGAGTGGATAATTTGTTTTTTTTTCGGCAGCCGAAGCGTATGTTACGTATGGAGCTCGTAGCTCGTGAGTAGTCGCACTTGCTTTTGGGCGTGCCTAAACCTAAAACACAAAACACTAAAATAACTAAAACCTAAAAAAACGACTGTGCCCTCCCAGAAGTATCGCCCGAGCCCGAGGCCGCCCCCCTCACTCCCCCTCACTATAACAAATGAGCAGCAGAGGGGGTCCGCCGCAGCCGCCGGTGCGGCTCTACTCTCTACCTCCTCGAGACTACCCCGAGACGTGCAGCGGCAGCGGCGCGGGCGTCGCCGCGCCCCCGCTACTGTCCTTTCGCTGGCTCCTGAGCTGTGTGAACCGCGCTCGTCCCGCCTCGATCAGCTGCCGCCTCACCGGGTCGTCGCCCGAGCCCCGGCTGCCTCCCGCGCCCGTGAAGCAGGGCGTCCGAGCCGCGCACGGCGTGGTGAAGTGGCGCGGTGACGAAGCTGCTCCGCCGCCCTCGTCATGCAACGCGGCCTCGGCGCCTCGCAGCCACGAAGGCATCTCGGTGGAAGAGCATCGCGAGACCGACGGAGTCGCCACACCGCAAGCACAGGCGGCGCCGTTGGCCGTGGTCGAGCCGGCCAAGGCGCCACCCCAGCCAGAGGAGGACGCATCGGAGAGGCCGCCCGCAAAGCCATATGTCGCGCTGCCCCCAAACGCCTTGATCGCGAGGGTGCCTGGGCTGCTCGGCTGGCCACGCTCCCTCGCGAGGCACTCGGCGGCGATGGCGGAGGCGACGCCGCGGGTCGCCTGCAGCAGCGCGAGCGCCCGCCGCGCGCCGCTCTCCGCCGCCTCGCACCGCGCCCGTAATGCCGCGCGCTCGGCCGCCCACACCTCCACGTGCGCCTCGACCAGCGCGCAGACCGCAGCCAGCCGGATCTGCAGCTCCCCTCCGGTATCTGACGCACCCTCCCCGCCGGTATCTGGCGGAGCGCCCGCCGGCTCCTCCGGTCCGGTGGCGCGGCTCTGCATGGTGGCGCGTGGCTCGGTGGCGCGAGAGGATACCGCGAGTGAAGATACCGCGGGGAGGAAGGCGGGTGTGAGGGCCTGGGCTGTGGGGGGCGTGGTAGGGGTGGGTGGCTGGTGAGAGAGCCGCTGCAACAGCCGCGCCTTCTGCTGCTGGAGCAGCCCCGCGCGTAGCTCTGAGGCCTGAAGCGCCTGCTCCGAAGCGTGCAGCGCCGCCCGCAAACGGACCACCTCCGCCTCGGCCCTCGCTGCATCTCGCTCCCCCTCCGCGGTCGCCGCCCCCGCCTCTGGTCCGACCTCTATCCTCGCACCTTCCGCCTCCTCCGTAGGCGCCCCCGTCCCTGGTCTGACCTCCTCTGTCCTCAGGCCAGCAAAACGCTCCGTGACGCTCGCGGAGACCACCGCTGTCTCCGCCGGCGCCTCTGGGAAGGCCCAAGTGCGTCGCTCCATTGCCTGCACGTCCGCCGCCGCGTCCGCCGCCGCCAAAGACGCTTCCTCTCCGAACCACTGCTGCTCTTCCTCAGGCGTTGCGGCCTCAGACCCCGCCGCAGCCGCACCCTCGCCCAACTGCACCTCCTCCACAGGTGGCGGCGGCGGGGCCTCAGCGGCATAGGCCACAGGCGCAGCCTCTCCCCTCACAGCCTGCTGCTCCTGCCCTGCTGGCTTCGCCAACGGGGCCTGCGCCGCACCCTCGCCGCTGCCAAAGAGACCGCGCAGCCCGCCCACCCGAGTGGCCACGCGCGCCGCCGCCGTCTGCGCCACGCCCCCAAACAGGTCCGCCACCCCGAATCCCGACCGCTGCTGTGGCGCCGACGGTACGGAGTCCCCCGCGGCGTCGCCGCCACTGGTCTGCCGCGTGCTCCACTCACTCGTCACGGAGGATGGATCGCTACTCTCCACGCCGCTCGCCGTGCGCTGACTCCCAGCCTCGCTTGGGATGGTCGCCGCCTCAGTGCCGGCCAGCCTGTACCACGCGCGCTGCGCGGGCTCAACGCGCGGGCTCTGGGCCGGAGCGAGGATGGCCGCTGTGGCGGGGTCTAAAACGGGGGCGGGGTCCCGGACCGCTGCATAGGTCTCTGCGCAAATGTGATGTTCCATTGTAGTCGGCTCAGCCCCCGCCGCAGCCGCCGCGGGCCAGCTGGCCACGCTCTGCGCGGCCGCGGAGAAGACCTCGTCGAGGGAGCTGAGGCTGTCAGAGTGCGTGGGCGGCGGAGGAGACTCGGGCCACCGAGCGCTGTCCGGCGGCTCGCTGGCCGTGCTCTGCGCGGCCGCTAAGAAGACCGCGTCGAGGGAGCTGAGGCTGTCAGAGTGCGTGGGCGGCGGAGGAGGCTCGGGCCACCGAGCGCTGTCCGGCAGCTCCGCCGTGTGCTGCGCCTCCAGCGGGGCGGGCACCAAGATCGCGACTGCTTGTACTGTGGCTGCTGGCGTCGCTGCTCGTGTAGCGTCAGGTGTTGCGGCTGCTGCTGACGTGCCGGCTGAGTTGTAGACAGCTGTTGACAACACCGGCAGCCCTCGCACATCGCTCGCGGCACCGCCAGCCGATGCCACAGTCTCAAAGAGGTGGGACAGGCCCGCCGCGGCAAGGGAGCCGGCTGCTGCGGAGGCGGGTGTGGCACTCACGGCGGGAGTGGCGGTGCGAGGCGTCCAAACAGACGGCGACCCTGTGTGAGGCCCTGGCCAGCTAGCCGTGGCTTTACCGGCGGTCGAGATGCGCGGGGTGCCAATTGCCGAGGCGCTCCGGCTGTGCATTGCCGATGAAGGAGTCCTGTTGTAGGACGAGAGCCGCTGCTGTCGGGGGGTTAACCCAGCCGCACCAAGTGCGATGGCCGGCACGCCGCCTGGCGTGGTCACCACGCTGGTGTGCCTGTGCCGGTTCTTCCGCGGCTGGGTCTCCATCCGCGGTGAATAACTGTGTGCAGCTCTGGCCGCCCGCCAACAGAGCGCGAAAACAATCTATAAATAGAAGGCTAAATAAGGCACATTCATGTGAATAGCCCTCAATTTTGCCCCATGCGAAAAACAGTCGTCGCGCGCATGTCGACCGCTGTCCCACGCGTGCTGCGCGTTGGCGGCGTGCCGGAGCACTTCAACACCCCCTGGCACACGGCGGCCAAGGTGGGCCTGTTCGCCGCGCAGGGGATCGATCTGCGCTGGTCCGACTTCCCGGGCGGCACGGGCGCCATGGCTGCGGCACTGCGGGACGGCGAGCTGGACGTGGCCATACTGCTGACGGAGGGGATGGTGGCGGACATCCATAAGGGCAACCCGGCGCGCCTGATCGGTACCTACGTCGCCTCTCCGCTCACGTGGGGTATCCACGTCTCCGCCTCCTCTCCGCTGACCGACACCGCCTCGCTCTACTCGCAGCCGGCGCCCCCGCGCTTCGCCGTCTCGCGCATGACGTCCGGCTCGCACTTGATGGCCTTTGTCGACGCGCGCCGGCGTGCCGGCGACGCCGCGGCCGCTGCCCTGCGCTTTGAAATCGTGGGCACCCTGGAGGGCGCGCGGGTGGGCTTGCGCGAGGGGACGGCGGACGCCTTTATGTGGGAGAAGTTTACGACCAAGCCGCTGGTCGACTCGGGCGAGTGGCGGAGGATCGGTGAGTGCGTCACCGAGTGGCCCTGCTTCTCGCTCGCTGCGACGCCCCAAGCGCTCGCCACCATACCGACGGAGCTGCGCACGGCGCTGCGCATCGTCGCGTCCGAGGCGGAGAGGCTCCGGAGCTCCCCGGACGCGGCCGAGGTTAGTATTCCTCGTGTACAGATGACAGCATCATTGCTAGTATTGTTGTTGTTGCAGCTGGCGGTGCAGGAGCACCTCTCCTACGTTGAGAAGGCCAAGGCATCACCAACAAGCCAGTCGCCACCTCATGCCTACCCCCCTGGGCATAGGTTCCCCCTTCTCCCTACAACAATACCCACTCCAGTATCTATATCTAAATCTTTGCACCTATCTATATCTATAGGGGCATCCTTCACCGTCCAAGAATACTCCCCCGGTATATCTATCTATCTATCTTTCTATCTATCTATATCCGCACCCCTCACCCTACAACAGGTGATTGGCGCCATGTACGGCCTGCAGCCGGCGGACGTGAGCGAGTGGATCCAGACCGTCGAGTGGGCGTCCGCTCCCGCAATCTCCTTCTCCATGCTCCGACACGTGAGTCTGTGTAGTGGTCAGGCGCGGGAGGGGAGCAGCCGGCCGCGCGCGCTGGCAGGGCCCCGAACCGGGCGCACCCGCTGCCTGCACCCCAAAGTATGCCCCTCCCCTTTGTGCGCAGGTGGTCGAGACGCTCGCGAGCGTCGGGGTGTTGCAGAAGGCGGAGCTGCTCACGCCGGAGCAGATGGTTGCTCCCGGCTTCACCGCCAACGCAGACGAGTAGAGGTGGAGGGTGTGAGTTGGTAGGAGACGGAAGCGGGCCGAGTGGAGAGGGCGGCTAGAGCTAAGGGGAGGGCACGGCTTCCGACTTCTTCGATTCTAGCGGATAGAGGAAGACCGACTTCCGATAGCGGATAGAGGAAGAGAGGCTACGAGCAAGAGGCACGGAGCACTGGCTTCCGATGGCCTTCGAGTGGTGGTGGGGGAGAGGGGGGCGCAGGTTGAGGCGATTGACAAAAATAAGTTCTTATTATTATATTATGATCAAAAAATCTAAAACCTTAAAAAATCTGACGATTTTTATTTTTATGATTATGATTATGATTATGATATATTATATATATATAGTATACAATAATAATGGATTATACTAATTATAATTATAATGATATATAATATTGATAATGTACAAATTATGCAAGCTACTTGAGATACGAGATACTACATACTACATACTACACACTCGCACTCGCGTCTCGCGTCTCGCATTCGCGTGTCTCACGCTATAACAATAATAACACTAACTATCTAACTATCTATAACAGCGCCATAGCTACAGTATAGCGCTTATAGTTATAGATATAGCTATATAGCTATAGCCTATGTCCTGTGTATATATATGTAAGCTACAGTAAGTTTTGTTACGTTACTGCTGTTACTACAGTACTACAATGATAACGCGTAGCGCGTAGCACGCAGCACGCAACAAAGTCTTGGATGTAAGTAAGTAGCACGTATACTCAACAAGGTATGCTCTCACTCTGCTCCTGCTCTCACTATTGTTGACTGTATCTCATCTCGTACAGTATAGTATTTGTAAGTATGGTTTGATTTATATATTTCCATACCCATATGATATATATATATATACATATATATACAATGTTTCTATGCAATCTATGTATATGATGAATGTGTGATTATAGATGTATAATAATTGATCTTTATGTAATTCGTATATGTGGTTCAAATTTTATTTGGCACGCCACACTACACCCACAGTGCCCACACGCCAGACGCGCTAGCGCTAGCCATATCCATATCCACCCTCGTGCCCCTTAACTCAACTCTACACCCCCAACTATTCGCACACGCGCACGGATAAATGCGTCACCCCGCGCGCTGTATAGACACAACGAGCATACTATAGCATGACTAGCCCATGCAGGCAGACCCACAGGATGCGAGCTGTGGTGCGCCTCCACATAAGAGCCTCCCAGATCCTGTGAGCCGCGCGTGCCGCTCACACAACACAAGACAACAAAAAAGCCACCACGCGAAAATCCCACAAAACGTTTGCGGTGCGGTGTGTCCGTCCTATGGGCTGAGGCCGCCCCGCCCGCCCATCAAGCCCCGGGGTCCCCTACCCTTGCATCGTCGCACCAAAGCCGAGGCAACCAAAGTAAACACCGGCCGCAGACCGACCGACTTCTCCTAATGCCCCAAAGCTGCAGCTGCCTTAGTAGTAGCGCTGTCGCAAAGCTATAGGCGTGTCGTCGTCGAGAAGCTCTCGAGAACCGAGAAGCCGCACCCCACTGCCCCCATGCTGCTCATCCACCTCCTCCTTCCACGTGCCCCCGGCGCAGCGCACCCGTAAATCAACAGCGCATCGGGTCACAGGATTGAGCACCAGGCTCCAAGATCCGCCGCGGTTCGAAGGTTATCCGCCTGCTCCTGCGTGAGACCCTCGTTGTGTCCACCGGGGATCAGCCACCGGCTGCCGCCTTGGAGCCTGGGCTGGGCGCACTCTTCGATCCGCGCGTGGTAGAGGCCGTCGGTGCCCGGCTCGATCCACGTCTTGCTGATGCGGACGGAGCGCACGCCCTGGCCCACGATGTTGGCGCGGCCGTCGGCAAGGAAGTGGACCGAGTCGATGCGCACGAGCACGGCGGTGCCGCCCGCGCGAGGCGTCGAGTCTGCGTAGAGGAGCTGGCGTTCGCCCTCCCACACACGCCGCATGAGCGCGCGGTAGCGCGCCTCGAAGAGGTGCAGTGCTACGTGCGCGCCAGGCCGGGTGCCGGGCCACATGTAGAAGACCGGGAGGGTCGTCGGAGACGCGTTCTGTAGGAGGGTCTCGAGCTGCTGGGCGTGAGCTGCCTTACGCACGGCGTAGCGGGCGGCGTACGGGTTGAGCCCACCGGCGGACGCGTCCAGCGTGGCCAGAATGTCCGCCACGCGAGCCGTCAGAGCCTCGTCTGGGGGCTGCTCGCGCAACCTGCAGCTGCTCGTCAGAAGCGTACGGCAAAGTGCGCAGAGATGCCCGTTGGCGGAGAAGCAAGAAGATCGGACCAAGCAGAGGCGGCAAAAGGCGTGGCCGCAACCGAGCACGATGGGAGCGACGTACGGCTCAAGACAAATGGCGCACTCCACTTCTTGCTCCGGGTTCGCCTTTGGACCGGCCACGCTGGCGCGAGCGAGGAGCGACTTCATCAAATCCGTCCAAAGATTAGTCACCGCCGAACAAGCCGTTGATAGATTCTCCGTGTGAATGTGAACGTAACACAACCCCGATATAGCGAGCTGTGTAATAGATAATAGATGCATGACTGTATTCCCCGCCGTGGGTTAGCTGTCGCGCCTGCTGTGACGCTGTGACCATGGACCAAGCATCTTCTCTCTCGCCTGGCTTCCCCTACTCCTACTGGTCGGCCCAGTTTTGTTTTATCGACGCTGCTAAAAACGACGCTCGCAGAGCGGGAGCGGTACCGAAACAAATCAAATTCGGGTCGGTACTAGTACTAGTATTAAATTAGTATTAGCAGGTATTAGCAGGTATTAGCAGGTATAAGTGTGGTATTAGCAGGTATTATAGCAGGTATTAGCAGGTATTAGCAGGTATTAGCGAAAAAGTGCTGAAACTCGCTAATACTCGCTAATACCTGCTAATACCTGCACCAATACGAAAAAATCTCACTAGAACCACCTAATACCTGCACTAATACCAAAATACAATCACTAATACCAGTGGCATTAGCGATTCGTTTTTAGTATTAGTCCACAGGTATGAGCAGGTATTAGCGAGTATTAGCGAGTATTAGTACTTTTTAGCGAATACCTGCGAATACCTGCTAATACCTGCTAATACCAATTTAATCCTAATACCGACCCGAATCAAATACATTTTGGTACCCTACCCCTCGCAGAGCTGGGACTGGGAGTCGTTTTTTGCTTTACTAGAAAACTCGGGCCGACCAGTCCCCTGCTGCTTGACCTTTATTACACGATATTGTCACGGCCAACATTTTATGGTGCATGGCTTTCTAAAGGGGGATCGGGGAGGAGTCGTTTATTGCGCAATGATCGTGCAATAATATTGCAATAGGGTAGGCCTTACACGTGGGGGGGGCAGTAAAAGGATGACTAACTCCCTCAATAAAGATTTGAAGTGAAACAATATCTTGCAAAGGCTAACCTGCTACTCTCTGGTTCTAGCTCTCTATAAGGGGATGTCGTTGGAGCTCTCTAGCTCTACTCGTACGATACTCGTACTCGTACACACACACTTAGACTTAGACTTAGAGCTACTCTACTGTACCGTACGAGTAGTATACTGTATTCCTGTACTCGGGTTTACCCGATCACGTAGGTAGCCGGGGGGTCGCGTGGTCTAAGGGGATGTCGTTGGTCGGAGTCCCCTTACGTGGTCACGTAGCCTAGGAGTCACGTAGTCGGGGGGGGGGGTACGTAGCCTAGGGGTCGCGTAGCCTCCTACTACTGTAGGTAGGGGGCCAGGGGGCCACGTGTCACGTATCACGTGTCACGTACGTAGCCTAGCTAGCGCGCGGGTGAGTCGTAGCCGGGGGTCACGTAGCATGAAGCCGGGGGGGTCACGCGGTCACGTAGCCGGGGGGTCACGTGGTTACGTGGCCTAGGGGTCACGTATCACATAGTCGGGGAGGTCACATAGGCTAGGGGCGGTCACGTAGCCTACCTAGGCGGGCGGGGGCACGAGACGTAACCTAGTTAGGACCCCCCCCCCTGACATGTATCTTGGGGATATCCCGCCTGTATCGCTGTATCTAGCTATATCTAACCATGTAGCTGCGGCTGCCACACTCTCTAACTCTAAGTGTTCGGGTTAACCCTCTGCTCGCCTCTCGACTCGACTCTCTACTCGCCTCTCTACTCACCTCTCTACTCGCCCCTGTACTCGTCTCTCTACTCGTCTCTCTACTCGCCTCTCTACTCAACCCTCTACCTCTACTCGACTCTCTACTCAAATCTCTACTCGCCTCTCTACTCGACTCTCTACTCGTCTCTCTACTCGACACTCTACTCGACTCTCTACTCGTCTCTCTACCTCTACTCGACTCTCTACTCGTCTCTCTGCTCGCCTCTCGACTCGACTCTCTACTCGCCTCTCTACTCACCTCTCTACTCGCTTCTCTACTCGCCTCTCTACTCGACCCTCTACCTTTTCTCGACTCTCTACTCAAATCTCTACTCGACTCTCTACTCGACTCTCTACTCGTCTCTCTACTCGACACTCTACTCGACTCTCTACTCGTCTCTCTGCCTCTACTCGACTCTCTACTCGCCTCTCTACTCGCCTCTCTACTCGACTCTCTACTCGTCTCTCGACTCTCTACTCGACTCTCTACTCGTCTCTCTACTCGACTCTCTACTCGACTCTCTACTCGTCTCTCTACTCGACTCTCTACTCAACGCTCTATACTCGCCTCTCTACTCACCTCTTTACTCGACTCTCTACTCGACTCTCTACTCGACTCTCTACTCGACTGTCTGCTCGCCATTCTACTCGACTCTCTACTTGACTCTCTGCTTGCCTCTCGACTCAACTCTCTTCTCAACTCTCTACTCACCTCTCTACTTGACTCTCTACTTAAATATCTACTATCCTCTCTACTCGCCTCTCTACTCGTCTCCGTACTCGACTCTCTACTCGACTCTCTGCTTGCCTCTCGACTCGACTCTCTTCTCAACTCTCTACTTACCTCTCTACTTGACTCTCTACTTAAATATCTTCTATCCTCTCTACTCGACTCTCTACTCGACTCTCTACTCGACTCTCTACTCGACTCTCTACTCGACTCTCTACTCGACTCTCTACTCAACTTTCTCTTTACTCACCTCTCTACTCGCCTCGCTACTCGCCTCTCTACTCGCCACTCTACTCGACTCCCTACTCGACTCTCTACTCGCTTCTCTACTCGACTCTCTGCTCGCCTCTCCACGCACCTCTCTACAGCCTCTCTACTCGTCTCTGGGTTTACCCGAGGTGGGTACGTAGCCCAAGCTCAAGTAGACTGCTACTTCTGTCACACAAAGCAGTGCGCGCGCTGCAGGCTGCAGCCACAGGCCGATAATTTTTTGGTTTATTTTCGCTTTGAAGCACAATTAGAAAACTATAGACAAGTAGTTATATAGCTCCGCTATATCCAACTACATCCAACTATATCCGACTGTATTCGACTAGATTCGACTAAATCCCATATATCCCACCATATCCCACCATATCCCACCATATCGAATACGGGATATCTCAAAGATACACTCCAGGGGGGGGAGGGGCTGTTCGGGGTCACGTAGCCGCAGGGGGGTCACACGCAGCTGAGGGGGAGGGGGGGGGGTACGTGGCC
>Ga0105053_10010408_pt1 | contig 11602 bp, 14 predicted proteins | sample BON01_FD_78093 | JGI IMG/M metagenome (GOLD analysis project Ga0105053, IMG submission 78093) | Freshwater microbial communities from Lake Bonney liftoff mats and glacier meltwater in Antarctica - BON-01 | ecosystem: Environmental > Aquatic > Freshwater > Ice > Glacier meltwater | place: Lake...
CGAGGGCGCCCAGATCGTCGAGCTGCGTGACGAGCTCAAGGCGATCGACGGCCGCATCTCCGCCAACCTGGAGATCGAGGCCCGTTCGCAGACGATCGAGTCGGGGATCACCTCGCTGCTCGGCACCGCTCTCGCCCGCAACGGCGACGAACTGGTCGACACCCGTTCGCTCGGGGCGACGTTCACCGCCGAGTACCGGTCGTGGCTTGACGGGGGCGCCCACGGCACTTCCCCGCTTGTCACCCAGGAAATGGACTTCCGTGCCGTCACCGACGTGACGACCCTCGCCACGTCGGCCGGGGCGCTGCAGTCAAACCAGCGGCTGGCCCGGGTCGGTAACGACTTCATCGACCGTCGCACCTACCTGATTGACCTGCTTCCCTCCATCAACGTGTCCACCGGGACCGTCGAGGTTGTTCAGGATCAGTCTCCTCTCGCCGACCTGGCGAACAAGGCGGTGGAGGTCGCAGAGGCCGGCGCTAAGCCGCAGGGCGGACCGACGCTCGCTGTGATCGACGAGGCCATTCGTACGGTCGCCGTGTGGGCCAACCTGACCCGCCAGGCGGCGCAGGATGTCCCGCAGGTCATGTCGTACCTCGACGGTCGTCTTCGGTACTCGGTGAAGCGTCGCGCTGACCTCCAGGTCATTTCCGGCAACGGCACCGCCCCGAACATTTCGGGGATGCTCGACCGGTCCGGGATCAACGCCTACACCGCCCCGGCGGGGTCGGAACTGACGGCGGTGTCGATCCGCAAGGCGATCACGTTGATGGAACAGGACGAAGCCGTCCCCGAGATCATCGTGCTGAACCCCGCTGACGCCGAGCTGTTTGACCTCTCGAACTTCGCTACGGCAGGTCTGAACGCTGTACCGAACATCGCCGGGGCTTCGGCCACGACCGCTTGGGGACTGGTTCAGGTTCGGTCCACCGCTGTGGCGCCGGGTACCGCTGTACTCGTCGACCCGATGGCTCTCGCCGTCCTCGACCGCAACCAGGTCACGGCGTACATGACCGACTCCCATGCCAGCAACTTCACGTCCAACATCCTGACGCTTCTCGTCGAGGCGCGTCTGGGTCTGGCCGTGTTCGAGCCGGCGGGCATCTGCTCGGTGACCTTCGACTACATCCCTTGATCGGTTTGTAGTCCTCATTCTTGGTGGGCGCGGCCTCTCCGGGTCGCGCCCACCGAGCCCCCCAACAATCGAACAGGGAGCCCCCAACATGGCAGATACACAAGGCGTGTGGCTCGACAAGGTCACCGGCCGAGTCGTGCGGACCGCCCCCGAACGCGGTCGGCAACTTGTCGCCCCCGGCCACGAACCGACTCGCGCGCAGCTCGACACGATCGAACGGTTTAAGGCGAACTACGCGACGACCACAACGGTCGACGAGACCCCCGAACCGGCTCCTGTTCCCGCTCGTGTGAAGCGGCACCGGAAGTCCTGACCGTGGCCGCTGTCGTAAACGGGTACATCGCCGCCGATGACCTGTTCTCTTACCTCGGGCTCGGTGCGCCGCCGTCCGAGCTCATCGACCCGATCAACGACGCGGTGAATGCTGCGTCGCGGCGCGTCGACGCTTTCTGCGGGCGCCGGTTCTACACGGCGTCGAGTTCGCCCCGCCTGTTCCGGGCGGTCGGGTCTCGGGTCTGCCAGATCGACGACGCCCAGACGATCACCCTCGTCGAGTTCGACGCCGGCGACGACGGCACATTCACCACCGACCTGACCGGGCCTCAGTGGTTCACCGAACCGCTCAACCAGATCGGCCCGACCGGTGAGGCGTGGCCGTTCACTTCGCTGCGGTTCCCGTCGTCGGTGACCGCCCCGACCACAAGCCACGGCCGCCCCAACGTCCGGGTAACCGCCGTGTGGGGTTGGGCGGCGATCCCATCAGCGGTCCGCCAAGCGACCCTGATCCTCGCTGCCGAGGCGTTCAAGTTGCGGGAAGCCCCGTTCGGTGTCGCCGGGTTCGCCGAGTTCGGCGCCGTCCGGGTACGCGAGATCCCCCAGGTCGCAGCGATGCTCCAGCCGTACACCAAGGTCGAAGGGTTCGCGTAGGTGGCGACCATCAGCCAGGTGCGTGGCGCGCTCCGTGACGCCCTCAACAACATCCCCGGTTTGGTGCCGTACTCGACGGAGGTCGGCCAGATCGTCGCCCCCGCCGCCGTTGTCGTCACCCCCGACGTCGACTTCCACCAGACGTTCGGTTCGTCGGCATTGAACCAGATGCAGTTCCGGGTCCTGGTCCTCGTCGCACAGTCGCTCACCGAAACCGCGGCGGCGCAGCTCGACACCTACGTTGACCCCGCGTCGTCGGTGTCGGTGCGTGCGGTGATCGAAGCGGACACAACCCTCGGCGGTGTCGTCGAAACGCTCATCGTTGACCAGTTCCGCCCCCTCGGGGTCGAGGAGGCCGCCGCGCTCGGCTACTGGGGCGGAGAGTTTCTTGTCACCGTGTACGCCCGTTAGGAGCCCTTGACTCATGCCCATCATCAAAGACTGCGCGATTTGGTACGGCGGCAACGATCTGACCGCCGCCGCTAACGAGGTGTCCGTCGACTGGTCGTCCGCCACGGTGGACGTAACCAACATGGCGTCGGCCGGCAACGTCGAACTACTCACAGGTCTCGACGACACGACCATGTCGATCATGTCGTTTGTTGACAACCCTGTCGCCAACGACGGGCAGGCGTTCACGAACCGTGGCGCCGTCGACCTGCTCACCTTCGCCGCTCTACCGGCGACCCTGACCCCTGTGCTCGGCGAACGTGTCTACGCGACCCGGTCGCTTCTCACGTCGACCCCGCGCACGTTGAAGGTCGGTGACGCCCACCGGATGAACATGACGTTGGCCGCCGCCGAAACGTCCGGGCTGCTACAGGGCGTGGTTCTGGTCCCGAAGACGTCGAGCACCTCGTCGGGGAATAGCACGCAGTTCGCTGCGGGTGCCGCAACGAACGCCGTGTTCTTCGGGGTTCACATCTTCTCGAGGACCGGCGACCGGACAATCACCCCGATCCTTCAGTCGGACACAACCGGTTTCCCGACCCCGGCGAACGTCGTCACGTTCGGTGCCCTCTCAACGGTCGGCGCGACGTTCGGGACCACGGCCGGTCCGACCACGGACACGTTTTGGCGTGTCAACTTCACGATCGGCGGGACCACTGGTGCGATTCAGTGGGCCGCGTTCGTGGCGATCACCTAACCCCCCCAACCCAACCCGAAGGAGCCCACCGTGGCAACCGTCGTCCTCACCGCCCCCGTCATCACCGTGAACTCCGTGAACCTGTCGGCGCTCATCGACTCCGTCGAGATCAACGACGAAACCGCTGACGTGACCAACACGTCGTTCGGTTCCGCCGGCAACGTCACCCGCCAGGGCGGGCTCCGTTCCGGTTCCATCACGATCAACTTCCAGCAGGACTACGCCGCGTCGCTCACCGACGCAACCCTGTGGGCTGCCCGTGGTACCGCCATCCCGATTCAGGTGAAGGCCACGTCGGCGGCGAACTCGGCGACGAACCCCCGCTACGACGGCACGTACCTCCTCACCCAATACAAGCCCGTGGCAGGCAAGGTCGGCGACCTGATGGTCTTCTCGATCACATGGCCGCGTACCGGCGACCTCGTCCGCACCGTCGTCTAGGTGTCGTCGAACGTCGCTCAGTTCGCCGCCAAGTGCCACCGGGTTGCGACGACGATCCCACGCGCCGAGAAGGTCGCGTCTAACCAGGCCGGCCTCGCGATCAAAGAGGCATGGATCGGGTTGGCGGCGCGCGGCGGGTTGTCGCCCACGTCAAGGGTGGCGGGCGCCCGGTGGGGTGTCCGCTACGAGCAACGCTCACAGGTCAAGGGCGGCACCCGGTCGGGGTTCGCTGTTGCCGGCACCGGCACCTCCGGTTACGAAGGCCAGTCGATCCTCGTCAGGTTTACCGGGCCGGTGCATCTGGTGTTCGGCCCGACCGCCGCGCACATCATCGCCGCTAGGGCGTTGGGTACCCGTAAGAAGGTGCGAGGTAAAGCCGGGCGGCTCTCGTCTGGCGCCGACCTCAACGCCGCGTTTGGTGTGACGAGCGCTAACCGTGGGTCGTTCGGCGGGCTCCGCTCAGTCAAGAACGGCAAGAAGGCCCTCACGGTCGGCCCGAACATGCGGGCCTACGCGTTCCACCCAGGCACGGCCGGCAAGGGCGACGTGTGGCCCGGGTGCAAGAAAGCCGCCCAACGGATCGCACCGCAGGTCTACCAGTCCGCATACCGGCGCGGTCTCATCTCCGCCGGGTTCAAGTAAGGAGCAACGTGGACACACCGACAGGCCAAGAGCTCGCGCAGCGGATCGCCGCCGGCGACGCAGACGGGCACCTCACCGCGATCATCGAAGCGGTACAAGCCCGGGTAGCTGACGGCGCCGCCGCTTTCCAATGGGAGATCCGTTGGGGTGACCTCGAGGTCACCGAATCCGACCTCACTCTCGACGAGGCGTTGACGGTCGAGAAGACGACCGGGTCGACGTGGCAGACAATCGACCCGCTCCGCTCTGCCACTCATTGCCGGGCGATTCTCCACGCGTGCATCGTGGCCCGCACCGGTGTCACCTCCGCCGAAGCTGACGCGGTTCTTGCACCGGCAACGGTCCATGAGATCATCGAAGCGATCTCGAAGGCGGAGGTCAACCCTGCCCCTTTGGACTCGGAGACCTGACCGGTCTGCTCAGACAGTTCGTTATCGGGTTCCGTTGGACCCCGTCAGACACCCGGGCGCAACGCCTCGGGGATCTTGCCCTGTTCCTCCAATCTCCGAAGGGTGGTGACCGGTGAGCCTCACAGAACGATTGGCGATTCTGGTTACCGCTGACGGTAGCGGCGCGGTCCGAGAGTTCGAGCGGATCGGCGCCTCCGCCGAACGCGACATCGGCAAGGCCGACAACCGGGCAGACAAGCTCGGCGCGACGATGACCCGCACCGGTGCGCTCATGGTCGGCGCTGGGGCGTTGATGGTCGCCGGTCTCGCCAACGCGGCGAAAGCGTCGATGAACCTCAACGAAGAGGTTTCGCAGTCCGCACAGATCTTCGATGACGCCGCCGGGAAGGTGCAGGAGTTCGCTAAGGGAGCAGTTGCTATCGGCCAGTCCGAACGCGCCGCCGCTGCTGCCGCTAACACGTTCGGCCTGTTCTTCACGAACGCCGGGAAGGCGTCTGACGAAGCGGCCGACATGTCAATCAAGATGTCGGTGCTCGCGTCGGATATGGCGTCGTTCAAGAACACGACCCCCGAGCAGGCGGTCGAGGCTCTCGGGTCGGCGTTGCGCGGCGAGTCGGAACCGATCCGCCGTTACGGTGTAATGCTCGACGAGGCGACGCTGAAGCAGCGGGCGCTCGACATGGGCCTGGTGGAGACAGCTACGGGGACGCTGCCGCCTGCCGTCAAGATGCAAGCCGCCTACGCGGAGATTCTCGCTCAGACCTCGACGATCCAGGGTGACTTCGCTCGGACGGCTGACAGCGGCGCGAACGCTCAGCGGAAGATGGCTGCCGAAGCGGAGAACGCTAAGGCGGCTATTGGTGAGGGGTTCGCCCCGATTCTCACGAAGGCATACGAGGCGGCCGGTCTGTTCGGCCGGGCATTGTCGTCGGCGAACGAGCAGACGGGCGGGCTGGCGTCTTCGCTGCTCGCTTACGGCTCCATTGGTTTGGTTGTCGGTGGGGCGTTGACTTCGATGGTCGGACACTTGATAACGATGCGCGCATCGTTCGGTAAGACGCTGACCTCGGCAAAGGTATTCGCTACGGGTATGGCCACGGTGTCCGGGGTGGTCAACGCGTTGTCGTTCGCCGGCGGGCTGCTTGTGTTGGGCCTTCTCGCCAAGAGCGCTCTGGATGGTGCGGCGGCGGCGCGTAAGGCGGCCGACGCGTGGGGCGGTGGGTCCGGTTCGCTCGATGACCGCATCCGTTCCGCCGAGGCGTCTCTGGATGATTGGAACAGGGTGATGGAGACCTCCCAGAGTCTTTCCATTGGGCCGGTAAACATCTTCGCGACTTCCGACATGGCAGACAACGCAGACCGGCAGCAAGCGGCGCAGGAGCTTGTCGACAGGTTGAGGGATCAGAAGACCGCCGCCGATGGTGCGGCCGACGCTGTCGGTTCTAACGGGCTGGCCGGGGCGCAGAAGGATGCGGCCGACGCTACGGCGAACCACGCCGACAAAGCCGAGACGCTGACAGGCAAGATCCGCGAAATGATGGACCCGTTGTTCGGTGCCTATCAGGCTTTCGAGGACAACAAAGACGCCCAGAAAGACGTCGACGCTGCGTTGTACGGGTTGTTCCTCACCCAGCTCGCGTACGACGACGCGCTCGCCAACGGCGGTCCGACGTCGGAACGTGCTCGGGTGCTGGCCGACGAGCTGGCGGCCGCTCAGGTCAAGGTCGACGAGGCGCAGATAGCGTCGGCGAAATCGGCGATGGATACCGAAGCGGCGACCGCGACCCTGTCGGCGGCGATGGCTGACGGGTCCGTCAAGTTCGACGACGCCCGCGCCAAGTTGGATGAGTGGGTGGCCGCCGGGCTCATCACCCAGGGCACCGCCGACACGGTCGCAGCGAAGCTCGGTTTGGTGGCGTGGAACGCCGGGCTGATCCCCCCAGGAAAGTCCACCACTATCACCACCCCCGGCGCAGACGAAGCCATCCAAAAGTTCAACTCGCTACGCGACGCCATCAACCGGGTTCCGTTGTTCACGCGAGTCGAGGTCAACGGGTTCGTGTCCACGACGTTCGGGCCGGGCGCGTCGGCCGGTATAAGCAAGTTCTTGGTGCCGGGCTCGGCGATGGGTGGGCGCCCCGACGGGCCTCGTCTGGTCGGCGAGCTCGGCCCCGAAATCTTCTGGCCTGACAAGGCGGGGACGATCATCCCAGCCGGGCAAACCGCGGCGATGACCGGCGGCGGCGGTTCGTCGCGCCCGGAAGTCATCCAAGTGATCCTCGACGGGCGCGTCATCGCCGAAGCGACCCGCCCCCATCTCCGTCAACTCGATAGGGCAAACGTGTAATGGCTATCACCATTGGTCGCGCAGGCGGGGCGCTCGCACCGCTGAACCCCGACTCCGTTTCGGAGGACGCACGCGGTATCCAGGTGTCGGGCCGGTTCGCCGGGTCCACGTCGACGCTGACCCGCATGGTCGCTCAGATGATCCCCGGGTTGAACAATGCCGACGAACCGGTGGTACCGGTGCTGTTCGATGAGGACCCGGACCTGAACGGGCTCTACCGGGTGCGGTCAGCGTCGGTGGATCTTGAGCCTGATTCGATTATTAACAAGCATTTTCGGTGGTCGGTGAGTCTCGACGCGGTCGATGATCGTGCGGCCCCGCAGGTCGACCACATCCTCGACTCGGTGTTGCGGACCAATTCGGTTTCGGTCACCGCCGCAATGTCCGATCCCTGGTTTGCTATCCCTAAGTCGACGGGGGTCGTTGTGTCGGCGGCGGTCGCCGCTGGGGGGGTCCACGATTTCGTAACCGAGACAGGTTCGATTAGCCGGCTGGTTCACACCGCGCCCCCCCCGTTCCGTGAGGTTGCTCGGACGATCTGCCGCCCGGAGCATTGGTATCGGGGGGCTGCGACCGTGGAGCGCAAATGGGGGGCCGATTGGGTGCCGGTCGTTGGCCGCCAGGCTGTCGCCGGGAACCCGGTTGGTGCTATGGGGATCAGCAACGGAATCGTACGCGTGCGGCTCGCCGACGATGCCCCCGACGGCCTCGATTTCTCATGTTGGGACGGCGGGTGGGAGTCGTTGACGACCGTGTGGTGCAGAGTCCACTCGTCCCCGGCCTACTCTCCGACCCGAGACCAAACTCTTACCACGTTCACGATTCTACGCAACAGCCCCGAAGAGGTGCGGGTGAGAATCTCGGGGGCCGCCCCCACCCTCCTCGGGACCTTGGATCTACGGCTCCGACGGGGGAGCCCGTTGGTTGAGATGCGGTGGAACATCACGGGCGGTACCGTCACCCTCGGGTTACCGGGGCGGCTCATCACGGTGCCAAACAACACACCGTTTGCGCTCGCCAACGGCGGCGGTGGGCACATTATCGGCGCCGACGCTGCCGGCAACCGCATGTTGCAGATGTGGCCCGTCACTTCCTCAAACACCACAGCCTCGACGTGGTCGACCGCTCTCGGGTTTCTCCCCGGGACATGGTTGACCTATTGGGCGTCGCAGTCTTGGAACAGTGCCAACCTCCGAAACCAGCATTTCGCGTCGACCGCGGAGTCGGCCCGGGTCGTCGGGGCCTGACGGTGCCGGTCACGAAAGCGGTTATGGCTAACGGGTCGTTCGACGTGCAACTCGTCGACGGCACCCCGCAGAGCGTCACCGACGCCGCGGACATGGCGACCAAAGGGTTCTCGACACTGATCGTCACCCCCACATGGACCGACCCGACCATTGTCACCGCGACGACACTCCTCGGGCGGTCCGTGTTCACCGGGGTTCTGTTCGGCCGCCACGACCGCACCCGCCTTTCCGGTCACCACGCGACAGCTTGGGCAGGAGACCCGTCCGGCATTGGCGAAATCACCGAGCGGACATCCAACCCCATGGCATTCAACTTCTGGACATGGATGCGTAACTCGGTCCCGTCGGCGTTGTCGTTCGGCGCCGTCGCCGACATCGTCCCCGCCACGACGTTCACGTTCGACCCCGTCAAGATCAGTTTCCGGTCGTGGTGGGATCAGGTGTGCGCGTGGTATCGGGTCGCAACCGGCAACCACTCGATCGAGTGGCAGGTCGACGACCAGCTCCGACTTAACGCCGGGACGGGAGCCAATCTTGGTTATGACACCGCGGTGGCGATACTCACCCCCGACTACGACGGGTGGGACCCTGTCCTGCCCGGGGTGTCCGCAGACCTCACCGTTGTCGACGACGTCGACGACTACATCTCTCGTCTTCTTTTCGGGTTCGCCGGTGCCGGCGGTGTCGGCGTGTCCGGCGCCAACCCGTACGTCGATTTTAACGGGCTGGCCGTCGTCCGCAAACGCGGAACGAGCGACACCGGCGTCACCTCCGATGCCGCAACCAGGGTCGCGCAGTCCATCGTCGAACGAGACGACCAGTCACGCCGCAAAATGACCGCCACGACACCACTGTTCGCGATCATGGCGACCATCGGCGTCGGCCAATCCGTCGGATGCTGGGACCAGCAACAAGGCATCATCGACCTGACACAACGGGTCGAGTGGCGGGGCACGATCGCCAACCCTGTCTATGTCAGATGCATGGCGATCACGATGCCTCTCGAGGCTGGGATGGGCGTCTATCTCGTCGAGGGCCGCTCCGAGGGAATCGTCACCGATCTGACGCCGTGGGTTGAGTGGGAGAGCCCTGGTGCGCGCATCGACCTCGGATTCCTCGAACGGTCCATGATCGCGCAACGACCTGGAATTCTTCGGTCATGACCTACCCGCCGGCGAACATCGGAGACACCTTGTGATCTATGTGATGCGTGACGATTGGGGCGCACGCGCCCCCACGGGTATCACCCCGATCGGCGCGTCAGAGGGCATCTTCGTTCACTACACGGTCACCGCCACCGGTCCGGATGAGGCGGCTATCTGCCGTTCGGTGCAGGCGTTCCACATGGGCACGAAGGGTTGGCAGGACATCGCCTATTCGTGGATGGTCGGCCAGTCAGGCCGCATCTACGAAGGGCGCGGGTGGGGTGTCGCCGGTGGGCACACCGAAGGTTGGAACAGCCGATCCCACGCCGTGTGCTGGATCGGCGGGGATGAACAGCCAACCCCCGCCGCCCTCTCCGCTATCGCCGCCGTGTGCGCCGAACACGCCCGCCGTTACGGCGGATGGGTGAAACCTCACCGTGCTGTGAGCTCGACCTCATGCCCCGGCGACATCCTCACCGGCTGGGTTGCCGCCGGACAACCGACCACCGACCAATCAGGAGCTGACATTGTGACCCCCGACGACATCGAAGCAGTGGCGAAGCGGGTAACCGCCTACCTGGCGAACCCGCAGACAAACCCGGGAACGATCGTCGACAGCGGGGTTCGTGCCGCCGTCGCCCAGATTCAGACGGTGGTTGCTGACCCTGTCGGCGGTATCGCCGCCCGTCTCGCCGGCCTCTCACCCGCACAGGTCGCCGCCGCTGTCCCCGCCGACATTGCTAAGGCTGTCGCCGCCGAGCTCGCGAAGCGGCTTGTGTCGTGACCGTGCCCACAATCCTCGACCTCGTCCGCAGGTTATGACCGGTGGCTTCCGAGGGGATCTTCTCCGAGCCACTGTTCGTGGCGTTCGTAACGGTGTGTTTGACGTCGATCCCGGTGGCGTTCGTCGCCGCTTGGCGGTTCGCCCGCCGGGCCGGGCGATCCCTTGACAAATTCGATGTGAACGTAGAACCACACTTCGCAGCACCGAAACCCGGCGAGGTCGACCAGTCCATACCCGCCCGCATGGGACGCGTCGACTACGAGCTGTCGTTCAATCACGGGGCATCCGTGAAAGACGTTCTACGTCGCGTCGACCTGGCGGTGGAACGCATCGACGGTTCCGTTGTTGAGCACGGCCGCCGCCTCACCGCCCTCGAATCCCACCGCCTACACGAAGGACCCTGACCATGCCCGTCTTTGACTTCTCGCCGTACCGCAAAACCGTTACCGCCCTCGCCACAGGGATCATCGGTTGGGTGTCGGCTGTGCTGGTGTCCGTCCCCGAGGTCATCACTTCCGCAGAGTGGGTTGGTCTCGCAACCGTTGTCGCTGTCGCCCTCGGCGTGTTCGCCGTGCCGAACGAGGATCGCTGACCGGGTGCCGTTCGCTGACCAGTCGGCACCCGAAGCGGCCGACGCTGAGCTTGCCAACCTTGACCTGATCCTCGCGGGAGAGGTATTGGCGTCGACACCGGGCGGCAAATGCACTGTCACGCGCATCCTTCGGGCTATGCCTCCCGTTCACGCGGAATGGTTCCTTGACCAGTTGGGCAACAGCGTGTCCGCTTCGGTTATCGCCCGCACCCTCCAAACCGCCGGCTACGACATCGCCAAATCGTCGATCGAACGGCACCGGCGCCGGGATTGCAAATGTCTGACTTTGTGAACCTCGACGCCGTCATGGCCGACGAGTCTAAGGCGTTCGGCCCGCCAACCCGGCACCCGAAAGGGTGGGAACCGGGCATCGCGTGGGACGGCTCAAGCGGTGCGGTCACGACCGGTCCGCTCACAGAACCACCTTCGGCGCTGGTGTGGGCCGCACTGCTCGCCGACTGGCAACTCGACCCGGAGACCACGGAGATCGTCGCCGGGTCCGTGCAGGTGCGCGGATGGGATGCGAACGTCGGTGGCGGTGAAATCAAACGGCTCCGCTACTACCGGGCCACGATCCGTGCCCGCACCGATGCCGGCGAAGATCACGCCGACGTCGACTACCTGTGTCGTCTGGTCGAGAAACGCAAGGCGTACAAACCGCCCCCTGCTGTCGGTGATCGGGCGCTTGTCGTCGCGTGCTCCGATTGGCAGATGGGCAAAGGCGAAGGCGGCGGCACCGAGGCAACCGTCGCCCGGATCTGCTCGGCAATCGACCGGCTCCCCGC
>Ga0105053_10010409_pt1 | contig 11602 bp, 5 predicted proteins | sample BON01_FD_78093 | JGI IMG/M metagenome (GOLD analysis project Ga0105053, IMG submission 78093) | Freshwater microbial communities from Lake Bonney liftoff mats and glacier meltwater in Antarctica - BON-01 | ecosystem: Environmental > Aquatic > Freshwater > Ice > Glacier meltwater | place: Lake...
CAAGATGAGCAGACGTATCCAATGGAATTAATGATGCTACTTCAGTCTGCAAATGCAACTCCGCTTCCAATTGAGCACTCCTATTCCCAGTGGATGAAACTTCTTTATTTTCAATATTTTCATTCGGTTCCATAGCTGCATCGTCCAATTCTAAATCATGAACACCCCATGTAGCACCAATTTCAATAGGAGCTTCTGAAATAGGAGACATATAACGAGGAGAATCTACTAATACTTCTTCACCTAATTCAAAGTCGGCATCCCAACTATCCGCGACTTCAACTGGAGTTTTTATTTCGTCGATAGTTGCTGACAAACCAAAGCGACTTGTATGCAAATCTAAATCTTCATCGCTCCAAATACCCGTGGGAGATAGTTCGTTGGCGATTTCAGATGCACTTTGAGAAATACTGATAGTTAAATCCAAAACATGCAACGCTTCTGCTGCCATTCGCGAGCATTCACTCCAACTTTCAGGATTTGTTCTAGTAATACATGTACATTGGATAACCACATGATTCAATAAGGCAGGCCAACTAGGTTGAAATGTTCGATGTAAATGAGTGTATTTCAATGCGATAGATGAAGCAGCTAGAAACTCCCGTTTTGTGATCAGCACCAAAATAATATATAAGGGTGACCATGGAAATGGATATCCCGCGGGATACTTAGATTCAACTCGGGTACTGCTTTCAACGACTGCATTTTGAAATGGACTTGGAAAAAGTTCCGACACAGAACATGTTGAAAGCAACAAGAATGGTTCTGCTTGAGGAAACATGCCACTTAGCACATGTTGTTTGCTTCGGTTTCTAATATCCTGATACCGCGACAATAGTCCAAATCGAATACCTTCCCATTGGCGATCGCTTTCAAAATATATTTCCATCATGGAATTTTCCAAGTCCTTAGTCAACAAGGATGTTTCCTTGTCGTAACGAATGCATGGCAGACTCTCACGTTTTATCAGCTCAAACCAGTCCTCGTGGTATTTTGATATTTCAAGTTTCATGGGTGCAGCCGAAAAAACAAACTCTCCATGAGCGAAAATAGAGGGATCCAGATCCAGAATTTTGAAACGATCCCAAAGGCCAAGTAGTTTTGAGAAACCTTCTTTACTATAACCCAGGTGTTTCAAAACAGCTCGTCTTTCTGTAAATGTTTCAAGTCGCTCGTATTTCATATCTGCGACACCCCAGCATTCCTGGATAATTTCGAGAGACCTGTGCAACTCCAACATCGATTCGTGGTCCTCTGCATCAGCTCCAACGCGTTCTAACGCATTCAAAATGCTCAATTTCACACAAGAAGATTGAGTGGACATAAATTCCCGTAATAGGTCCACGAGGTTTTCCCACACTGATAGTGAGATAGATTTTACATCCTCGAGCAAATAAACAACGGTTTCTAAATTGTTTTCGTCCGGTTGCTCCAAGAACATTCGTTTTAAAACCCCCTCCAGAACCTCCATCAAATTCAAATTTCCGAATATATTGCAAAGGTCAACGACAGCTTCGACCTCTTTGTGTATCGCGATATCTTGCAGAACAACCGCAACATTCTCGATTTTCAATCGCTCTGAATATTCTAGATAACCTTCTTTCTTTTCAACATACTGGATGGCTTCTGCAAAACCTAAGGCATCAGAAAACTTTTTTAAATCATTTTCATCATCAGATATATTTTCTTGGCAATCGCGAATAAGAACTAATCGAAGATCTGCCTCCATAGTTGTGGATTTACTTGCAAAATCAGCCAATGTCGCCGAATCTGAAGACACAAGTTTACTCATCAATGGCTTGCAGGAGAGTGTATACACGCTTGCAATCACTCTTTTGTCGTCATCGCCCAATACCCTGTTCAAAGTCTCCCAAATTACAGACAGTAATATCTCGCTCGCTCGAACCGGTGGTTGAGCAGGAATCAGTTTGGAGCAAATCGCGCATAGATCAAATACGTTTTGATCAGATGCATGTTTAACCACTTCCCCAATAGCCATGTCCCTGTCTACACCTGCTTCATGAATATTGAATTCAAAATCTAGATACTTTGATGTCACAGAGAAAAGACTGGGCATCAATTTGAAAGTATCGATATTCGAACATGCTTTGTGCAGTTTCAACATCATCGAGCGACGTTTCTTCAGCTCTTTTTTTAACTCCTTAAATTTCCCTTCATTTAAACGCGTCTTGATCCAATCACCGAAAAGTGATTCCAATACAATGAGACGTTTATGCCAAGACCCTCCGATAAAGCTATGTGCTCTAACGGTTATCAACTCAAACGCAAATTCAACATCCAATTCGTTTAAAAGAGGCCGGCATCTCTTGACCAGTTCGAGATCACTCACTCCGTGATGATTGTTTGACACGGCACCGACGAAATAGTTTCCCTGCAGTTCACCAATTGGAATACCAAACTCCTTAGCAGCTAGAATTATCGAATTCCAAACCTGGCTTTTACCGAGAGAAACCAAATCTACACCCAATTTTTCTGCCTCAACTCCAAGCATGGCCACTCGATACTCTGGATCTGCATAAAACATTCCCACATCAATACTAGGAAATGATTTCAACAGTTCTTTGCCTTGTACAAGATATTTAGTCTCTTCGCAAACTCGTAGTAAATGATCCCGGATTGGTGCATCTATATCAATTTTGGACATGCTAGCTTCGAGATAAGAAAGAGACAACACTTGTGGAGATAATGTATCACCCAAATACAATGCCATACAAATACCAGCTGCCTGTTGTTCCGCCCGAACAACTGATGCCGTAGCGCCTTCCCTTTCGCTCACAAGTATGAGATCCTTCAAAGTTGAAACTGCTTCAGCCATCGCATCAAAAACATTGGTAGTAGATGCTCTCAGAACCTTTTCCAAACATAATGCCACTGCTACAGCAGAAACATCCGTTTCAAAAACACTTTCTGATACTGCCCAGTTAACAAAGGAAATGGATCCCACGCTTCCAATGTTGCTTCGGAATAAGTTCTGATTTGCAGTAACGAAGATACCCCGCCAGCATTCCAGCGTTGTTCGTTGTTCATCTAATGGGATGTTCATCATCTCCCACGCATCTATGAGAGACGTTTCTGAAGCTAACAACACAGCATGGGATGCGTACTCGCCATCAATTCTCGACAAACCAATGCATGCTCGAGCAGTGTGCTCCTTCACTGTCTCGCTTCCGTTATTCGAAACTTCAATCATTTCATCGCATATAGAGCGAGCGATATCTATTTTCCCTGCAACAATAGCAGCTACCACGAGCTTACGTCGAATCAAAGCTTTGTTTTCTGGTGAGCTCAAACCCAAGTAGTCCCCGGCCCGAAGTAGCTTCTTTTCTGGATTTAATTTGAAGGAAAGATCATTCGGTGTTTCAAAAAGCCAAGGAGATTCATCAATGATTACATCTATGAGATTCGATGGATTTTCTGAATCCATGTACATTCTCACTTTTAATGGCACGATAGATATTTTGAAATCCGATGCTAACGCATCAACTAGGCTAATCAAATTCAATTCTTTCAAAACTGTATCACTGGGTGAAAATGGCAAAGTTCTTAGTGCTTTCATAGCCGCTTGTAATGTATCCGCATCACTCGCGCTATTGAAAAATTCCTGACTAGCTCGAATAACCACATTTTCAACCTCTTCCTTGGTGATCATCTTTGGTATCTCTAATGTTTCAATCAGTTCGTGAACCATAGCAAACTGAGACGCGCGTAAAAGCGTGATCAATTGCCTCTTGCAGCAAAATTTGAATGAAAGATAGGGTAGCGCTTGGCGTTTAATATCCCATGCAAGATGGACCACTTTGCGCCAACCAGATTCCTTATCTTTCCAACCTCGATTTAATCCCATAGCTTCTTTGTAAAGAGCCAAAATTAACGCCTCACCTGGATCAATGGCTTCATTTGGATCTCCATACGCTGAATCTGATCTTGAGACTTTACTTGGAGACAGTGTTAACATATCAGTTGCGGATGATTGATCAAAAGATTGGCAACATTCGAGATAAAAACTTATTGGTTTTGCCAAGCCATAATCTGTAAGGCTAGCGTTCACTAACAAATGGCCGTCTAATATCTCCACACGGTCCTGCAACATCCCCAAGGCAGGGATCGACTCCTCAACTTGAGGATTCCTCGCGGGTATCGATTCAAAAATTGAATCCATAGCTTGCAATGCAACTGGAGAAGTACTTGTGCAGGAATAAATACACGATAGAGACACTTCAATAAGAACCGGTATCAAAGGAATGATACGGTCAACATTTCCTGGACGACTTTGAACTATCAGCTGCGAGCAAAAACAAATACCAGCCTCACTGGTACTCTCATCGCCGATTTCACCATCGGGATCAACTTGACCCGCGCATCGGCCCACCATATACGCTCTTAGTATTTTCATCCACTCTCCTTGGGGTATCTCACGGTACGCTCCAATCACACGAGTAGAAAACACCGGAACTGCGTCTGCCGGAGGAACACCACTCAGCATCGCCCACAGTTGCTCCAGGGGTGTTAGCTCTATCCATCTCCTTAAAGTCATGGAATCACTGAAATTACACCGGTACACCAATCGATGAAGAGTTTTTGCAGCGTCTCGTAGATGAAACAACATGATGAATTCTTCCACGAGTTCTGGAGACATTCTGTTAACCGCGCATTCGGCAAGTTGGGCGGAGTATTCAATGTGCCCGGACATCGAATCAATCAAAACAATCCGATCGCAATACCATTTCACTAAAACATCAGGTCGGGGTATCATAGCAACTTCAGATAAGCACATAAACTCTCCATGTTTTGAAATCCAATAACCTGGTGAACGAATAATGATAGGTAATATATCGCAATAGTCAACAGGAGCTACGGTTTCTGGAATACATTCCAAGATCTCCAGAATGTGATCGACTAGCTTATCTTGGAAGTTGGTCATCATCAAAACCACCCCTTTCATGCAGCCTTGGTTAGCAAAGGAACAAGCTTTCTCCAATACCTCACATGTTCGAAATGAGGAGAATTCAATAGGATTGAATGGCTCACCTAAACCCAAATACACATTCAATTTGTGCTTTAACTCCTTTAACTGTGAAATACGATTCGCATGCAATTCATTCTTAGGATCCCCGATTTCAAGTCCGACACTAAACAACAGCTCCGTTGTTTGCAAATCAACAGGTACTCTGTGGACGCATTGATTCAAAACCCATGCAACATCCTTGACTCTCTCTAATATGTTCTTTATTGTAGTGACATTGGCGCTTGAATGCATCCATTCCGCTTCTAGTACGACATCAGTGTCAAGATCATTCGTCACCGCAAAATCATGGGCCTGCGAAAATTTCTTCGCATTCACTAAACTTTGTAAATATTCAACAGGAGCACAGCTACGAATTTCCTTGATGGAAAATCTCTCTACAAGCGAATGGCCACGAAATTCGCGAAAGGATTCCTTAGTAGTTGCCTTTAACCACCGTTGCTGACAGAACAATACCAACGCATATGTCATCGTGGTTTCATTAGCAACGCGGGTCGCCACCGCCACATGTCTCGTCCAGGGACACGCATAAGAATGCTCTAATGCCTTCACAAATACTTTTTCAGTACCAGTTTCTACCAGAATGAGTGTTATCATTCCATTGCATCTAGTCAAAAGAACTTCGTCGGAGCTCCACCACCGAACAGATACTATAGGATTATTCTCATCACGTTCTCGATGTCTCACAAAAGCTGTACCGATATCAACAATCGAATTTCCAGGAGACTTGAAACGGAGCCCAGAATATCGAATGGTGAGTGTGCCATCTTTGCGAAGTAGGGCAATATATTTATTACATGGGCTTAATTGGAGCTCAACACAAGCATCACAGGGTCTAGTGAGTGAAGACACGCCTCGACTTTGAAACATCCTGTACCGAAGGGGCAGAGCATTTTCTTTCTCTGGAACGCGAAGGTCAATATGATGTAGGATTTCAAACCAAGGTTTTGTCGTCAAGAGACTCAACATCCACAGCTTGGAGTCCGAAGCTATATACAAAACATCTGTTTGTTTTTCATCGTCCCAGAAAAAGAGAGATTTTCGAGACATACAAAATTCCATTGATTGTGCCATGCCAACAAAAGGCAGCTGGAAAAAACCTCCATCGGATTCAGCCATTATTTCAACTTTACCTGCGGTGTCGATTTTCATTCTTCGAATACTGCAATCGTCAAAAACAACAACGAGTTCATCCTTCCGGATTTTTATTCCTACAGCCGGACTACGTAAGTCAAGCTTACTGTTCAACACTATCTCTGATTTCACAAGGTGAAACGAAAAAAACTGTTTTTCAGATGCAATTACAACCCATTGATCTCCCCATACACACGAATCGTATTTATTCTCGGGCACTGGCAACCTCACAACCTTAGTGCCTAAACAAACCGAAGCCGCTTTGCCGTGAAAAACAGCAAATCTTGTTCCACTAGCATCAGGAAAAATTCGAGGGCCGAAACTTCTGCGCGACTGTTGTGGTCCTGGATCTATCCTATCCATGAATTGCTCGTAAAAAGAGATCTCGGAAAACAAGGACGCGCGAGCTTTCTCATGTTCCTCGCACCAAAGGCTCGAAACATCATCCTCAATCAAACCTTCTCGAAACACAGACCGTTCAAATTCAGAAATATCTTCCACGAGAACTTCAGTGGCACATCTAATAAAAAGAATAAAGTTATTCCTTGTGGTCACAGCCATCCTTGTACTTACAGCACTACCTCCATGAGAATCAACAAGATACGGGTTCTAAAAAACAAAAGAATAAAAATCCGTTATTTCGCATGGTCTACGAAACAGCCATCAGTATTCGTTGTGATGCACAGGGATTGCGTCGTTCGCCAGGATCAAGCCTCTCGATATTGACAAATCCGGTGGTCTTGGGTCTACCAAGCGCATCACAGGTTTCGAAGAGAGTGCAGGTATCGTGGAGTTTTCTGGCGGTCTGACGTTTGATAATTTCAACACGGTTGTTCCACCTGATGCCGCGCAGACGTATGTTTACAATTTGATCGCCAAAGATTTAGTTATGAAGTGGTTGGATGGGTTTGACGTGGACCTCATTACGTAGGGCCAAACAGGGAGTGGCAAAACGTGCACGATGTTCGGTCCGCCCTTTTCATTGAAAAAGGCCCAAAATGCATCAGGTGTTGATATCTTGAAGCCGGAGCATGGGATTATTCCTCGGGCTGGAATCGAAGCTCTCAAAAGGTTGTGTGAGTTGAACGCACAAGGATGTAAAGCTGTTCTTCATGGCAGTATGGTAGAAATGTCCATATTCAGTTTAGCCAGCCAAACAGTAAGCGATCTGCTGAATGACGGGAAGGATTGTTTCATTGACAAAAATCATCATTTGCAAGGAGCCTTGATGGTTCCAATTCGAACATCGGACGATCTGATGAGTTTTGTGGCTGCTGTGGAGGCGCGCTTGACACGAGGAACGCAGATGAATGATACGAGTTCCCGTTCACATATTGTGTCACCACGTTTACGTTGAATATTCTGGAGGAAGATACCATGATACGACAAAGTCGTCTTCAATTCTTTGACTTGATGGGGAGTGAACGATTCAAAGGAGGAAATGCTGCTCATGACAGCGGCAAGAGCTCCAAGTCAAGTATGAGTGGATTCGAAGGGATATATGCAAATCTTAGTCTCAGCTCATTGATGTCGGCAGTTGACGTAGCAGCTAAAGAGCGGCTCCGAGGTGGTAAGGCTAGAAAGCAAGCAAATGCGATGCTCAACTTTGTATTGACCGATTTGCTTCAAGGGAGCTTGATGGGAAGTGCATTGACTGGGATGATAACTTGCCTTTCACAGTCTCCTCGAAATGGAGATGAAACGTATCTGTCGTTGAGGTACGGAGCAGGAATGGCAAAACTCCTCAATGATCCTGTCCCACAATCAGCCAAGAATTTCGATAAAGTTGTTAAAAACGCAAGGAAGAATCTTGCCGAGTCAACGGGTGTCGTGGAGAAAGGAGTTAATGGGAAATACCAGGCCTTGCGAGAGGCTCAAGTACTTCAATGGAGACAACTAGTCGGTATTCTTGAAAGTTTGATCGACTCGGAAGAAAAGAATTAATAATATTTCAGGAGAAATACAACCACTACTTGTAGTGCTTAAAAATAATCGATTTTTGTTGTGTTTAAAACTTGAGAAAGAAATCAAAAATCTACTGTTCTTTTATTTCCCATGACGCTCTCTTTCTAGCGTAGCACTAAAATGGGCCCTGAGAATTTCAATATTTCTGCAATTGGGATTCGAAAATACTGTTCCCCTGTTATATTGTTGAACTAGTTGGTGATATCGAAGGCGAGCTACTTGGTGATATCGAAGGAGAATTGCTTGGTGATGTTGAAGGAGAACTACTTGGTGATATCGAAGGCGAGCTACTTAGTGATATCGAAGGAGAATTGCTTGGTGATGTTGAAGGAGAACTAGTTGGTGATATCGAAGGCGAGCTACTTGGTGATATCGAAAGAGAATTGCTTGGTGATGTTGAAGGAGAACTAGTTGGTGATGTTGAAGGAGAACTAGTCGGTGATGCTGAAGGAGAACTAGTTGGTGATGATGAAGGGGAACTAGTTGGTGAAACACTCGGACTTGAAGTTGGTGCCTCTGAAGCTACTATAGGACTATTGGTAGGCGATTTCGTCGGAGGATGCAATGTTGGAAAATTGGATGGGTTTCTGGTAGGTCGTTCCGTGGTTGGTCGTCTTGTTGGGTATTTTGTTGGAGACTTTGTAGGGCGTTGGGTGATCGGACTCTTACTTGGCCGCAAAGTTGATGGCCGATGGGTAGGGAAAGCAGTTGGCTTTCGAGTGGGTCTTGATGTTGGGGAGGCTTTAGTAGGTCTTCCAGTACTTGGTCTCGTTGTAGGAAATTTCGTCGGGTTTCTGCTTGGATAAACAGTTGTTGGTCTTTGCGAAGGATAGGATGTAGGACCTTTCGTAGGTCTACCAGTGGCAGGCTTACCCGTAATAGAGTTTGTAGGATTGGTCGTAGGACTCCTTGTAGTAGGGTAGCTCGTAGTGGGATTGGCTGTGGTTGGGTAAGCGGTAGTTGGACTAGTAGTTGGAACGCGTGTAGGCGATTTGGTTCCAATTACTTTCAAAAATACATCCAGAAACAAAGACGTTATTCCAGCACTCGAAATTCGAGGTTTATACCCCACTGGGTAAATGTTGGTTCGAAGGTCCTCGTTCAAGAAATATTCTGCGGCAATTACATTGCTATTGTCTGTAAAATCAACCCCTGATTCTACATCAGGATCAATGCGAACAGTACAATACGGCCTAGATTGGCTTGGCCCAAGCCTAGTCACAGGAACACAAGTTGGATCCTCTGTACATGCATCATATGTATCATAGCGGGAACAGGTTCGAGCATTTCCTTTTATTTTCCGCCATTCAATAACTCGTTCATCTTTGGTTTTTATGGAATACCCCACTGCATTGATTTCATCGGCGCCTCGAGCTATTGTGACACATGGTCTTGTCCTAACTCTTGTATTGCTCACTGCATCACACGAAGGGAAAAGAGATACGGAAAAATCTTTCTCCCTGCTGTTTTTGAAAAGAGACTCACCATCAAGTAACTTGGTACTTTCCTGATCTAGTTGAATTCCTGCGTACTCCAAAATTGTAGGAACCACATCCACCAGTTCGACAATAGCATCCACTTTCTCACCAGCCTGAAATGGAATATTATAAGACGGCGGGGTTTTGACAACAAGTGGCACGTGCAAGGAGTCTTCAAGCAAAGTCCATTTTGCAAAATGGCTGAACCCATTAGTATAATGCATCCCGTGATCAGAATGAAGTATGATCATTGTTTCATCATCCTGATTCGTGTCTTTAACAGCTTGTAAAATCTCGCCTATATGGGTATCCACCAGAACAAGCATTTTCAAAAACAGTCTCATCGTGGTTTGTATGTTATTAACCCAAGGATTCTCTGACCATCTAATCCGAGTGTGAAGATTTAAGTTAGTTGACGCGTTTGCAGAAAATATATAGCTGTTAAATCGGTTCACATCAGGAAGGGAAGGGTCGTATTCAATGTCGGTGTGCGGTCTCACGAATCCTGCAAAAATAATCCAAGGTTGGACCGAGTCTTTCCAGTCGTTTATCCATTGAATAGCTGTTTCTTTAGTACTGAAATCAGTGCAACTAGATCCAGAACATTTGCAAAAACTACATCCAGACAATTTATAAGGTATACCTCCGCTACTTCCGAACGTTTCATCAAATGCAGTATACTGTGTATCCGGGACATTCTGAGTATGAAACACTTTACCCGCCATTCCTACTAAATACCCCGCATCTTTCATAACTGCAGGCAAGAATTTTGCTTGCGCGTATATATTTGCATCACTATTTAGATCATTCACATCGTGCAAAGGAACATATTCCGCACTCAAAAAACCGCTCTTGAAGGGATATCGACCCGATAGAAAGGAATATCTAGACGGACCACATTGAGGGAAATTTGAGTATGCGTTGGTAAACTCAACGCCTTCACCTTTTAACGCATCAATATTAGGAGTTGCATCAGTTCCCGGTATTTCAGAATAATCGTCTAACGTTATATATAAAACATTCTTCCTAGCCGCAGGAAGCTTCCTCTCTACTCCGATATCTGAGACAGTTGAAGGTAATGAAATTAATAGGAGCAATACAAAACAGAGCATCCCCTTGTTCATTAAAACCAGATTCGTCCTCCCAAACAATTTGAACGAAACTACTAAAACTTACGAGGTGCGTTGCGCGAACCACCTTATTGTTTAGCGTAAGTACTCTTAGTAGATTATCACTGAATACAAAATACTACAAAATAGCCGGTTTTTTCTGATTTTGTTTCCTACCCCTCTTTATGGGATTTGGCCACTACTCTATTCTTGCAGCCAAAACCAGTTTATTCAATTATACAAATTACTATAGGACTGTTGACTCGTGTTGTTTTAATGGTAATGAACAACGCAATTATCATGTCTTCACAAACGCAAATTATGGACTGAATGGTTTCTGAAGGCGTTTTTTAGTAACGATGCTGAGCGAGGGTCAATTTTGAAGCCGGTGCAAAATCAGTTATTTCAATTGAAATTTATGGCACCATAAGTATACATGTGGATAATTTAAGCCATCAAATGCTAATTTCAAGATTGATAAAGAAGTATCTTGTTGGAAAAAAGAGCCTGATGACAATCCGAGAGGTAATCAGAAGCAATACCATCGTGTGGAATCACTGAATTCGTATTCTATTTCTCGTGATGTAATTTAATTGCATCCACGCCTTCCATGAAGTAGCCACTAAAGCATTTTTAAATACTTTATATATTGACGTCCCTCTCTCTGCATCCCCAAAATGATCTCGCACACCTATCAAAAGTCTCTGCAATAGCATCATCTAGTATGCATACCCCATCCAGCACCAATACCAATAATGAAAGGAATCAAAATATGACCAGAACCTGTCCCAAAAATTTGATACTTCAACTTCTTTAACTTCTCCTTAGAAACTAAAACCTCGTCAGGTGATAATTTTTCATAAGATTTCGCA
>Ga0105053_10010410_pt1 | contig 11602 bp, 8 predicted proteins | sample BON01_FD_78093 | JGI IMG/M metagenome (GOLD analysis project Ga0105053, IMG submission 78093) | Freshwater microbial communities from Lake Bonney liftoff mats and glacier meltwater in Antarctica - BON-01 | ecosystem: Environmental > Aquatic > Freshwater > Ice > Glacier meltwater | place: Lake...
AGGAGGAGGAGGAGGGGGGTGGGGAGGTGGGATCGTAGGGCGGCTGGGAGGTGGGAGGGGGGGGGGCGGCGCTGAGCGGGCGCTTGGGGGGGGGGGGGGGGGGGGGGGGGGGTGTTTTCCGGGGAGGGGGGGGGAGGGGGTCCGGCCCCCCCCCCCCCCCCCCCACGCGCAGACCCGTCAAACATCAAACATCACAAGGCCGCGTCTCTCCTACTCCTCCGAATCCAACCACACGCACGCCAGCCTGTTTCTGTCTCTCTCCTTCTTTGAAACAGAAATCACAACGCTGAAATCAAAAACGTCCCTCTCTCTCCACGCGCACGCGCCCTCACTCATTGACGACGCCACACAGGAACACGTGCAGAGAGCCGACCCACCCCTCACGCACGCAGCAAACCCACCACAAAAAGCAAAAAGCATGCTCCTCGCCGGTGCGTCGGCGATCGGCGGTGCCGCGTCGGCGTCGGCGGCGTCGCGCGCCCGCCCGCCCGCGGCCCGTCTGCTCCGACCCCTCACCGCACCCCCCAGCCGCCTGGGCGACGTGTCCACCAGCGCCCGCAACCGCGGTGGAGGAGGAGCAGCAGGCGGCGGCGGCAGCTACGGACGCGGCGGCGGCGGCGGCGGCGGTGGCGGCTTTGCGCTCTCCGGCGGCGGCCCGCCGCTCGCCGACCGCTTGCTCGCCGCCGTGCCCTGGCTGCTGCCGCTGCTCGACGCCTTTTCCTACGGCCGCTTCCTCTTCTACCAGTACCCGCTCGCCGCGCGCGCCGTCTCGCCCCTCGCCCCCCTGGTGTCCCTGTACGCCTCGGTCCCCTTTGCCCCGCTCGTGTGCTTCTTCGGCCTCTACCTAGGCGTGGTGAACAACGCGAAAGTTTCCCGGTTCGCCCGCTTCTCGGCCATGCAGGCCGTTTTAGTGGATATCCTGCTTGTGCTGCCGCGGCTGCTCGAGTCGCTGGCCTCCCCCCCGGCCCAGGGGTGGGGCCTGAAAGCCTACATCACGGCGCAGAACTCGATCTGGGTGCTGGTGGCGGGGGTGGTCGCCTACGGCGTCGCGTGCGCGGTGCTGGGGAGGGGCGCGCGGATCCCGTTTGTGGCCGACGCGGCCGACGCGCAGATCATGCGTTGATGAGGGAGAGAGATAGGGGGGGAGGGGGGCTTGGGTTTTGGCGGTCGGCGGTCGCGAGCTCGATACTGGCGGGCGTCTCTGGCCGTTGCTGATGACAAGCGGACCTGCCTGCTCTGCCCTCACTCGCTCTGTCGAAACGGTGGAGAACGATGCGGGCGCCGCCGCGCGACAAGGCGGCGACGGCCAACAAGCGTTTTTTTTGTGTTTCTGTCGTTGTTGCCTTTTTCTGCGTTTCATTTTTCCCTCCCCTCCCCCCCGTTCGGCGTCGCTGTATAGGCGGAGCTGAACGATAAACGAACGTGTTAAGCCACCGACCGTTTCGATCCGGCTGTTGTGTACGCGTCAACCCAAACGAGCGTTCGCGGCGGCGGCGGCAGCGCGGACAATTGTCGTCTTTTGTGGTTGTTGCAAGCGCGCGACCCTTCCCTCGGCTGTTTGACGCGGGTATCATGGCAGGCGTGTGCTCGTCGATGCGGTAACTGAAAGTCAGCAGTGTCGTAATAACCCCGCCCCCTTTTTTGTTTGGACCTGTAAGAAAATAACGGATCGCAAAGAGTAAGTAGGAGCGGGCGCAGTGGCGCGCGCGAGCGGGAAAGGGTGTTGTACAAAACGTTTGCCGAGGAAACGGCACCAAAAAGGAACACACAATCAAATCACAAGATAGGCGTCGGCGGATACTCGGTCGACCCCGGCAGGCAGTAGCGCAGCAGCATGTAGGCGTTGGCCACCACCACGCTCGCGAGGGTGACGGGGACGCCCCAGCGCAGCCAGCGCAGGTAGCCCATAGGGTAGCCGCTCCGGTCGAGGATGGACGAGCCGACGATGTTTGCCGACGCGCCGATGAGCGTGCCGTTGCCGCCGTAGCAGGCGCCGAACGCCAGCGCCCACGCGAGCAGGGGCAGGGGCAGGCCGAGGTTGTTGGCGGCGAGGTACTCGATCACGGGGACCATGACCAGGGTGCACGGGACGTTGTCGAGCAGGGCTGCGCGTTGTTGGTGTTGTTGTTTTTTGGGCGAGGGCGGGGCGGGTGCGAGACCGGGGCGCGGTGTCAGTGAGGCGAGTTTTGGTTCGTGTTTTTGTTTCGGAGCCGGCGATTTGTTCTTGTTGTGTCTCTCTCTCCCCGCTTCCGCGACCGCATCGCCGCCCACCAAACTGCACGACCATATTTTCCTTGCACACTCACCGGAGATGATGGTAGACAGCCACAGGAGGATTTGGATCGCCACGATCCGGCGCGCCTCTGGGGGCGCCGCGCGGATAATCCCTGCCAAAAAGCCTCCGATCATGTCGATCAGGCCGACCTCGATCGCGCCCTCGACCATGCAGAAGAGCGCGGCGAAGAAGATGAGCATGTCCCACTCGACCAGGTGCATGAGCTCTTCGACGTCGAGGCGGTCGCTCGAGATGCACAGGACGGTGGCGCCGATGATCGCAAACCAGGCGGGGCTGTTTGTTTTTTTGTTTTTCGATTCGTTTCGCGGCAAGTTTTTGAGGGCGGACAAGAAGGGGGGGGGGGGGAAGGGGGGCCGGGCAGGGGATGAGGGGGGGCGGGGGCAGGGGGTCGGGGGCGATGGCGCAAAATAAAGCGCGCGGGGAAGAAAGCAACCGCGCCGCCCGGGCGCCGGGGGGGGCACGGGGGGGGGGCGCGATTGGCGCACACCGGGGGGGGGTTTTTTTTTTTTTTTTTTTGGTTTGGTTTGGGGGGAAGTTTTTGGGGGGGGAAAAGAGGGGGGGGGGGGGGAAGGCGGGACGTGCAGAGGATGAGTGGGCGACGAGGCAGAGGATCGAGGTCGCATGCGCAAAATCACGCGCGCCGAGAAGAAAGCAAGCGCGCCGCACGAGCGTCGCGACGAGAAACTGAAAAACAAAAACAAAGGAACAAAAAACTCAACTCCAAGTGGTGGATCGGGTGCAGCAGGAACCCCAGCAACACGACGCCCAAGACAAACGCGCACTTCCAGAAGAGGGACCAGTCCGTGATGCGGTAGTCGGCCGCCGCCGCGAGCACCTTGTCGTGGTCCGGGATGCGGCGGACGAGCGACGCGCGGCCGAGGAACAAAATCAGCGGCACGCATACGACGAATGTGAGGATGACGCCGGGCGCCATGTGCACCAGGAAGTCGACAAAGCCGAGGTAGCGGGACAGGGCGGTGCCGATGATGATGTTGGGCGGGTCGCCGCTGTTGGTTGTTGTTGCGCGTGGTGGTTGTTTGGGTTGCGTGAAGGGACAGAAAATTAGCTTTTCAATCTTAGCGGGAAAAACACGCCGAAAGAAAACTCGACGACAACACCCAGTGTTAAAAAAACAAACTCACACGAGCGTCGCGGCCCCGCCGAGGTTGCACGCCAAGACCTGCGCCACCAGCAAGGGACGCGGGTCGGCGTTCATGGTTTTCAGCAGCGAGATCGTGATCGGCCCCATTAGCAGGATGGTGGTGACGTTGTCGAGAAAGGCCGAGACGACCGCCGTCACGGTCAGCAGCAGCACGGTCAGCAGCGCCATGGAGCCGCCGGCCAGGCGGCACGTGCGCGCGCAGATGACCTCGAACGCGCCCGTCTGGGCGGTCTGTTGTGCTTGGTTTGGTCTTGGGGGGGTGGACGGGCGCATGAGCAAAAAGAGGGAAGAAAAACGTGGGGGGCGGGGGCGGAGACGGCAGCGCAAAAAAAAAGAAGGAAACGTACCTTTCCGACGATCAGCATCATGCCAAACAACAGCCCGAGCGTCGACTCGTCCAGCCACGTCATCACCGTAGCCAAGTCGGGCGCCATGTCGATCCACAGCAGCAGCCCGAGCATGCAGAACGAGGCGACGACCGCGCACCACATGCGGTGCACCTTTTCGCTGGCGATGGCGAGCAGCATCGCCACCAGGATGGACAGGGCGATCCAGTTTTTCGCCCTGCCTAGCCACCCGAGCTCTCGGACGTGCAGGTCGACGGCCGTAGTCCCGGGCTGGTCCAGCGACACCGAGAAGAACAAAGGGCTGCCCGGCCGGGCGGCGGCGCCGGCGGCGGCCGAGGCGAACGAGAGGTGGCACTTGCTGGCGTCGCCGTCCTTTAGCTGGCAGTACTGCGCGCTTCCCACGGGGGAGAAGCCGTAGGCGCGGACTCCCAGGACGGCGGTGGGGAGGTCCTGGGGGGAGATGCCGGCGAGGAGGGCCTCGGCGGGCGGTTTTACGTCCTTTTCGACGAGCTGAAGGATCAGGCGCGGCGGGAGGGCGGAGGGAGGCGAGGCAGCGTCCGCGGCGGCCGCCAGGCGGCGGCGGCGGCGGGAGGGCGCGAGAGCGGGAGGGGAGGGGGCGCCTTCTTCCTCCTCAGGCTCCGCCAAGGGCGGCGACAGGCTCGCGGACTCGATCGCACGCCGCAGCGCGCCGCCGCCGCGCCGCCCGCCGCCGCGCAGGCCGACCTCCATCGCGCGCGATCCGGCGCCCAAGGCCGCGCGCGCGACGAGGCGCCAGCCGTCGTCGCGCTCGGCGGCGGCGCGGTCCCACCCAACGCTCTCCCAGGCGCGGTACAGGGCGTCGCCCGCCGCGTCGACCGCGTCCGCCGCCGCCGCGCGCGCGGCGGCGTCGCGCCCCCCGCCGCCCTCGGCCGCCAGCAGCGCCCGCTGCCGCCGCCGCCGACGCCGGTGCGCCCCGCCGCCGCCGCCCCCTGCCGCCCCCTCGGCGCCCGGCGGCAAGAAGCCGTACCACGGCGCCGCCGTCGCCAGCACGTAGAGGTAGTCCACCCGCGCGGACCCCAGCGGCATGAAGTAGGGCTCGGCGCTCGTCACGCCGTGCACGGTCGACAGGTCCTCTGGCACCCGCAGCCGCGATGTGCCGACGAGCACGACCGCCAGCGCGCCGGCCATGGCCAGCAGCACGGGCAGGTTGCGCAGCGCCGAGCGCCAGGGTCGCGCGGCGCCGCCCGCCGCGTCGGCCTCCACCGGCTTGTGCGCCAGCTGGCCGGCCTTCAGGTCCTCGAGGCGCTGCGCGAACATGTCCTCGGCGCGCGCCGACACGCGCGTGTGGTGGCCAATCGCCAGGTCGTGGTGGTCGTGGTGGCCGCCGCCGTGGGCGCCATGGTGGGGGCCGAGCGGGTGGAGCGGCCGGAAAAAGCCGCCGACGAGGGGCGAGTCGGCCGAGCGGCGGTGGAGCCCGCGGTGGCGAGAGCGCGGCGCGACCAGGGGGCCGTACTTGTCATTGTCCTCTGGGAGGAGCGCCGGGGCCGTCGGCGCGGCTCGGCCGCCAAAGCTGCCGCCGCCGGCGCTGCCGCCGCCAACGCCGGCCAACGCCTTTGCTGCCTCGACGTCGGGCGGCCTGGCGCCGTTCCCCGCGCCGCCGTTTCCCGCCAGTCGGGGCGCTGGCAACGCCTCGTCCGCCATCGCTGGCGCCACTGCCGCGGTGTCTGGAGGCCCTGGTTCGTCGTCGCGTGTGTTGCGGAACAGCTCCATTTGTGGGTTTCAAAGCGGTGTGAGCGCCCTCGATGTGGGCTCATAAGCTAGTGTTTGCGCGCTGGTGGCTTTTCCTAGCGATGTGGAGCGGGCAGAGTGCGCAAGAGGGACGGGGCGGAGGGATGGGCGGGTTGGCGAAGGCCCATGCGGAGAGAGCGGCGGCGAGGGTTTTTAGAGCGGGGCGGCGCACAGGGTGGGGTCGGGCGGCAGCCGACGAGCGGACGCGAGCGGAGACGTTTTACTCAAGGTGGAAATCTACAGTCAAAACTAAGCGCCCCCTTGATGTGCTACTCGGCGGCCACGATGGGCGTCGGCGGATACTCCGTTGAACCGGGCAGGCAGTAGCGCAGCAGCATGTAGGCGTTGGCAACGCCGACGCTGAGCGCCATGACGGGCACGCCGCACCTGAGCCAGGTCAAAAACGACATCGGGTAGCCGCTCCGGTCCAGGATCGAGGCGCCCACGATGTTGGCCGAGGCGCCCACCAGCGTGCCGTTGCCGCCGTAGCAGGCGCCGAACGCGAGCGCCCAGGCGATCAGGGGCAGAGGAAGACCCATGTTGCTGGCCGCGAGGTACTCGATCACGGGCACCATCGTCAGCGTGAAGGGCACGTTGTCGAGCAGGGCTGTTCGTTTTTTGTGTTTTTTTTGGGTGGGGGGGGGGGGGTTTGTGGGGGTTTTCACCGGGGGGGGGGGGGGGGGGGACCCTCCGGGGGGGGAGAGAGGAGGGCTTGGTTGGTGGGGTGTTTCACGCGTGAGAGCGGGGCGCGAGACTCTCGCGGCGAGAGAGAGGATGAGCTTGTGTGTGAGCGTTTGTCTTGGCCTCACGGCAACACAGCAACACAGGGGCAAACTCAGAAATACAACAGACGCGGCGAGAGCGCGAAAGTGCGTGCGTGAAAGAATGTTGCCCTCGCTCGCGCTCGCAGGAAAACCAAAAGGTCCGCCTTGCCCCCCCCTCGCCCTCTAACTAAAGACAGGCAGGGACAATACAACACTCACCCGAGATGATGGCCGACATCCAGAGCAAAATCTCGATCGCCACGATCCGGCGCGCCTCCGGCGGGGCCGCGCGGATGATGCCCGCCAAGAAGCTCCCGATCATGTCGATCAGGCCGACCTCCACGGCCCCCTCGACCATGCAAAAGAGCGCGGCGAAGAAGACGAGCATGTCCCACTCGACCAGGTGCATGAGCTCTTCGACGTCGTGGCGGTCGCTCGAGATGCACAGGACGGTGGCGCCGATGATCGCAAACCAGGCGGGGCTGTTCAGTTTTTTTGTCGTTTTTTTTGCCGTCGAGGGGGGACAAGAAGCAGGGGGGGGGAGGGATAAGTGGCGACGGGGCAGAGAGATTGCGGTCACACGAGGTCACACGCGCGCGCCGAGAAGAGACACCGAGGTGATCGCCGTCGAGAAAGAAAGAAAGGCCTGCCGCACAAGCGTCGCGACGAGCAAAAGAAACAGAAACCGAAAAAGAAACAAAAACAAAAAACTCAACTCCAAGTGGTGGATCGGGTGCAGCAGAAAGCCGATCACCACGACGCCAAGCACGAACGTGCACTTCCAAAAGAGGCCCCAGTCCGTGATGCGGTAGTCGCCCGCGGCCGCGAGCACATTGTCGTAATCTGGGATGCGGCCAAGGAGCGATTTCTTGTTCAGCAACAGAATCAAAGGGACGCAGACGACGAATGTGACGATGACGCCGGGCGCCATGTGCACCAAGAAATCGACAAAGCCAATGTAGTGAGAGAGGGCGGTGCCGATGATGATGTTTGGCGGGTCGCCGCTGTTTGTTGTCGCGTGTGTTGATTGGTTGGGTTGCGAACCCCGATTATTCAGCCTTTCGATCTTTGCGGGAAAGACGCGCCGAAAGAAAACTCGACGACAAACCCAAAACTAAAAAAATTCAACTCACACGAGCGACGCGGCGCCCCCAATGTTGGACGCCAAAACCTGCGCCACCAGCAAGGGGCGCGGGTCAGCGTTCATGGTTTTTAGCAGCGAAATCGTGATCGGCCCCATCAGCAGGATGGTGGTGACGTTGTCGAGAAAGGCCGAGACGACCGCTGTCACGGTCAGCAGCAGCACGGTCAGCAGCGCCATGGAGCCGCCGGCAAGGCGCAGGGTTCCCGCGGTCATGACCTCGAACGCGCCGGTTTGGGCGGTCTGTCGTGTTTGGTTTGGGCTTAGGGGGACGAGTGGACGCATGAGCAAAATGGGACACGATCAAACGAGGCGGGGGGCAGGAGCGGGAAAAAAGAATAGGCGACGAAAAAGAAAAGAAAAATCAAAAAAAGGAAACGTACCTTTCCGACGATCAGCATCATGCCAAACAACAGCCCGAGCGTGGAAACGTCCAGCCACGTCATGACCTCGGGCAGGCCCGGCGCCATGTCGATCCACAGCAGCAGCCCGAGCATGCAGAACGAGGCAACGACCGCGCACCACATTCGATGCACTTTCTCGCTCGCGATGGCCAGCAGCATCGCCACCAGGATGGCCAGGGCGATCCAGTTCTTCGCGCGGCCCAGCCACCCGAGCTCGTGCGCATCGATCTCCACCGCGGTGGCGCCCTCTCGATCGAGCGATATGGACAGGTACAGCGGGCTGCCGGGCTTTGCCGCCGCGCTCGGGGCCGTGTCGACGAAGGCAAACGCGCACTTGGCGGCGGCGGCCTCCTTGAGCTGGCAGTACTGGGGGTCGCCGATGAGCGCGAAGCCGTTGGTACTGGGGGGCGCGCCCAGAGCGGCGGCCGAGAGCTCGGACGCCGCCGGCGCGCCCTCGGGGGCGACCTTTTCGACGAGCTGCAGGATCAGGCGAGGCGGGGGGGCGCCCGGCGCGGGGTCGGCGGCAGACGCCAAGAGGTCCCGGCGGCGGCGGCGGCGCGAGGCCGCCAATGGGGGCGCCGCGGCGGGGCCCTCCCGAGGACCCAGCTGATGCAGCTGCTGCTGCCCGCCCTCAATCGCGCGCCGCAGCGCCGCAACCTTCCCCCGCCGCCCGCCGACGCCGCGCCGGTCGAGCTCGCGCACCCGCTTGCCCGCCCGCACGGCCGCGAGCGCGGCCGAGCGCCACGCGCCGTCGGCGTCGGCCGCCCCGCGGTCCCACCCGACGCGCTCCCACGCGCGCCGGAGCGCCTCGCCGGCCGCGTCGGCCTCGGCGCCGAGCGCCGCGCGCGCGGCCGCTTCGGGGCCCGCGCCCCTCACCGAGCCTCCCTCGGGCCCCCACCGCCGCCTCTCGGGCCCAACGCCCCGGCCGTTGGCCCCCGCGCCCGCGCTCGCGCCCGCCCCCGCCCCCTCGAGCGGCGCAGGGTCGTACCACGGCGCCGCCGTGGCGAGCACGTACAAATAGTCCACACGCGCCAGGTGCAGCGGCATGAAGTAGGGCTCGGCGCTGGTGACGCCGTGCACCTTGCCCAGCGCCTCGGCGGGGTGCAGGCGCGACTTGCTCGCGAGCACGACGGCCAGCGCGCCCGCCATGACGAGCAGCACGGGCAGGTTGCGCAGCGCCGACGGCCACGGGCGCGCCTCCTCCTCCTCCTCCCCCTCCTCCACCTCGGCCAGGTCCCCCTCCTCGTCCTCCTCCTCCACGGGCCCGTGCGCCGCCGCCGCCTGCTTCATGACCTCGAGGCGCTCCGCGAGCATGTCCCCGGCGCGCGACGAGACGCGCGAGGCGACGCGCGACAGGGTGCGCTCCAGCGCCCGGTCGGGGTTGCGGCGCCCGCCGCCGCCGCCGCCGTCCCCGTCAAACGCAGCCTCTCCCGGCAGCGGGGCAAAGTAGCGGTGGGGCGAGCCGGCCGCCATCGGCGAGACGGCCGAGCGGCGGCGGGCGTGGCGGGGCGGGTGGCCCGGCGAGGAGGGGAACGAGCCGGCGTCCAGCCCGGCAACGACTACCGCGCCGTCCTCGCGCCACCGCAAGGGGCTCGGGCTGCTGAGCGGCGGGGCGCCTTGCCTTTTCGTCGTCTCGCCGGCGCCGCCGGTGTTGGCCCCGGTCGGGGGCGCGGGCGGCGCCGCGGCTGCCGCTGCTGCTGCGGCCGATGCTTGCGTCGTCGCCGGCGCTGTCGTCGTCGTCGTCGCTGCTGCTGCTGCTGCTGTTCCCCCCCTCTTCGTCGAAGGAGGAAGAGGAGCCATTGGGGGCGGAACACTGCAGTTACAACTTGCAGTTAATAACTCTTGCCCCCTCTTTGCTTTTGCCCGCGACCGCGGGTGTGAAGCGCAAACGATGCGGTTTCACGCGCAGTACTCGTCCAGGAGGAGATCGCAGCGTGTAGGGGATCATGGAGTGAAGCGTGGAGCGGCGCGAGCGAGGGGCGTTATCCGCGGCGCTGGATACCCCGTCAGATTCCAGATTTAAAACGAGGCGTGTCACCCGAGAGGGACGCCGCGTCGTCGCCCAGCAAAATTACCCCCAAACGCGTGCCTCCGCGAACGAGGACGTCACCTCCCTCCCCTGCTGGATGCACACTAGCGCATCAGATGCCCGGTAGTCGCCGCCCCTCGGCCTTGACGTGCCGCGTCGCCTGCGTCCTGGCCGTCGGGGCCGGCGTCGCCTCACTGATGGAGGAGAGAGTCGGAGCGCCGGCGGCTTTCGGCCGACAGCGTCGCGCTGCTGTGCTCGGGCCAATGAGCGTTCCGCATCCCGGCATTGCCCTGTACAGTCTGAACGCCCAACCTTTCTTTTTCCTAAAAGATAACGCACCATCACGAGTGCGAACGGTGTAAAGCACCAGCCCAGCGTCGTTTTTGATCGCACCCCGCGCAACGATCAAAAAGACAAGACCACCCCTCATCCGCCGCACGGATTCAAAAATCACAATGATGGCGTGGCCCGCCGAGCTCGTCGCGCGCTTCGTGCCCGCGCCCGAGGACGACGTTGCGGCGCTCGCGCTCAAGCAGCAGCAGCTGCAGCTGCTGCTGCGCGCATTCGAGTGGCGCCTGCAGCAGCTGCCGCGCGAGGAAGAGGAGGACACGGAAGGCAGAGATGGCGCGGTCGCCGAGACGGCGCGCGACGCCGCGCCCGCCGCCCCTGCTCCCGCCGCCGACGCCGCCCCCGCCGCCGACGCCCCCGTCCCGGCAACCGCGCCCGTGCCGCCGCTCCGGCAGACGACGGGCCGGCGCAGCGGCAGCCTCAGCGGCGTGGCCAAGAGCGCCACGCCCCCGCTGACGATCCAGCAGCTGCTCGACGCCGCCGCCTCTGAGCCGCAGCCGGCGGACGACGACAACGACGACGAGGCGGGCGGCGGCTTTGGCGACGACGGGCTCGGCGACGGCCCCGCGGCGGGGGGCGACGGCGGCGCGGGTGTGGGCGAGACCGACCAGGCGCGCGACCAGGAGGGGCAGCGGGATGACGCGCCGGCACGCGGCCCGCCGATGACGCTCTCGGCCCAGCAGCGCCGGCAGCAGCAAGAGCAGCAGCAGCAGCAAAAGCAGGAGCGGTCGCAGCGGTCGCAGCGCTCGCAGCAGCGCTCGCAGCAGCAGCAGCAGCAGCAGCAGCAGCAGCAGCAGCAGCGCCTCGGCGGCGGCAGCCACCCGTCCGACTCGGCGGTGGTCGAGGCGTCGCCTCTCGAGACCGAGGCGCCGCCGCGTGCCGCCGCGGCGAGGGGCTCGGCGCTGGCGCCGCCGACGGAGAAGCGGCAGGCAGGGCCGCAGCAGCTGGCGCGCCCCCGGCCGCGCCCGGCGGCGCCGGCGCCGGCGCTCGCCGTCGTCGACGCCACCCCCCTGCACGCCGCCGCCGCCGCCGCCGCCGCCACGGCCGCCTACGATGACTACTGCATGGAGGAGACGCCGCACGAGCTCGCGCGCCCCGCGGACGCGGGCGACGACGACGGCGGGATCGAGGCCGTGATCGAGGCGACGCAGCAGCTGGCCGTGGCCGCCACGCCGGCGCCGGGCGCGGGCGCGGGCGCGGGCGCGGGCGCGGGGGCCGTCATGTCGCCGTCGCCGCAGCCGGCGCTGCGCGGGGGGCGGGAGGCTGGCGTCGCCGGACTCGTGGTGGTTGCGCACGAGGCCGCCGCCGCCGCAGCAGCAGCACCCGCGCCCGTGCCGCTGCCGA
>Ga0105053_10010411_pt1 | contig 11600 bp, 5 predicted proteins | sample BON01_FD_78093 | JGI IMG/M metagenome (GOLD analysis project Ga0105053, IMG submission 78093) | Freshwater microbial communities from Lake Bonney liftoff mats and glacier meltwater in Antarctica - BON-01 | ecosystem: Environmental > Aquatic > Freshwater > Ice > Glacier meltwater | place: Lake...
AAATTGTTGTACTATAAAAATTGAACACTCAAAATTTGAATTTGGAATGTTGGAATGGCAGTAAAAAATGGTGTAAATTAAAACTTCATTTTCTTTTGCAACAAACGCATTTACTTGGATAATGTCAGACGAAGAAGACACTTTTGATGATGAGTACGGGGAGGAGGAGATGGTTGCCAATATCCGAGATCAGATATCGGAAGGTGAACATACATTGCATATGCTTCAAGCTGAGATGGGTTCCTTGAACCGACTCCCTTCTGAAGCTGCTGCTGAAGCTGCTGAAATAGAAGGAACAATTGACACCTTCCTCGAGTTTACGGGGGGGCAAGATCGAGATAAGGCAAGACGATATCTCGTAGCTACTGGAGGGGATTTAGAGCAAGCAGCAAATTTGTTTTTGTCCGGGACGCCCTTGGAGGTATTGGAACCGCCTCCATCAAGCCGAAACAATCACAGAAATACTTCCAGGCAGAATCTTCCTTCTGGTGTGGTATTACCACCGTTCGTGATGGAACGTTTAGGAGAATTCGAAAGCCGTCTGTCAGGTTTACGAAGTGGGTCCCACCTGGAAGCTGCTATTCTCGCACTTGCTGGAGGAGACTTGGAAGGTTTATTGTCTTCGGCTGGTGAGGGGAATAGGAACACATCGAATGTAGTTATTAATGACAAAGATCGTGCGAAAATTCAAATTGACGCCTTAGGAAATGGTGTGTGTGACAAAGTACCTGAAATTGGGACGGCATGTTTAAGGTCCGTTGCAACCGCGGAGTTGTATCTTGAACTTGGATTGGGTAGAGCCATTTCTGAAGGTCTGACAATGTCAGTAAATGGAGGTGAAGATGCCATGAGATTTCTTCAACTAGCAGAATGTGTCATGCGTATCATATGTGACGGACATAGTGCCGCCGTGAGTAACTGCTGCTGGTGGTTTATTCCAGCAAGACGAGCAGGGAGCAGAAGATACGCGCGAGCAAGTTTTACAGAGACGTTCCTGGAGCGAATAGTGCCTAACGATGATGTGGATGGTCTGAAACAAATGTGGTTTAATGAGAACTTTGATCCATCGTGGCGAGGTAGGAATGAAGCTGAGATGCTTGCATGTGCACTAAGTAAAGGATGCTCCATTGAGATGCTGCGTGTTCTCATTGATCCTGTCAACGGTTGTCGTGCAAATGTAAATCCAGATCACGATCGTCAAGGCACGTTGGACTGTCCTTTGTTACTCGCTTGTGTCGCAAAAGGTCACGATTCAGCTAAATGTGACCTTTCCAAAGAAGAATGGAGTGGTAAAGCTGTTGAAGTTCTTTTGGATGCAGGTGCATTTCTAGATGACCAAGTATTGAAGAGTTTAGATAAGATGACCAGTACCGCAAAGGTTCTTGTCTTAGCGGAGAAGGAAGGGGAAAGAGTGAGCTCACAACGTCAACAAATGGAGACTGATGAGACGCTTCCTCAGGATGTAATCAGTTACTGGTGGGATCAGGATGCTAAAAGATTGTTTAGATCACTGCTACGATGTATCAGTGGTACCAAACAGGATGTTACGATGCACAGAGCAATGGAAGTACTGACAATGTTAGTAGATAGATTCAGACCTGCTCCACACACTGACGGGGCTAAGATTTTGGGGCTTAAGGAATTTGACAGATATATAGAGTTATTGCAGTCTGTTTTCTCTAGTGAGAATGAAGACCCAGTGGGATTGAAACTCATCTCCCGGTCACTTCTCGCCCTTCTGAAATCAACAAAGGATTTAGAACAGAATGATCGGGTGGAAGATGATTTTCACTCGCAATTTTGCCTGGCATTGTGTAGATGTGGAGTTGGTAGCCGATTGAAAGAGATCACCAGTTCTAAAATAGTAATCGATCAAGACCATGTAGTGGAATCCATCTTAGACGTAGTGCTTGATTGTCTAAAGTCGCGACTTTCGCTAAACGAAGAAACGATTATGGGTAAACGGCCTTCTGTCGTAGATGTGTGTGGGCGATTACGATGCGGTGATGTGACTGTCCTTGACCAAGTAGTGGTTATGATGGGTCAAGGCAAGCTGAAGAGCAATACACTGAAACATGCTGATAGCAACGGAGACTTGAATGTAGACTATGAAACAGATGACGAGGAGACTAACGGTGGGTTTTTATGCGGCGACGAAAGTATAACCGCTTTTGAATTTGAACAATCTGAACTACCAAGTGCGATTTTGGATTTTTTACTTGTGAAGGATTTGTTGCTTCCTGACGGACTTCAGCTCCAAGACGAACGTAAGCGCAGAATGTCTGCATTTCTATCGGCGATGCCTCCACCAGTGACTGGGGACGATGGGGACATTGACGATGACGAGGGTAAGCTCGATGAAGAGCCTTCGTTAGCATCTTCGATCCCTCCTGACACCACTGATGAGATAGGGAGTGCTACAGGCGACATGGAAGTAGACGTTGCTCCCCGATTTTCATTCGGCTCGCTCAGAAAATCTCTGTCTTCGCGGAAATTTCCTGGTTCCCTTGGCAGCATGGAAGGTGGATCGTTGCATAATAATTTGAGTGCAGCAGAGACAACCACGAAAAACCCCAAGGCGGCATTTTCTATATCTGCACTTTACAGACTCATTTCAAAACTGCAATCAATCTTGGGGATACACGCTTCTCCAAATTTTCCAGTCATCTCGCATGAATCGACTGCGACATCAGGTGTACGTGCTTTGGTCAACCCCATCAAAGTGTTTCTCTCCAAGGACGAATCTCTTGACCAGGTGTCGGATACATATCCTGAGGTACAGGAAATCGAAGTGCCTGTCCTCCCTTTAACCCCTTTGTTTGAATTGCACAAACAACTACTTCGCAGTATTAGAATATCAGATCCAAGATACAAGTCATATTGCGAAAAGTTAGTAGGAAGGAAAATTCTTCATCGACCAGCTTTCACTGGGGAACATGACCAGCAGCGTCCTGGGGGAGGGTCGCCGTCCATGATGTCATCTCCTGGGAAGAGTAGGTACGCCTCACCTGCATCTGCGCGTAGTGACAAGGCAAGTATAGCGTTTACTGCATTGGTGCTCCGATACGATCCATACACTGGTGCACATCTCTTACAGGATATTACTCCTTCCAGCTCGAGAATCATTAACAGAAATGGAACTAAACAGTGGTTTCTGCTGACGCTGCGACAAATCCAGATTCTTGAACGAGTGTTTGACTATGAAGAACAAACTCCAGTTCTTCAATTCTCTCTCGCTGATCCCTCAACAAAAACAGGAGTTGAAAGCCTTACGACTGGTGGGTTTCGCGTAGATGAGAAAGTTGCTGTGTGGTGGTGCGGTGATGAAACGATTGGACCCGGGTGGCGAAGTGCCAAAATTCTAAAGATCCAGAAGGAAGTGTCCAGTATTTTAACATTCAATGTGGAGTACGATGGGGATGAGACCATGTTCGATTCAACAGTACGCGTGGGGGACTTTGTACAACTGATAGACGATGCTGTAGAGCTGGAGGCATTGTCTCGAGGCCATGGTGGGTTTACGGAAGACATGCTGAAGTACCGTGGCGAGACAGGAAAGGTAACTGCTATACGCAATCAGCAGGCAAATGTGGAGGGCTTTGGGAAATATGTGTTCAATACCCGTGCTTTGGTCCGCGTACCATCACCTGTGAAGAAGAAATCGATTGATTCGGAAGCCCTTCCTTCTAGAATTCACATCGGAGTTCCACAGAAGCGAGTGTGGAAACTTGAAGACGTGAAGGCGATGGATGACAGGCATGTATTTTCGGTTATGCTTCGACCTGACGAATCTATATTTAAACCTTCCGATTCAAATGAATCAGTGGTCTCAGACAGGCAAGAAAGCCAGGTAGGAAATCTCAGGCTGAATGACCGCATCGAAGGACGATACGCTGGTAAAAGCAGATACTATAAAGGTAGAGTTGCACGAGTGAATGTGGATGGTACATACGACATTGCGTATGATGACGGTGATTCCGAGCGTGGAGTAAAACCTATTATGCTTTGCAACATTGGTAAGGGTCCTGGCAAAGTCATTAGTTTCGATTTTCGTAAAGTGTTTCCAAATTCTACTGGTCGGTCCTTGTTCGATGCTCTACGACGGGAGGATGGTGTGATTAATGGAGAGTACAACTTTGTAACCCGTGGCTTTGAGCATCAGCCTTCATTTTACTCCTCTTTCGCGAAAACTCTTGAAGAAACAGGTGCTGGTGTTTTTGCTCAATTTCAAACCAAACGACAAGCCGAGCTTCTATTTGAGAGAATACAAAAGAGTAGTGCTGGCACTGTGAAAACCTCTAGATCACTCCAAGATTCTGTCTTCCAATCTGACCGTGCGGACGATGTTGCAAGTGAGACTACCAACAACAAAAAACTTGTTTCTCCGATGGTGGATATCTTTCCTGATGCAGTACTTCCGGCAGTGGTGGAAAGAGATATCTATGCTGCTTTTGAAAGCGTTCAGGCTAAATTTGGTGCGGTGGTCTCTCATAAACCGCCACCACCTCCTGGTCACAGAGCTCAAGTAAACGCATTCGCCATTGATTTTGTAGATCCTGGTTCGCGATTGAATCAAGACATTGAAGACGATAGTGGTCGATGGTGCAGCGCCACTGTATTGGGACGGCGTTCTATTGAAGATACAATCATGCTGCTGACATGCGTCTTGGACGATGGACGTATTTTATGGGACGTCCCAAGTGAGAGAGTAAGAGTCGCACAGAGGCATTCAAAGAATTTCCCTTTCAAAACAAAAGAGAGAAATGATGACGATATGTCTTCTTTGACTCCTGTTTCAAAACCAGCTGGAGAAAGTAGAACAGAGCATGAACCGGTGGAATTGTCGAGACAATTCACTGCCTTTGGGCAAAGCACGGCGTATAAACATATTCAGTTTGAGGGCGACATTGATGACACGTTAGATATCGATGCGTTTGTAGACAATGACACTGGAAGTGAGTTTGAAGACGATGAAGACTCGATGCTGCTGCAGCCGAGATTGGAATTTGATTTCATGATCGAACGCAAGTCTAGCACGAGTATCCATGATATGAAAGGAAGCGAAGACAACCTTTATCCGCTTCTAGTGACTCAATCCGGGGGCATCTCTATATTTCAATGTTTATTTCAATTGTTTTCTGGAGTTGCGGCCGAGGATGGCGATGTTAAAGCGGAGCAATGGAGCAATGAGTACCATCTCAAGTGGCGACTTCGTTGTATATTCCCTGACGATAATGAGTACTATTCCGTGTCGACTTCACTCAAGGATAAATTGCCTTACAGAACTCCCCGAGCATTAGTTTATGAAGTGACCAAGCCAAAATCAACTTTTACCCTTGAAGAATTTTGCTTTAAAGTGGCAGAAGTGGTTCCCGATTTTGAAGATTGGGCTCAAAAGAATCAGCTGCAGGATGTTCTAGATTGCATTCATCGGCGCCCATCGAAAAATAAACAACTCGTGAACTGGGCTGCAATCACTGCTGCCTATGCTGAACTATGCCAGCGACGCAATGAACCTTCTGTATCAACTCCTATTGGGTTACAAAGTCCAATGTCCCCGATTCGATCGCCATTCCGGGACTTTCTCAACATTAAATCCATTGGATTGATGGAAGATACTCAAGATGACATGATCACGCATATAACATCTGTCCTGGAAGAGTGCGGCATTGAAGAGTCAGTGAAGGGCTTGCGTGACACGCTGGTGCTGTTACATCTGTTACATCATGAACTTGTTCCATTTGATGAAGCTGCCGATCCGCTTGCTGCTGCCTTCGGTAAATCCCTTCCATGGCGCAATGAAATTCTATCAGAACTTCTACGGGAGCAACTATCAGATCCGTTATCCATAGCCACTCGATGTTTTCCAGTATGGTGTGCTAACCTTCCTTCAGAATTTTCATTCCTATTCCAGACAAAAGTCCGTCAGATTCACATGAGGTGTACAGCATTGGGGGTGTCTCGTGCTGTTGCATGGCTTCAAGACGAAGTCACAGGACTTAAGGCGAAGAAACGGCAGTTGGCTAACTTAACCTTGGAACTCCATGGGATGTTTGTACGTCCAGTAGATCCAATGAAAGTGGAACTGCTTTCGCAAAGAAGTGACAAGTTAGAGGATGAAGTGAAAAGCATTGAATTGGAGCACTGTATCGGGCAGTTACATCAGGACCTTGTTAAAGTTGACCGAAGTGAATTGTTACACGATGCAGAATTGCTGATGCACAAGCATATGAATCAGCGTTCGGAACTGGTGGTGCAATTTGTAAACGAAACTGGGGCAGGAGAAGGCGTCACAATTGACTTTTATGCCAGCGTAGCCAGTAGATTGCAACTGATCGAGGAGAACAAGAACATTCCCATGTGGATATGTCATAACTCACCTGCAATCGTAGTGGCTGCTTTAGATGGAGCCGAGACTGCATCGTCAGCCTATGAAGAGGAGTTACATATATCTTGCAGTCGAGGATTGTTCCCCCAGCCGTTGCTGCCAATGGGATCTGTCACTGGTGACGCCGGGTCGAGAGTGGATTCGAAGATGGGACTGAGAGTGAACACCATGGCAGAGGGCAAAGATAGTTTGGAGTTAAACAGCACCCTCATTGAAGGAACTGATCCATTACAACTCGCTCGAGAGCGCAATAGGAAAGTTCTAAGAAGGTTCCGCTTCCTAGGTCGTCTAATGGCGAAGGCACTGTTGGATGGTTGGAATGTTCCGATTCCACTTTCACCAGAGTTCTTTATGTTGCTCCAGCAGCGACAGCAGTACAAGTCTTCTCCCCTCCCCATTTCCACTTTGTCGCTCATTGAAGGTGATGACAACTCTTTTGGTATCGTTAGTCGCTTGCATCAAGTACAACATGACAAAAGTAAACTGTCAGAGATACTGGATGAATTGGACCTTCGCTTTATCGATCCATCTCAACATTTTCGACGCGAATCAACTGACACTGAAGCAAGTGCATGTGGTGCGATGGAGCCTCCTGTGAAAGGAGCACCAGTTGAGGAGTTGATTGAGTTTGCAGAGGCAGCAAGTTCGAATGGTTGGACCCAGTCGATGTTGGAGACTACACTATCAGAGGCTGGCCATTCAAAACTTCTACGTTGGAAAGCAATAAAGGCATCACAGAACATAAGGACGAAGATTATGTTGGCGAAACAAGACCGAGAGGATCATATGGTTCCAGCAGTGGAACTTTGTGTTGGAGGTGGAGACATTCGAGTAACAACGGAAAACGTGGGCGAGTATCTAGCTCTAGTTTTGGAATGGTGGCTGAACCGTGGAGTCGAGTTGCAAGCAGATTCTTTTGCAGATGGATTGAGAGATGTTCTTGGAATACAAGGACGAGATGCTCTACTGAGGAACTTTTCTCATTCTGAATTAAGGAGAATGTTGTGCGGGAAAGAGGAAATACAGTGGAAGGATGAAGACCCGCTACTCGGTTTCATTGTTCCGATGGGGGGCTACACTGCGTCAAGTCCTCCAGTTGTGATGCTGGTAGAAGCACTCAAGGAGATGACAATGCGAGAACGGTCTCAGTTTTTAAGTTTTTCCACAAGTTTGCCTCGAGTGCCGCTTTCGGGGCTTCCTCAGATCAAAGTGTTTCCCCCTGTGATTGATTCCATCCCAGGTCTTGTCTTGAAGCGAGAGACCATTCTTAAAACCGGTGATGTAGTAACGTTGTCGGACGATTATGCGTATTGGAGTGATGCAGAAAATGGTCCCCTTCAGCCAGGTGAAGAAGCCACGGTGTCAAGGACCGATGGAAAGGTGTGTGTCAGCGGATGGTGGTACAACTCGAACGCATTGTCGAAAAAAATCACCGAACCAAGTACAGCAGATGATACATGCTGGTTTGCTCCGGGTGATATCATACATGCTTCCCGAGTACGAGCAACTGTTGGTTCGTGGGATCCAGATACCCTGACGCTTCTCTTTGACAAGACCGTAGATATGTCGGCCAGACAGTCATTCAAAGTGGGAGAACCTGTTTCCGCAGAAGGACGACCCCGTCTGAGGATTGCCAAGGTACTTGAAGAACCACAGGCTATTCAGATGCGGCCCTATCTTAGACCAAAAGCAACCACTTGTGCAAAGACACTTTATTTGCCTCGTGACTACGACGACCACAAACATATGTTGGAGATTTTTCAAGCTGCCTTTCATGACGCAAAACTTGGAGGCATTAACGACCAATAAACAAAACAATTATTAGATATACATTTCAAGTATCCGTGGCAAATTCAAATGGAAGGAATTTAGATCAAGTCCATTTTCATGGTCTACGCGAGCTTTATGGCGAACTTACTGGTCGATCGTATGTTGTTGGAGTGCTGTTCGAATGGAGACTTACAGGACGAGTCTGTTAAAGAGTATCTTGCTACGATGATTGAAGAATCAGAAACTACGTTCGAAGACTTCCTGGATATTGCGTGCAATTTTATCCCCGAATTAGAAGCTGCTCGGGAAAACTCTGCTTGTGCCGCTATGTATCGTCACTGCATAGAGAACCCCGCTGGTACAGTTCCAAAGGAGGATCCTTGCATCGAAGTTGCTTGTGAAAACTTGCTTAAGGTAGCTCCGAGTGAAAAGGTCATTGAACTATTGAACATATGTCCGTTGAATGCCGATGAAGACGCAGTTCGTTTTCTACTGGAGAAAGTTCATGGAAATGAAGTAGGCCCTGCTGCGGCATTTATTTTAGACAAAGGAATGGAAGAAGTTTCAATAATATTTAAGACCAAAGCACTTGAAGCCAAAAAGAAAGCTGAGCCATCACCAACGACGGAGTTAAGGCACCGAAGTGAAAAGCTTATTGAATTATTGAACATATGTCCGTTGAATGCTGACGAAGACGCAATTCGTTTTCTGTTAGAAAAAGTTCACGGAAACCAGATAGAGCCGGCAGCGACATTTATTCTAGACCGGGGCATGGAGGAAGTATCAAAATTGCATACAGCTGATCTCACAGCCATGAAAGAGAAGCAAGAAAAGGAGCTACAACAATCGCAGGCGGACGATGTGAGGGCCAAAAAACAGCTCATGGCTAGGTTTGATGAATTCTACGTAGTTGACAATCCCTCAAGCAAAACCCACCAGCAAAAGGAGCAGAAAAAGGCTCTGAAACAAGCAACTAAGAATATGTCGGCTGATAAGAATAGTAAGCAACTGAGGTATTTTGATGGCCAAATAGTGTCCCGGAAAGGTGAGAAATTCCACTTTATAGATGATGGTAAACCGGAATGGGACGGCGGATCGCGTGGACGAGTCAAAACCAAAGGGAAAAGAGGACCCGGATGGGTTTGAATTTTATTTATTTAAATACACAGTTATTTACCAAGTTTGTTAAATCTAGCAGTTGCATCCACCTTCAATAAACGTTTACATAGTAGCTCGGCAGCCCTGCTCCTATCTTTTAGTTCGAGTTTCAGTCTCGCATTGTCCGCCACCAGTTGCTTCATTAATGTTTCGTTGTCAGATTGATCCTGCTGGTTCATTGCGCGAATTACGAATTTTGGTTTAGGAATAGAATATGATTGACAAGGTCTTTCTTGAGGAATAGTAGAATCAGTTTTCGTGGTAATAGGTTGAGCTGCTAGCAATAGTTTAAAGAATGCCGCTGTTTTCTTTTTCTTTCTCCAAGAATTCAACACTGATCGAACTTTGCAAATTCCTAATTCTACAAAAAACAATTCCTGGCTGGATGTTTTGTTTCTGAGTTGTTTCAGCTCAGAGAGTTGAGACCCCAACTGATAGTTTTGCCGCTCCAGTCGTAATACCCGTTGATTCAGCCCCAACTGAACAGAGTTTTTCACCAACGAATATCCATCGTCATAATCATCCTTAAATTCGCAGTCGAAACGATTAATACGGGTTTCACGCAAATTGGTCGAGATTGCTGAAATGGCAGTGTCTATTATTCCCAGCTGGTTGTCTTTAGATTTTGGTACCGATTCAATCACAGCCAATGTCTTTTTCGCTTGAAGATACAGTTGCAGGAGATCTTCACTATCCTCTAGCAGCGCCTCCATAGAAAGAAACAACAAGTAACTTGCCCGTTGAAATCGAAAAATGTTCCGTTGAAAATAAATTTTAAAAATTGAAAAACGAACTATTACTTGCAATGCTGAAAATATCCTAAAATATCCTTGATCAAGACATTCCAAACTATCGCGACAACCACCTCTGACACGATCAGCCATATGATAATCATTTCTAAACTTGACGCGTGCTGGTTTTCGCTTTGGGTGCTGAGAACATCTAATAGTTCGCGAACACAATCCAACCGTTTATTTAAAATATCGTGTCGGTCTTCTTGCTCTAGATAATTCGAAACAGTGCGATACACTGGTTCCCATACGTCGTCTTCCCAAAAATGATCGGGGGTCCCAAGAATATCAGATTCCAAATTAATGCTATTCCGTTCCATGAACAACCGTCCCATCTCTTTGGATATCGCAGTTTGAGACATGTGTATTTTACCGTGTTTTGCTAACTCCACAGGGATATGCTCATTTCTAGCGATTATTTCATCAACTCGAGCTTCAAATACAGATAGAAGACTGCTTTGCGAAAACGCATATGACACTGCCAGTCTTTCGTCTGATGACTCCGACGACAACTCAACAACATCATTCCTGACCGCAAAAGTATCACCAAAATAGTACTCGATATCATCTGAAGCACACCCTTGGACTTCTTCAGTCAAAGTTAAAGAACTAAATGGACTTAATAGTCGCAAAAAGGATTTTTCAGCCGATTCAGTTTCCCAGTTCCAAAATACGACAACACCAAAGCAGAATAGAAATACTTCTTTCCGAACAGCGCTTTTATTGGTTTCCCTCAAATACAATACATCCCCATACGGGTATGCTGTCCACGAATCCGAATGCAGCTCACTGCTTTCAAAACTACTTCCAGCGACGTCGAAGAATTTTCGGTGGTAAGCACTTCGCGTTGTTTCGTTAGAAGCAACCATAGAATAAACTTTATCTAGGTCTATTGCTAAGTGCGAACAATGCACTGCGATACGCTGAGTCGGTTGCTCCATGTCGGGCGCTCCGAGTTTCTTCAGCTTACCTTTTACCTGGTTGCTTGATTAGATCCATTTTTCAAATTTTGAATCTTGTTACTTACTCGGCGAGGCATCTTTCTTGGAAGCTGGTCGCTCATTTTTCTGTTTAATGTGGTAGGCAGCATGGCATATCGTCTGTCGGTAGCACGTAGACTATTAATGGTAGACAAACGATTGTGTGTCTGTGGTTCAGATACCACTATCCCACTATCACTGTGGTAGTTTCGATTACGTAGATTCAATGTTTCATGATGTGTATCATTATCATCACTAACAGGAGACACCAAAGGTTGAAGTGTGTCATCGAATGAAACAGGGCGAATCGAACGAGACATGTATCAATAATTCGAATTTTTTTTTTTGCAAAAAATAGACTTCAAATTGTCAGTTTGTCACACGCTAGGGTTACAATTCGATTCGGTTATTGCTATTGTTTACCATAGATGCTAGACATGAATTTAAAATTTTACGGCATTAACAATTATAACCGAAATATGTTGAACGAAGAAGCTCCTCCTCCTCCTCCTC
>Ga0105053_10010413_pt1 | contig 11600 bp, 7 predicted proteins | sample BON01_FD_78093 | JGI IMG/M metagenome (GOLD analysis project Ga0105053, IMG submission 78093) | Freshwater microbial communities from Lake Bonney liftoff mats and glacier meltwater in Antarctica - BON-01 | ecosystem: Environmental > Aquatic > Freshwater > Ice > Glacier meltwater | place: Lake...
CCTGCACTTGTCGCGATCGACAAACGAAGGGGGAACACCGCGCCGCGGCGCCGGCGCCGGGCGCCGCGCGCCCCCTCTCTCTCTCTCCGCTCCCCCCCCCCCCTCCTCCCTGCTCACCCGCCCCCCTCTTTTGGCCTCATCACCCCACCGCAAACCACCAAAACCAAACCAACCCACAATAAAAACCATCAGTCATCGTCAAGGCCTCCAGCGGCCCGCGCTACGTCGTCGGCGTGCGCGCCAAGGTCGACCGCGCCAAGCTGCCGCCCGGCACCCGCGTGGCGCTCGACATGACCACGCTGACCGTGATGCGCGCCCTGCCGCGCGAGGTCGACCCCGTCGTGTTCAACATGCTCAGCGAGGACCCGGGCAAGGTCGACTACGCCTCCATCGGCGGGCTGGGCGAGCAGGTGCGCGCCATCCGCGAGTCGATCGAGCTGCCGCTGATGAACCCGGAGCTGTTCGTGCGCGTGGGCATCAAGCCGCCCAAGGGTGAGTGTCGGAGTTGCTTAGTGGGGGTGGGGGTGTTTTCTTGTTGCGTGGGATGTTTTGTTCGGAGCGGGGGGGGGTCCAAGGGCCGGCGTTTCGGGGGCTGTGTTTTTTTCGGGGCTGTGTTTTTTCCGGGCTGTGTTTTTTCGGGCGGGCGGGGGGGGCGGCTCTGCTCAGTGTCCTCGCGTCTTTGTCCGCCCCATCCCCCTCTCCTCTCGCACGCAAACCCACCCGTCAAACAAAACAAGCACACGAAACAACCCCCCAACTCGAACCCAAACCACAAAACGTATACAAAACAAACAAACAAACAAAAAAACCAAACGATAATAAAAAGGCGTCCTGCTCTACGGCCCTCCCGGCACGGGCAAGACGCTGCTGGCCAAGGCCATCGCGTGCAACCTGGACGCCAACTTCCTAAAAGTCGTCTCCTCCGCCATCGTCGACAAGTACATCGGCGAGTCCGCGCGCGTCATCCGCGAGATGTTCGGCTACGCGCGCGACCACCAGCCGTGCGTCATCTTCATGGACGAGGTCGACGCCATCGGCGGCCGCCGTTTTAGCGAGGGCACGAGCGCCGATCGCGAGATCCAGCGGACGCTGATGGAGCTGCTGTCGCAGATGGACGGGTTCGACGTGGCGGGAAAAGTCAAGATGATCATGGCGACCAACCGGCCTGACGTGCTGGACCCGGCGCTGCTTCGGCCGGGAAGGCTGGACCGGAAGATCGAGATCCCGCTGCCCAACGAGATCGCGCGGATGGAGATCTTGAAGATCCACGCCGCGCGGCTGTCGAAGAAGGGCGAGGTGGACTACGAGGCCGTGGTCAAGCTGGCCGAGGGGTTCAACGGGGCGGACCTGCGCAACGTGTGCACCGAGGCGGGCATGTGAGTCTCTCTTGCGGTTTTTTTGTTCTTTTGCTTCTCTCGCTTTTTTTGTTCTTTTGCTTCTCTCGCTTTTTGCGTCCGGGGGCGCCACCCCGTCTTTTTGTTTTGCCTTTTGCTCTCGACGTTTTTTGTTTCCGGACTCGAAGCGAGCGCAGCGCGGTGTTGCATCTTTGGCCGGGGGGGTTTGGAGGGCCTGGCACGCCGCGGGAGCCCCCAGTGTCTGCCGAGGGTGTCCTCGTCCGTGGTCCCTCTCGCATCCCCCGACTCGCAAGACCCGCGACGTTGCGATCGTTGCCGGCGCGCTCACTCTCTCTTTTTGCCCCCGCCCGCGCGCCGCGCCCCTCTCTCCCCCCCGCCCCCTCTCCCGCGCTCACTCTCTCTTTTTGCCCCCGCCCGCGCGCCGCGCCCCTCTCTCCCCCCCCGCCCCCTCTCCCGCGCTCCGAAACCGAAACACAGGTTCGCCATCCGCGAGGAGCGCGACTACGTGACGCAGGACGACTTCATGCGCGCCGTGCGCAAGCTGTGCGACGCCAAGAAGCTCGAGTCGACGCTCAACTACGACAGCGCGTTTGGGGACGGCGGGCAAAAGTAGTCGTTTTTTTTCCGGCTCCGCCTCGCCACTCGTTTTTTCCCCGCCTCGCTCTCCTCGCCTAGGCGGCGACGGGCGGCGACGACGCGTGACGCGGGCGACCCGCGGCGAATTTTCGCCCGCCCCTCTTTTGTAAAGACGCCTCTCCCTTTCCCCTCGCTTCTTCCACAATTGACAACAAGCACATCGAAACAACAAATTGGGCGAGGCCCCTAGTGCCAAGCCTAGAAACACAGCGCGTCAAGACGACTTGCCAAATTTGTGGCACAAAATTTGTGTGCTTTTTTTTGTGCCTTTTTTTGCCCCAGGGAAAAAACATGGAGCAGGTGCTCGTCGCCGAGGCGCTCGCCGCCGAGGCCCTCCTGGCCCTCAAAGGCCCCATGACCTGGGCGCGCTCCGCCGAGACCAAGCAGCAGATGGCGAGAGCGCGGGAGGTCAGCCGCCAGCTGAGGCGTTTGGTCGAGTGCGTCGGCGCCGCCGGAGCGGCGGCCTCGCCGACGTCGTCTCTCTCCTCCTCCCTCTCCTCCTCGTCGTAAAAAAAAAAACAAGAGACCCGCGTCTTTCACACGCCCTGACCCCCTCCTGACGCCCAATTTTCTCAAGAGTCGCAAACCTCCAAGTACCTCACAACAGTCGACCATGTCTCCCCTTGCGCGCTCGCGCGCGCGGCCAGGCCGCCCCTCCTTCTCATCGACGGACAGAGTGGAGCGACGGCGCGCCGCGAGAGCGTTTTTTTTTCCGGAGAAATGTTTTTTGTCGACGACGGCCCGTCTTGGTCTCAATTTTGCCCCCCTTTCCTCCGCCCCCTCCTCCCCCTTCTCACCGAGCGCTCATGGGAGTTTGCACTAGAACTTTGTTTCGTTGCGTGGCCTTGCCCTTATTTTTTGCGCACAGATGAAATTAGCACCGCGCGCGCTCTCGACGCCACGCGCCAAAAGCAGGAGCAGGGGGACGCCCGTCTGCATGTTTGGGATGAGCTCGCATGCCTTTTTTCGAGGGAGAGCGCTCTGCAGACGGGCAAACCGATCTCTTCACGAAACGCCCGACTGTACACCATTAGAAGAAAGCTCCGTGCAGCACTAATACAAGCACTAGCGCACGCGCGCACGACTTCCACATAGGACGTTTTTGAAAAACGCGCGAAGAGGTGTCTCCAATCACAAGAAGCCTCAATCGCAGAAACAAAGCAGCGCGCCCGCTGCCCCACACCATCTGCCATGTCGAGCACCGGGCGTCCGCCCTCGGCGCGCGTAGCCGCTCGGCGCGACAGCCGCGAGAGCACGCCGACGCAGCGCGAGTGCAGCGACGGCGAAGCGCCTCCGTTTTCGACGGCAGAGCACGCCGCTTCGCGCGACGACGGGCACACGCGCGTCGCGGGCGCCTCGCCGCGCCTCGTCGACGATTGCAACGACCGCGACCAGCAGCAATCGCTCGACATCACACCCATCAAGGCGGTGAGTCCTGACTGCCCTGAATGAAACAGGGGGGGGGAGGGTTATGTTCCTCGCGCGCCGGCGTTGTTTTTGAAAATTTGAAAACGACGGCGGCCCCACGCGATCGTTCGTCCGTCCGTCTCACGCCCCTTTCCTTCCCCGCCCGAAGGACGACGCTCCCCCTCCCCTCAAAACAAAACCCAGTCCCCCGGGCACTACTCCCAGCTGCGCGCGACCCTCGCGCGCATCTGCCGCCCCGAGACCGCCCCGCTCCGGCTGCCGCCCGTGCCGGCCTCGACGCCGCCGTGCGCCCGGCGCGGCGTCACCTTACACCGCCGCACCGCCCGGTACGAGGCGCACCTGTGGTACGACCAGCGGCAGCGGTACCTGGGCGGCTGGCCGTACGAGTGCGTGGCGGCCATGGCGCACGACGTCGCCGCGCTCAAGACGCGCGGCGCGGCGCTGCTGTCGGCGGCGGCGGCGGGCGGTGGCGGAGGCGGCAGGGCGGCGGCGGCGGGCGGTGACGGAGGCGGCGGCGGCGGCGGCGGCGGCGGCGGCGGCGGCCAGAAGCACGCCCTCAACTTTCCGAGCGACGGGCGCTACGCGTCGCTCGTGCCCCTGCTGCCGCTGGTCAGCTTCGACGACGTGTGCGAGGCGCTGCGCGCCCTGCCGGTGCCCGCGACGGCGATGGCGGCGATGACGGCTCCGGCGCTGGGGCCGGCGACCGGGGCGGCGGCGGCTGCAGAGGCGGCGGCCGGGAGCGGACGGGCGCTGCTGACGCTTCCGCGGGCCAGGGCCGCAGGGCGCAAGCGGGCGCAAGCGAGGAGCGCCGGACGCGACGGGGGGCGGGGCGCTGGCGGCGCCGCTGGCAGGCGCAAGTGCAAGGCCGAAGCGTCGGCGACGACGACCGCGCGCCCCGACAGCGCCGGCGGGCGCGACCAGGGCGACGCGGCCCAGGCGGCCGCGGCCGCGACGCTCCTGAGGCTGCCGGTCCTGAGGCTGCCGCTCACGTCGCCGACGCAACCCGCGCCTGGCTCGGCGGCCGTTGCCGCGGCGCACCCGCGGCTGCCCTTGTTTTGCGCCGCCCGTCAGCAGCAGCCGCAGCAGCAGCCGTTCGAGCCGCTGTCGCCGCCGGCGGCCGACCTGCTCGGCGGCCTCGCGTGGGGCTTCCCCGCGAGCAGCTCGTCCGGCGTCGGCGCGGCGGGCGGCGATGGAGGGGCCGCGGCGGCGGCGGCGGCGGGAGGCGCAGGCGCGGGCGCGGGTGCGGGCGGCGATGCTGCGGTGGCGGCGCTGGTGGCGGCCGACTTTGCGGCTGCGGCGGCCAGCGCGCACGCGGGCATGGCGGCGGCCGCCTGGCACGCGCTCATGGACCCGCTGTCCCGGTCTCAGGACTCGTCGTCGGAGCACCACCACCCCTACTGCCGCCAGCCGCCGCTGATGCCGGCCGCTCAGCCGTTCTCGCCCGTCGCCGCCGCCGCCGCCGCCGCCCTGCTCGGCGGGCCCTGCTCGCCCGGCGCCGTCGTTCCGCTGCGCGCCCTCCGCCGGCGCGAGCTGCTGGCGTTCCTCTCGGGGACCGTGCCCACGTCGTCCGCCGCGCACCGGCTGCCGCTGCACCAGCCCCAGCACCAGCAAGAGCACCAGCACCAGCACCAGCACCAGTACCAGCACCAGCACCAGTACCAGCACCAGCACCAGTACCAGCACCAGCCGGCCGCCGCCGCCGCCGCCGCCGTGCCGCAAGACTGGGATTTATGGCTCACGTCGCCGCGCCCGTGATTCTCGCGGCGCGTGATTTTTGTGAAGAGACTTGGAGACACGCGCATAGAATTCCCTCTTCTTTTTCTTCTTGATCGTCGAACGTAAGGCAATGTGATCGCACACCAACATACATCCTAGGGGTGGTCGAAGGAGCGGACGGGGGGTCGCGCCGCCGGCCGGCGATGGGGCGCCCGCCCGCTCGCTCGCCCGCTCGACAGCGCCGCCGTTCGTCGCGGTTGCGCGAAAACGCCTCTTGAGCGCACGATCACGCTCACCCGGCATCGTCACCCTCCTCTTAGCACCACCTAGACACTCGGACACCCCTCATTACGCCCCTCCAACCGCGCCTGCCCTCCCTATTTCCCCCCGGACAACGACGACGATTTTTTGTTGAGGTCTCTCTTGCTCTCCCTCCCTCTCGATGAGGGCGCGTGGGTAAAGCCGACGACCCCCGCGCGCGACGCTTGGCAAGCGCGGCAGGCGCAGCCTTGCCAAACCTCGCCGGCGCCGATGGCGACGGCCGGCATGGACGCGCAGGAGTGCGTGGCGGAGCTCTTCTGCCTGCTCGGTCGTATCGTCGTCTCGTCGCGCGTCTACCGCCCGCCTCCCCCGGGGGCCCCTGTCCCTCCCGGCCAAGGCAGGGGCGCGCACGGATGGGTGAGTCGCCTCGCGAGCATCGGGCGCCGTCGCCGGGGCGCGTTGTCGGCGCGCGATTGCTCCATCTCTTTCATGTCTGCGCCGCGCGCGCGCTCGCTCGCCCTCGCCCTGACGCCGCTCTCACGCCGCCCCCTTCCTCCCAAAACCAACCAAACAAAACAGTTTATGATCGACGTCGAGCCGGTTGACGGCCTCGCGCGCGAGGTGGACCTGTGGCGGCGAGGCGAGCTCACGGCCCCCATGATCATCGAGGTGCGAGCTTTTCGTTGTTTCGGGTCTGGTTCCGCCGCCTGTCTCTCGGCTGGGGCGACGCCTCGTCCCCCTCTCTCTCTCGCCCGAGGGCCCTCCCCCCCCTCCCCCCCCCCCCCCTGCCCGCCTTGTCCCAGCCACGCCCGCGCGCGCGCTGTGCCCACCTCTGTCCGTCTCACATGCATTCCACACCCGCCTACAAGAAACAACAAACCTCCAACACAAACACCAGATCTTCATGCGCCCCCCGCCGCCGGCAGCGGCGACGGCGGCGACGACGACGGGAGCAGCAGCGGCGGCGGCGGCGGGAGCGCCGACAAGAACGACAGCGACGGCGGCGGGGACGCCGGCAGGGGCGGCGGCCCTGCCAGCCCCTCCGGCCCGCCGCCCCGCCCCCGTCCTCCTCGAGCGCTGGACCCTGCGCTACACCCGCGGCGCCCAGGCCTACGCCCAGGCCGCCGCCGCGCACGACTGGGGCAACCCGGCCCGCGGCGGCAGCGGCGGCGCCGGCGCCCCCGCGCGCCCGCCCGAGCGGGGCGCGGCCGCCGCCTACGCCCGAATGGTCGTCCTGGCGCGGTGCGCGCACGCGCGCGCGCGCCTCCTGCCCGCGCACCGGCTGTGCCAGGCGGCGCGGCGGGCGGCCATCGAGCGGGGGCAGGCGGGCGGCACAACCGCGCCGCCGCCGCCGCCGCCGCCCGCCGCGCTGCGCTATCGGATTCTCCGCGGCGCCCCCTCTTCCAGCGCGTTGTCGGCCTCGGCCTCGCGCGCCGTCAACAACGGCGGCGGCGGGAGCGCGGGCGGCAGCTTCATGAGCAGCAGCCCGGCCTTTCCTTCCGGGTCGGTGCTCATGGCCGCTGGGCTCGGCGGCGGCGGCGGCGGCGGCGGCGGCGGTGGCGGCGCGGCGGCGGCGGCGGGCGCCGCGCGGCCGCCGGGCCCTGTGATCGACAACAGCAACAACAACAGCGGCGGCGGCCGGGCGCCCTCGGCGTCGTCGTCGTCCTCCTCCTCCTCCTTGCCCCCGCTGCAGCGCTTCGCCTTTGCGCCGCTGGACGCCGACGGCGCCGGGTGCTTCACCTGCTGCGTCGAGTACATCGGCGCCCAGGCCCTCGCCGCGCTGGCGCCGCCTCTGCCTCCGCCGGCGCCGCTGCTGCTGCTCGGGGCGGCGGCGCCCTCCCCGTCGTCCCTTGCCGGCGGCGGCGCGGCGGCCGCGACGGCCCTGGGCGCCCGCTGCGCCTCCCCGCTCGACGCCGCCATCGTCGACGAGGACTACGTCAGCACTATGGGCCGCCTGCCGCGCGCGTCCGACGCGTCCGCGGCCGTCGCCGCCTCGTGGTCGGGCGCGGCGTCGCCGCTGACGGGCGGCGGCGGCGGCGGCGGCGGCTGCGGCGGCGGCGGCGGCGGTGGCGGCGGCGCCGGCGGTGGCAGCCTCCTGCACGGCCCGTCGTCCTCCCGATCGTGCTCGTCGGCGGGAGGCGGTGGCGGCGGCAGTTCTGTCGCCGGATCCCTGCCCATCCACCGCGCGCGCCGGTCCAGCAGCGCCACGGGAGTCGGAGGCGGCGGCGGCGGCCTCGGCGCGTCCGTGCCTGCTGCCGGCCGCTCGGCCTCGTCGTCGGCCGCGCTGGCGGCGGGCGCGCAGCAGCTAGGCGGCAGCCTGGCGGCGGCCGGCAGCGCGGGCGCGGGCGCCCTGGCGAGCTACTTCGGCGGGGCGGTCGCGGCCGTGGCGAGCTCGGCGCCCGCCGCCGCGGCGGCGGCTGCGCTGCACCGCGCGCGGAGCGGCAGCATGGGCAACAGCGGCGGCAGCGCTGGCAGCGGCGGCGGCAGCTTTGGCGGCGGCGGCCACAGCGGCGGCGGCGGCGGCGGCGGCGCGGCGGCGGCGGCGGGCGCGGCGGCGGCCGGCGCCGTCGTCGGCGGCGCCATGCGCCTGGGCGCGGCGCTCTTCAGCCGCTCTCCCGCGGCGTCGCGGCGCGCGTCCTCGCCCGCGTCCGCGCCCTCGCCCAGGGAGCAGCAACACCACCCTGAGCAGCAGCTTGCCTCCTCGCAGCAGCTCGTCCCCCTGCGGGCGGGCGGCGGCGGCGGAGGCGGCGGCGGCGGCGGAAGCGGCGGGGGAGGCGGCGCCTCTTTCTCCTCTGCCGCCGCCGCCGCCTCCGACCCGACGCTGCCGTTTGCGCCGACCGCGCCGATGCCTCGGGCCGTGTGGAGCAGCAGGGACGCGCCGCCCATGGTCATCACGCGCGGCTTTTGGCCCGAGTCGATGGCCGGCGGTGGGGGCGCGGGCGGGGGCGGGACGCCGCCCCACCCTTCAGCGGCGCCGTCGCCTCCGCCGCCGCCGCCGCTACCGCTGGCGCTCCTGTCGCCGGCGGCCGCCGCCGCCGCCCCGATGCCGCCCTCCTCGCTCTCGGGGCGGCCGCCGCTGCCGCAGGCCTCTCCGGCCTCTTACGGCAGCGGCTCGCGCCCGTCTTCGCTGATGATGCGGGCGTCGGCGTCCTCGCGGGCCGCGGCAACTGCTGCTGCTGCCGCTGCCGCTGGTGCTGGTGCTGGTGCTGGTGGTGCTGCCGCTGCCGCCGCGGCCGCTGCTGCTGCTGCGAGCGCCGCCAGCGCGCCGTCGGCCGAAGCCGCCGCCGCAGCGACAAGGGCAGCTCCGCCCACCACCGCAGAGTCGGTCCCCGACTCTCCGTCCTGCTCCGACCACCACCACCATCCTCCCCTCACCGCGTCCTGCTCGGGACTGCTCCCGGCGGACTGCGCCCACCCTCTGATCGCGGGCAGTGGCGGCGGCGGCGGCGGCGGTGGCGGCGAGAACGACGGCGGCGGCGGCCGTGGCAGCGCAAGCAGCAGCGGCCGCCGGGCCGGCTGCGGCGCGTCGGCTCCGGGTGCGCCCGACGGCTCCGTGCCCGTCGCCGCGCCCCGTCCCTCGGCGATCCTCCCGCCCGTCGCCGCCTCCCCCGCGGTCGCCATCCCGGCCTCGCCCGCGGGCGCCGCGTTCTCCGCCGCCGCCCGCGCGCGCTCGGCCGCCGACCTCGCAAGCCTCGACGCGCGGGCGGCCGAGGAGGCGGCGGCGCAGCGGGCGGCCGCGCGCGCGCGCGTCTTCGGGCCCGGCGGGCGCCTCCTGAACGTCGGGGATGGGCGGCCCGACGGCGGCGCGGCGTCGGACGGCCCGCCGCGCGTCCGGGGCGGCGCCGGCAGGGGCGGCGGGGCGCTCACGCCGGCGGCCGGCGGCTCGTCGGGCGGCGGCGGGCTCGGAAGGGGCGGCGTGGGCCCGGCGCTGCTGCTGCCGCCGCCGCACCTGTGTTCGTCGGCCGCGGCCGACGGCGGCGTGGGCGGGGAGGCGTCGTCGGCGCCCGCGGTGCAGCAGCGGGGGATGTTGGGGCAGCTGCTCTCTCGGCAGCAGCACCAGCAGCAGCAAGGGCAGCAGCAGCAGCCAGGGCAGCAGCAAGGGCCGACGCCGACGGCGCCCTTTGCCCGCGCGCCCGCTCCTCCGGCCTCCGCCGCCGCCACCGCCGCCGCCGCCTCTTTCTGCACCAGCCCGCAGCTGCCGTTCGCCTTCACCCCGTCGGCGCTGCACTCTTTCGGCGCCGCGTCGTACGGGGCGGCTCACCTGGCGTCCTCGTCGCGCCTGGCCGCCAGCGCGGCAGCAGCGGCTGGAGCGGGCAGCGCCGGCAGCAGCGGCGGGGGCGGGGGCCTCCACCCTCGCCACGCCGCCGCCGCCGCCGCCGCTGCCGCCTCGGGCTCTCCCCTCCTCGCGCCGCCCTCGCTCCCGCGCGGCCCCCCCGCCGCCATCTTTGGCCGGGACATCACCTCGCTCGCCATCGTCCGTCGCCCTTCCTGGACCGGCTGCGCCGGCGTCGCGGGCGCCGCCGACGGTGGGGGCGGCGGCGAGGCCAGCTCCTCCTCTGCCGGCGCGGGCGGAGGCGCGTCGGCGCCGCCCGCCCCGCCGCTGCCGCCGCTGCCGCCCAGCCTGCACGCTCGCGCGCGGCAGGCGATGACGGGCACGCCCTCCTCGCCCGCCATGTTTGGCGCCATCCTGGGCGCGGGCACGCCCGGCTGCGACCTGCTGCTCGGCATCGCCGGGTCGCTGCCGGGCGCGGGGGGGGCCTCGGGGCCTGCTGCTCCCGGTGCGGCGGCGGCGAGCGCGGCGGCTCTAGCCTCGGCTGGCGCCGCCCCCGCCCCTGGTGCTGCCGCCGCCGCCGGCGGCCCCCGAACGGCCGCCGTTGGCGACGATGACAACGACGACGAGCCGTGGGCGTCCGCCCTCCAGGAGGCGCACGTCTCCGGCTCGCTCGCCGGCAGCGCCGACCACCTGCTGCCCTTTGCGCTCGACGGCGACGGAGGCGGGGGGGGTGGCCTTGGCGGCGGCGGAGGGACGCCGCTGCTGCGGCGGCAGCAGCAAGGCGCCCCTCCCGGGGCGGCGGCGGCAGAAGGCGCGCCGGGCGGCAGAGGCGGCGGGAGCGGCGGCGAGGACAGCGACGAGAGCGGGTCGCGCGACGTGGCCGTCGGGCGGTTCGTGCAGATGCTGCGGGCGGCCGCCCCTCTGGCGGTGCCCGCGGGCGCGCGAGCGGCTGCTGCCGCTGCTGCTGCCGCGGCCACCGCCCGAGCGCTAGGGGATGACGGGGCGGAGCGGCGGGCGCGCGGCGGCGGCGTCCGGCGCCACCATGCGGCCCTCCGTCCGCCGCGGCGGCCGGCGCCGACGGCCGCCGAGCGCGAGGTCGCGGCGCTGGCCGCCAAGTTGCGCCCGCTGCTGATGCGCGGCGGAGCTTAAAAGGACGCCGCCGTGGGAGGGGGTCTTGCTTCCGCGGCGCGAAGGACGCGTCTCCTGTGGACGAGGCGCCGGGTGCGGGCGGCGGCGAGTCCCCCGAACGGCGCCGTCTTTGCGGCAGCCGTTTATACGGCATGCGCCCCGCTCTGCCTTGCGCGCGGAGGCGGACGCGGCTCGAGCTCTTTGCGTCAGTCGAGAGCGCGTTCGACGTCATGGCGCTCGAGCTCTCGGCGGCAAAGGAGGGCGGGTGCGTCCGGCGCCCTCGACCCGCGCGCGTTTTTTGGGCCCGCGCCAGGGTGAGCGAGGCGGGGGTCCTCCCGGCGGCGGAGCGCGAGCCGCGATTCTGGTGCTCGGCCCCGCCGCCGCCGTCGGCCGAGATTGCCTTTCGAAGGTTTGCGGCGGACTTCTCGGCGCCTGTGAGCTCTGGCGCGGGTTGCCGCGCCGGGGCTTGCGGGCGTCGAGTTGACCGCGCCAGCAAACCTCACGAGGGGGGCGAGGAGGATGTGCGCGCGTCGGCCGGTGTGCCCCGTTCTTACGGCCGACGCGACTGGGGACACGCCCCCCCACCCCCCGTCGCGGCGCCTCGCCCAGGACGTCCTTCTACAGCAAGCGGCAGCAGTAGGCCTTCGACGGGCTTTAGTTGTTTAGTCTTTGACACTTTGCGCGTGTGATTTGCTTTTGTTGCTTTTTGGTCAATCGCCGTTTGCCGTCGGCTTCCTCTTAGGTTTCTCGAGTGAGGGGGTGAGCGTGGGGGCACAACAAGTTGTAATATTTCAATTGCCCCC
>Ga0105053_10010419_pt1 | contig 11592 bp, 11 predicted proteins | sample BON01_FD_78093 | JGI IMG/M metagenome (GOLD analysis project Ga0105053, IMG submission 78093) | Freshwater microbial communities from Lake Bonney liftoff mats and glacier meltwater in Antarctica - BON-01 | ecosystem: Environmental > Aquatic > Freshwater > Ice > Glacier meltwater | place: Lake...
CAAGATGGGTATTTATTGGTTTTTGAACGTAGCACAATCAAAATAAATGAAGGTAATATCTCATATAAAAGAAAAAAGAATCTTTTGTCAACTGATAAATTAGGTCATAATATAGCCTTTTGTAGACAATGGAAATTGTCTGAAATTGACATAAAGGGTGATCAGATAATGATGCAAAAATCAAAATATAACTCAAGCCGTTTTTGTCCTCAAGTTAAAAAAATCACATCAAATCCTTTTAGCCCAGAAATACCAATTTGGAGTAATTCTCCAAGAGCTGGTTATATTGATTATCATACATTAAATTCTCTTACAGATTATAATGGAGGCACAGTTGTAATCGTTTGGTCGACACCTAAAAACGAAATATTATTTATGGATCTACATGGGTCAATCTCAGATATAATATCTGAGGCTATAAAAATAAAAAATCTATTTAAAGTTGACCCAACTATAGGGGTTTATGATGCTGGACCCTTTGCTAGGAAATTTAAAGCTGATAAAAATGACAGAATAGACTTTTCTTTTGTCGATAAATCAACAGGAACAAGTAATTTAGCTGGTGCTGGTTATGCATATTTAAAAGGAAAGTAAAAAAAGGGAACATGAAGAAAAGTGATTATTCCTGTTGTTTATATCTTTTAATTCTAATATTTATATTCGATTAAAGTTGGTATTTACTCGATAAAAACCATTTAATCTTCATTTAAAATCATTGTTGTCCGATAAAAAATAATTAAAATGAAGCCAATATTATTGGCTTCATTTATAAATCTTAGCTAAATGTAACTATATTATTTAACAAATTTCTTCCAATTGAAGCGTTATTTGCAATTAAATTTTTAGAAGAACTGAAATCAGACATAAATTATTTCATTTGTAATATAGATGTATTTTTACCTTTTATTATGACAGATTAGTATCAAGAAATGAGGGTTTTAAATTTTGATTAAGTAAAACTATTTTACAGATTTGATGGTATATAAAAGATCAGAGACGCTACTCTTAACAACGCATGACATAATTCGAAGATATGGCGATTATCCTTATGGAAACCAAAATACAGTTGAATATCACGAGCTTTTTGACGACGAAAAAGAAACCATCAAATAAAATATTCAAAAAAAAAATGCTACCCAAACAGGTAGCATTTTCAATTTTAGAAAATCTTTCTAATCAATGAGCAGCTAAATAATCAGCAACACCATCAAAACTTGGTTTCATTCCGGCAGCTCCTTTTGTCCAGTTTGCAGGACAAACCTCTCCATTTTCTTGGAAAAATTGTAAAGCATCAACCATTCTTAAAGCTTCGTCAACATTTCTTCCTAATGGAAAATTGTTAACCAATTGGTGCATAACAATACCATTTTTGTCAATTAAAAACAATCCACGGTAAGCAATCATTGGTCCACTAGCTTCTAATTTACCGTCCATATCGTACTCATATTCACCAGCCAAAACTCCGAAAGACTCAGAAATAGTTTTTGATGTGTCAGCAACGATTGGGTAAGTAACTCCTTGAATACCACCTTTATTTTTAGGAACTTGTAACCATCCCCAGTGAGACTCTTCTGTATCTGTTGAACAAGCAACAACTTTTACGCCACGAGCTTCAAACTCTCCTAATTTCTCTTGGAAAGCGTGTAATTCTGAAGGACAAACAAATGTAAAATCTTTTGGATAAAAGAAAAATAACACTTCGTTTTTTCCTAAGTATTGATCCAAAGAAAACCCATTTTCAATTTGGTTTCCATTTACTACAGCAGCTGCTGAGAAAGATGGAGCTTTTTTACCTACTAATACACTCATTTTATTTCTATTTTTTTAGTTACTAAATCTTGAAATCAAAATTAATGAATTATATGCATTCAAAAAAATAAAAAACAACAGTATTCTACTTTATTTAACAACAAAAATCATAACTTTCTGGCAATCATTAATCCATCACGTATCGGAAACAAAACATTTTGCACACGAACATCATTTTGAACTTTCATATTGAAATCCATTAAGAGCTGCGTATCTCTATCCGTTTCTTCGTATTTTTCAGTAACCTTTCCTGACCATAAAACATTATCAGCAATGATATAACCTCCGATTTTAACCTTGTCAAAAACCAAATCATAATAGGCACTGTAATTTTGTTTATCAGCATCTATAAAAACAATGTCAAATTCATCATTCAACGAAGGAATAACTTCTAAAGCATCACCTATAACACATTCAACTTGATCTTTATAATCCGATTTAGAAATATATTCATTCACTAAATCCTCTAATTCTTCGTTGATGTCTATTGTAATTACCCTTCCTCCTTTTTGCAATCCTTCAGCAAAACACAACGCTGAATAACCAGTATAAGTACCTATTTCTAAAACAGATAAAGGTCGAATCATATTTGACAACATACTCAAAACTCTCCCTTGAAAATGCCCACTCAACATTCTTGGTCTTAGCACCTCTAAATGCGTTTGACGGTTTAAATCATACAAAAGTGAAGGTTCATTTTCAGAATGACTGCACACATAATCATCTAATTCTTGAGAAATAAATTCCATTTAATAAAGTTCAAAATTTTGAACAAAGATAAAATAATTAACTCTTAACAACTTACTTACTCTGGTGCGAATACAAACTATTTGATAGTAATAGTGTTTAAAATTTACACAACTCCTAAAGTCTTTTATCTAATGTCTAAAAATCTTGAGTCTAATTTCCCTACCTTTGTTCTATGCGAACATCAAAAACAGGGGGCTACGCTGCAATTGGCGTATTTAGAGGAAAAACAGAACACAACATTGGAACACTTTGGAGATCCGCTTTTATTTTAGGCGCTGCTTACATCTTCACAGTTGAAAAAAAATACAAAAAACAAACCTCAGATGTAGTAAATGCGTGGTCGAGAATTCCTCTTTTTCATTACGATACATTTGAAAACTTATTAGAAAATATTCCGTACAACTGTCGATTAATAGGGGTTGAAATAGATGACAACGCAACACTATTGAGCGATTTCGAGCACCCACAAAGAGCAATCTATTTATTAGGATCTGAAGACCAAGGTTTGCCGCCTGAAGTTTTAGAAAAATGTCATTTCGTAATTAAATTACCTGGGAACTCATCTTTAAATGTAGGTGTTACAGGCGCAATTGTACTACACGATAGAATTTCAAAAATTCCAACAGCCCTCCCTCCTTCTCATCGAGAAGATTGAATTACCCAAAAAACACATTAGTAATCATTTCAAAACCAGCTTTTTGATTAATACGCTCAATAATAACCGTTTTACCATAACTCAATTCATCGCGCATCACTGCTGAATCCATAGTTAAAAACAAGGTCTTATTTCTAATCTGAATACTTTTCGTTCGATTAGAAACCGCAATCCCCATCATTTCCCCCCAAGATTCAATTATATCCATCTCTTTTAACTTACCATCCAAACGATACGCCTTCATTAATTTATCAATCAATTCTCCAACGGTTGATTGATTCGCGTTTCTTTTTCTTTCGTCCATAACTAAAAACTTAAATAGATTCAATCATTGCAGACTTAACATTAGCAAAATCTAAATCATCCGTCAAATGAATCTCACCATTATTTACAAGGAAATTCTTGCATTCAAAACCATTATCTTTAAAAACAGAACGTATTCGAGTAGGATCTGTATCTGTCACCAAAACTTGACCAAAATGTTGTTGCGAAACCAATTCCATCAATTTCTGAACACGCTGATTATCAAGCTTATCAAAAATATCATCCAACATCAAAACAGGATTAACATTCAAATGGCGTTTCAACCATTCGTATTGTGCTAATTTTAAGGCAATTAGAAATGATTTCTGTTGACCTTGAGAACCAAACTTTTTAACTGGGTGACCTTTAATAGAAAAAATCAAATCATCTTTATGAATACCAGCATTTGAATGATGTGAAAAAGCATCCTTTTGTTGAAACTGAATTAACAAATCAGCAAATGAAGTAGTATTTAACTGCGACTTATATTCTAAATGAACCTCTTCAATCTCAAGACCAATATAATTATAGTTCGCCTGAAAAACTGGAATAAATTCTTCTAAAAACAATTTTCTGGCTTCATGAATTGCACTACCCACTTTAATCATTTGATCGTTCCATACTTCTATAGATTCTTTATCAAACAAACCGTGCTCGTACATATTTTTCAGTAAAGCATTTCTCTGATCTAAAATCTTGTGATACCTTTGAAGATCATCTAAATACTTACGATTAAATTGAGAAATTATTCCGTCCATCCATTTTCGACGAAACTCGCTACCTTCAACAATTAAATCCCGATCATAAGGCGAAATCATCACCGTTGGAAATTGTCCAATATGATCCGCCAATTTATCGTATTCATTTTTATTACGTTTGAAAACTTTTTTAGCTCCACTTTTTACAGCGCAATGAATATTAACCTCTTGTTCATTTTTTACCCAATTACCTTGAATAACAAAAAACTGTTGACCAAAACGAATATTCTGGCGGTCAATTGCGTTCAAATAGGATTTACACATACTTAAATAATGCAAAGCATCCAAAATATTCGTTTTACCAGAACCATTTTGACCGGAAAAACAATTTATACCTGGAGACAATAGTAATTCTGCCTCTTCGTAATTTTTGAAATTAATAAGCTGTAACGATTTCAAATACATAACTACAAAGATAGTCAGTAGTTGTCTGTAGTAAGCTATAACTAATTATATTTTATCCACATTTAACACCTCTGAAATGGGAGTAATTAAAGGGCTAAAAAAAACGGATTGAATACTTAACGAAAACTTGTTTATAACTTCGAATCGATAATTGAAAAAAAAAACTATTTTTGCATCATTAAAATACTGAAAATGTTAGAAAATATATCAGGATCAAGTCTTAAAGAAGAATTCAAGTCAAACGAAAAATTACGTTTAGTTACTTATATAGTAGGTGGATTAGTAGTTTTAACTACAGGATACTTTGTTTACAAACAATTTATTTGGGGACCTGCAAACGAAAAATCTAAAGCAGCTTATTTTGAAGGTTTAAACTATGCAGATAAAGATTCTACAGACGCAGCTATAGAAGTATTAAAACCAGTAGTTAAAAAATACGATGGTAAAATAGGAGGAGAAATTGCTCAATTTACGTATGCTCGTCAATTAATGTCTAAAGGACAATTCGCTAAAGCGTTGGCAGAATTAGAAGGAGTTAAAGTAGAAGATACGTATGTTTCAACAATGGCTATCGGACTTCAAGCAGATTGTAAAAGTGAAATGAAAAAGTATGAAGAAGCTGCATCACTATATATTGCTGCTTCTGAAAAACAAGACAATGATTTCACGACACCTACTTACCTTTTCAAAGCTGCTTTCTGTGCTGAAAAAGTAAATGATTTCGCAACAGCTTTAACATTGTACACTAAAATTGAAGATAATTACCCAGATTTCGCTAATCAAAAATCGATTAAAAAATACATAGCGAGAGCGACTAAAACACAAAAATAATATGGCTACTGCAAATCGCAATTTGTCAGATTACAATAAGGACTTTGTTCCAAATGGTGCCGATTTTAGAATCGGCATTGTTGTTTCTGAATGGAATGATTCAATCACATTGAATCTATTAAAAGGTGCAAAAGAAGCACTAATTGAAAACGGTGTAAAAGAAGAGAATATTCTTGTACGCTTTGTGCCTGGTGCATTTGAATTGCCATTAGGTGCTCAATATATGTGTGAGTACACTGAAATTGACGGAGTAATTGCAATTGGTGTTGTTATCCAAGGCGAAACAAAACATTTTGATTTTGTTTGCGATGGAGCAACTCAAGGAATTAAAGATGTTAATTTACAATACAACACACCAATTTCATTTTGTTTACTGACTGACAACAACATACAGCAATCAATCGATCGTTCTGGTGGAAAACACGGCAACAAAGGGATTGAATGCGCAATTGCGTGTATGAAGATGGTAGGTTTGAAAAAAGATTTTGAAGCTTCAAGCGGAGACGCTAAACACAATCAAAATTAAGATCAAGACATTAGATGCTTAGTAGATAGAGTTTAGACAATTTTATCTTTTAAAATATTTTAACTTATTTATTAAAAATAGTATGACACTTATTAAATCAATTTCAGGCATAAGAGGTACAATTGGAGGAAAAGTGAATGAAGGATTAACACCAATTGACGCGGTTAAATTTGCTGCTGCTTATGGTACGTGGCTAAAAAACAGAAACACTTCATCTAAACTAAAAGTAATTGTTGGAAGAGATGCTAGAATTTCTGGACAAATGATTTCAGATTTGGTCATTTCTACGCTTATTGGCTTAGGAATTGACGTCGTTAATTTAGGTCTTTCAACTACACCAACTGTTGAGATTGCAGTTACAATGGAAAATGCTGCAGGAGGAATAATCTTAACAGCTAGTCACAATCCTAAACAATGGAATGCATTAAAACTATTGAATGAATTAGGCGAATTTATTTCTGGAGCTGATGGTGAAGAAGTATTGAAAATTGCTGAAGAAGAATCATTTAATTTTGCTGAAGTTGATGATTTAGGTAAAGTTACAGAAACAGACGAATATTTAAAAAAACACATTGATGCAATTTTAGCACTACCATTAGTTGATAAAAAAGCAATCGAAGCAGCTGATTTTAAAGTTGTTGTAGATGCTGTAAATTCAACCGGAGGGATATTTGTTCCTGCAATGCTAGAAGCGCTAGGTGTTAAAAACATTACAAAAATATATTGCGAACCAACAGGTCACTTCCCTCATAATCCAGAACCTCTTCCAGAGCATTTAACAGATTTAGCTGATAAAATCAAGGAAGTTGGTGCAGATATAGGGATAACAGTAGACCCTGATGTTGATCGTTTAGCATTGGTTTGTGAAGACGGTTCGATGTTTGGAGAAGAATACACATTAGTAGCCGTAGCTGATTACGTTCTTACACATACACCTGGCGCAACTGTTTCAAACTTATCATCAACTAGAGCGTTGAGAGATATTACAGAAGCAAGAGGGTTATTATATTCTGCCGCAGCAGTTGGGGAAGTGAATGTAGTAACAAAAATGAAAGAAACAAACGCGGTAATTGGTGGTGAAGGAAATGGAGGAATTATCTATCCTGACTTGCACTATGGACGTGATTCTTTAGTCGGAATCGCACTATTCTTATCCCATTTAGCGCACAAAAAAATGAAAGTTTCAGCTTTACGTGATAGTTATCCAACCTATACAATTTCTAAAAATAAAATTGAATTAACACCTGCAATAGATGTAGATTCAATATTAGCTAAAATGGCTTTGAAATATACTGAATGTGAAGTTGATACAATTGATGGTGTAAAAATCTATATTGAAAAAGAGTGGGTTCACCTTCGTAAAAGTAACACAGAACCCATAATTCGTATCTATTCAGAAAGCGCTACTGAACAAAAGGCAAATGATTTAGCAGAAAGAATAATTAAGGAGATTAAAGAGTTGATATAAAAATAAATACAAGACACTCACACAATGAAAATATCATACAACTGGTTAAAACAATACGTTAAAACAAATTTATCTCCAGTAGAGATTGGAAACATTTTAACTGATACAGGATTAGAAGTAGAAAGTATTGTAAAAATTGAAGCTATACAAGGTGGCTTAGAAGGTATTGTTGTAGGAGAAGTTCTGACGTGTGAAAAACATCCAGATGCCGATAAATTAAATATTACAACTGTTACTATAGGAACAGCTGAAACACTACAAATTGTTTGCGGCGCTCCAAATGTAGCTAAAGGTCAAAAAGTAATTGTAGCAACTGTAGGTTGTACTTTATATCCAAAACCTGATGAAGCATTTAAAATAAAACTTTCTAAAATTAGAGGTATTGAATCACAAGGAATGTTGTGTGCCGAAGATGAATTAGGGTTGGGTGTATCTCATGCTGGAATATTAGTATTAGAAAATTCAATTGAAGTAGGAACAAAAGCTGCATCATACTTTGAATTAGAAGATGACTACGAGATAGAAATTGGATTAACTCCTAATAGAGCAGATGCAATGGGACATATTGGCGTAGCGAGAGATTTAATTGCTTATCTAAATGTTCATAAAAACAAAGGCTTGTCAATTAAATGGCCATCTGTTGAAGATTTCAAAAAAAGCAAAAATGATTTAAAAATATCAATAACAAATGAAAACGAGATAGCCTGCCCTAGATATTTAGGTACAACTATCTCAGGTGTAGATATTAAACCTTCACCAGCTTGGTTACAAAAAAGATTAAGAGCAGTTGGAATATCCCCAATCAACAATGTTGTTGATGCAACCAATTTTGTAATGCGAGAATTAGGGACACCATTACATGCATTTGATATAGAAGCATTGAATGGTAAAATAGTTGTTAAAAACGCAAAGCAAGGAGAAAAATTCATAACATTAGACGGAGTTGAAAGAACACTTTCAGCAGAAAACTTAATGATTACAAATGGAGAAGAAAACCTTTGTATAGCTGGAGTTTTTGGAGGATTAACTTCAGGAATTAAAGAAACAACAACAGATATATTCTTAGAGTCCGCCTATTTCAATCCCGTTTCTGTTCGTAAAACAGCTAAATTTCACGGGTTAAATACAGATGCAAGTTTTAGATTTGAAAGAGGAGTTGACCCTGCACTTACTGAATTTGCATTAAAACGAACAGCACTTTTAATACAAGAAATTGCTGGAGGAGAGATTGCAATGGACATCGTAGATTTATATCCTAAAAAAATAGAAAATCATTCGATTTTATTTCATTATTCGAGATGCAATCAACTGATTGGAGTTGATTTACCTAAAGAACAAGTAAATGAAATACTTGAAAATTTAGATATTAAAATTATATCAGATATTAATGGAACAGCTAAACTAGAAGTTCCTGCATATAGAGTTGATGTAACAAGAGAAGCAGATATAATAGAAGAAGTTTTAAGAATTTTTGGATTCAACAATGTACCATTACCTTCTAAATTAAATACTTCTATTGGTAATTTCAAAAAACCAGATTTCGAGAAAGTTCAATCAATTATTTCAGAATTTTTAGTTGGAAAAGGGTTTGTAGAAATACTAAACAACTCATTGACAAACTCAAATTACACAGATAAACTTGGAGGTGACGTCATTCCTTCTAGACGAAATGTGAAAATGTTGAATCCATTAAGTAAAGAATTAGATGTAATGAGACAATCATTACTATTTAATACATTAGAGGTTATTCAACACAATCAAAACAGGCAAAATTCCGATCTAAAATTAATGGAATTCGGTAAAACATATCATAAGTTTGAAACTGGTTTCTCTGAAAACAAAAGACTATTCATTGCTTTAACAGGTCGTATACAGAAAGAACAATGGAATTCAACAAATGATTCAGTAAGCTTTTACACTATAAAAGGGATTCTACTTTCTATTTTAAAAAGAATAGGAATAGAAGGAATGTTGAAAGAATCTCCTATAAAAAACTCACTACTTGAAGACGGTGTTCAGATTCACATTCTTAAACAAAAAATAGGAGAAATAGGTTGGATTACAGCTGAACAAAAAAAACATTTCGGTATTAAAAATGATGTATTTGTTGCTGATTTAGACTGGGATGCTATTCTTGAATGTCTAAATTATTCGAAGATAAAATATACAGAATTACCAAAAACATTTGAAGTAAGACGTGATTTTTCTTTATTACTAAATAATACAATTACCTTCAATGAAATTGAAACGATAGCTAGAAATTGTGATAAAAAAATATTACGAAAAGTAGATTTATTCGATGTGTATGAAGGAAAGAATTTAGCAAAAGGTAAAAAATCTTACGCAGTATCTTTTACATTTCAAGATTCTGAACAAACGCTAAATGATGTTCAAGTTGATTCTGTAATGACAAAAATAAGAACTGAATTAGAAAATAAATTAGAGGCTCAATTAAGATAAATTAAATTATAAATCAGTAAATAAAAATGAATAGACACTACTTTGTGACGGGAATAGGTACAGATGTTGGTAAAACTGTTGCAAGTGCAATATTAGCACAAGCATTAGGAGCATATTATATAAAACCAATTCAAGCTGGAGATTTAGACAATTCAGATTCTATAAAAATCGGTAACCTATGCGACGATTCTGTAACTATTTTACCTGAAATTTTTAAATTAACCTCACCAATGTCACCACACGCAGCAGCAAAAATTGACGGAGTTGAGATAACATTGGAAAAGCTAACTATAAAAAGACCAAATGCAAATCTAATTATAGAAGGTGCAGGAGGAATAATGGTTCCACTTAACTCTAATGGCTTATTATTAATCGATTACATAGAAAACATACAATTACCAGTTATTATCGTTTCAAGACATTATTTAGGTAGTATAAATCACACATTACTAACTATAGAAATTCTAAAAAATAGAAATATTATAATTGAAGGTATTGTTTTTATCGGAGATGAAAATAAAGAAACAGAATCAATCATACTACAAAAAACAAATGTTAAAATGATTGGAAGAATACCAATTGCTACAGAATTGAATAAGAAATTCATAGTAGAACAAGCTTTAAAACTACAAGAAAGCTGGAATTAACACCATTTATATTAATAACGAATCTAAAATAAATTCGTTATTAATATAGTGAAATTTTAAATTGGGTTGTATTTAATCGATAATCGGCAAATTAACTTAAATATAGAAAACGAGCTATATTTAATCACACCAAAAACATTAAAAATAGAACCAAATAAATAATCATTTTTTTTTATTTAGCAGATCAATAAAACTTGATTTACAGCAATCAACGCAACTAATTATTAAAGAAGTATAAATTAAATAGATGAAGTTTGATGGACTAATTTATTTAAGTCTTTGGTTTTATCAGAATTATTTAGGTAAAGAGTTTATTTTAGCAACTATTTCAACTATAGAAGGTTGATTTTTAAACTTTTCATTAGACGCTATGAAATCCATAATAAAAGATGAATTCAACCATTTAACATCTTTAGATACATTCGCAATTTCAAAAAATGAATCAATAATATAACTACCATTACCAATTTTATTAGAAAACAAATCAAAACCCTGGTGAAATTTTGTCATTTGAAGTTCATATTCCTTCAAAACTAAAAGAACAATAAAAAGATCAAAGTCTGTTTTAGTTTTTAATTCTACCTTATTAGCATTTAGTAAAAATTGATTTAACTCAGTACTTTTAAAAATAGAATTAGTAATATTAATTTCTGTAGGATTAAATTTTAGAGCGTAATTCAGTAATGATACAGTATCAGAAACAGGCTGTAAAGAATCCTCAACTTGATAATTAATTAAAGTTGAAGAATGAAAACTCATTGAATATGAGAATAAACTTATAAATATTGAAACAGTAGATGTAATAATAATTTTATACATAATAAATATTTTTATTTTAAAGATACATAATTATTTGAAACTGATAGTAGTATAAAAAAGTACTAATCAAAAAAAAACCTCATACATAACTGTATGAGGTTTTCTTAAAAGTGGCATCGACTTACTCTCCCACCCTCAAAAGGGCAGTACCATCAGCGCTA
>Ga0105053_10010420_pt1 | contig 11592 bp, 13 predicted proteins | sample BON01_FD_78093 | JGI IMG/M metagenome (GOLD analysis project Ga0105053, IMG submission 78093) | Freshwater microbial communities from Lake Bonney liftoff mats and glacier meltwater in Antarctica - BON-01 | ecosystem: Environmental > Aquatic > Freshwater > Ice > Glacier meltwater | place: Lake...
CACACCGTTATCCGCCCCGCGGTTCCCTCCCCCATGTCCAGCCCACCTTCTCACGACGCTTGGAAGCCAATCCGAGTTTTGAAGATTTCTGTGGCGCAAAAGAGACTTATTTTTGTACTGCAAAAACCTCCTTTTTGATTTTTTATTTTTTAGACCTATAAAAAGTCAGGAAAGAGACATCAGAAAGATGCACTACTTTGAATGTCACTTTGACAGATGAGACCAGTTGCTATTCAGAATCGGAAGTTGTTTATTTGTCAAATGGTGTCCGGGCATAATTATCCCAAATTCAATGTTGTCCGGGCATAATTAATTCCAAATTTCACTGGCATTCCAATAAATCAAATTCCGCAAAAACATCAAGAATAGAGTATATACAGCTTGGTGCGTTCATGTCAACACTGGCAGTAGTCCGTCGGCCGACATGAGACTCGGTGGTAGTAGGAGGGCGGTGAAGTGGTATCTGAGGTGGCTGAGATGAAGGGATTGTGGATTGAGGCGAGGAGACGGATCGCATAGGGGAGCTAGTTATAGCAGGCGCCCGCTCCGCATATCAGCAGTGCTTTCCGTAGCCGCTGGAGGGCTGCTTCGAGATTGTGTTGGTCTCATTCATGCCAGTGAAAGTGCATCACCAAATGCAGGAGGGGCTCACCACGACCAGGGTGCCGGAGTTTAATAGCTCGGTGGAGTTGCCCCTGTCCAGGGTGAGGCATCGCAATGTGGGAGGGAACTTGAAGGAGGTGAAGGACACTTTGACCGCCGTGTGGATGCAGACCGTGCCGTCATGGGATAGCCTGAGTTTCTGAGTCCGATTCTTGCGTCCTGAACGATTAATTGGATGCGACTCGGTTCTCCGAGTGGCACCATCCCTTAGTCCACTTTCTTTCTTTCTGAGTCTCAGTCCAGTGATGGGCGCGCAGCAAGCGGAGGGAATTTAGTCCCAGAAATTTAAGTCAACGGTGAGATACTCAGGTAAGCATCTCGAAATCGGACACCTCAGACTAAGAGAGAGTTCTTACTAGACTCAGATGTCCGATTTTGGAAAAAGGGGGAAACTTTGAAAATGGTGGGGGAAATATGATTCAGGGACGGCGACATGTGCGATCTGAGGCTGAAAGGGACGTCTAACGCGATCTGAGGCTGAAAGGGACGTCTAACGCCGCTACTCAATTAGCTCCGGCAAAAAGTCTCAATTCCTCAGAATTCTCCTCAGAATTCTCAGGTCTTGAAACTTTTACAAGTAATGTCAAGGTAAACCCAGTAATCTCATGAAATGGACGCAACTCATTTCATAGGATTTTTCTTCGAATTCTCAGGATTTTACTACACCTCGAATTCAATTCGAGTTCTCAAGATTTTACTACACCTCAAACAGCTTTCTTATTAAACCACTCTACCCAAACGATCGCAAAACTCGCTCTTTTCGAGTAATCTTGTCATAGCGGAAAGGAAGAGGCAAAGACAGGGTGGAGTAAAGTGGACAGAGGACCACAAAAGATCCGACGCAAATCATTTTAGTTGTAAATCAGTTGTGTATTAATTTTTAGTTGTGTTTTAATTACTTATGTGATGGAATTTAGTTGTCTAATGGAATTAAGTTGTCTAGTGGAATTAGCTGTGTAATGGAATTTAGTTGTGTCATGGAATTTAGTTTGGTATCAAAATTTAGTTGTGTATCTAAACTTGTGTTGTGTAATGGAATTTAGTTGTGTATTAGAATTTAGTTGTGTATCAGAATTTAGGTGTGTATTGAAATTTAGCTGTGTAATGAAATTTAGTTATGTATTCAATTTTTGTTGAGTATTGTAGTTGTGTATCCATGAATACATATATGTACATGTTCCATCCATTACACAACTACAATACACAACTACAATACACAACAAAACAAAACAAATCACGAAATTTTTGAATATTTTTTTTCGAAGTTCCGACCTCCACTGCCCTGGTCCGATCCAGTGGGCGCGCGGCGGCTCCGGGGCTAAAGCCCCTCCGCTTGCCGCACGCCCCTAGCTTAGATCAATCTGATTCAGAGCAACACAACGCATTGCGCTAAGTTGGGGTTCAAGAGGGCGCAGGAAAGTTACATTGTTACCTCCACCGCTCAAGTGACCGCCCCTGGCCTCTTTGGGAACCTTTCCTTTTGCGGTTTGAAAAAGCTGTTGCCCCCGCTGGCAGAGGGGGGCAACAAATGGTGTATGATGCAACCTAATCTCAAATACACGCAAACGGAATGCACCTATTTGCAGTTTGCACTGGAAATTCGGCTGTTTTCGAGATTTTTTGCGCGTTCCCCCCTACTCAGCATCCATATCCGTTGGCGTTCTGCAAAAACCCCACAAACTAGGCAAAAATGGGCGGAAACGCAAGCAATTGTCACACAGTAATCTCACTATACCACGCGTGTGTTTGGGGTTGTGGGTCTCCAGTGCTTTTGGGGTGTGAGTGGATATTTTTAATATTTTGGGGTGTTTGCAAGTGTTTTCTTGGTTGTTTCGACCCACAATCCTGGATGACGGCGGAGGTGATGAATACGAGTCTCCCTTGAGTCCTTGATAATTCCTCCTTTTTGTTATTGTCAAGAATGATTGAATAAGAGCAGCGTCAGCATAAGAGCAGCGTCAGCTCGCTGCGGCCCGCCATGGGCAGCCCGCATCACCGGCCATTACGACCCTTACAGATGCATCTGAAACCAAGAATATCCCTAATGTATCTGAAACTAGGACTATGTGTCTGCGCTGCAAGATCACCACCGGCGTAAGTTTGAAGCAAAACAACAAAGCGAGGGCTTACTCCTGGCCGAAGGCGGCGACTTGATCTTTTTTCGACACAACCTGTGCCAGCATGTCAACTTTTGTGTCGACCTTCTTCATGTCCTTGGTCAGTGCTGCCACCGAGTGCATGAGAAGCTTCTCAGAGGAGGCGTCGCCGTGCTTCTTGGCCTCGCGCTCCTTGACCTCGTGCAGCAGATGCTGAGCGCGAGTGCGGAGCTGCCTGAGGCTCTGCTGCCTGGCCTTTTTGATTACAGCGCGTTCCTTGCGCTCAGAGAGGCCCTGCACCTGCTTCTCAAGCGCATCGATCTCCTGTTGCTGCAACTCCAGCTTCTGATCAGCCTTTGCAAGCTTGCTGCTGCGTCCCCGGGCGGCGCGCCGAGGCAGCACCGCTTTAGCGTCCTCGCCAACCGCAAGAGTGTGCACCTTGGCAGCCTTGTTGTCGCGAGTCCACAGCGTCTTCTTGTCCCCATACTTCTGGAGGCAAGGAGGCACACCTGGGATGACCTTGGCGTTGCGCATCTTATAGCCACCGGCCGGCGCCTGGTACACCGGCGACATTATCTCCACCGCCCCACGCAGCACCTGTTGATCTCTCCCAACAAACAAGTTACGATGTTGTCAGGCACATGTCTCTCACAGGCGAGGGGGTACGCTGCCGCGCTCCACCCCGAGTCAAGATCCGGCCCCGCGGACAATCTTTTTCCTCCGTTTCCGGGCCCAGAAATTTGAGGCGCACAAATGTGAGTCTGCTTGCCGCACGTTTGACAGCGCAAAGAAAACGCCGTAAACCCCACGTAAAACACAAATTTGCATCAAATCGGCGGAACAACGTACTGCCGCTGATCTGCCGATCTTTAGGACATCGGTTTTTTTCGGAGTTTTGCGCTGTTTTCTGCGCGCTGGCAAGCGCGCAGCAAACAGCCCAAGATCATAGAGTCTCAAATTTCTGGGCCTGGAAACAGAGGGGAAAAGGTGTCCGAGAGCCAGGACTGCGGGAGGCGTGCGGCTCGGACACCTTTTTTCGGAACTTCGTGTGGCGTGGTCGCCCCTTTGCCGGCCAGATCACTTGGTGTCTCTTCAGCCATATCACACAATGTCTCAACGACGCCACATAGCATGCCTCCACTGCCAGGCGGCATTGTGCCAAAAGCACACGCATACAGGAACACGCAGGGCGCGCAGCGGTTGAGGGCTGCCGTGCACCACCCCTAGTCCAGTTTGGGCTCTCTGACATCATTTGTCCTCTGTTTCCGGGCCCAGGTCTTTGGGTCGTAGCAAATCTGTGCTAGCTGCCGTGCGCTTGCAAGCGCATGGAAAAAGGCGCAAACCCCTGACAAAACGCAGATTATTCAAAAATCGGCGGATCGTCGTGTTAGCAATCAACGCGTTTGATCCGCCAATTTTTGAAAAATTGGGGTCTTTCTGAGGGTTTCGCCGTTGTCTGCGTGCTGGCAAGCGTGCGACAAACAGCTAAAACTAAGAGTGACTCAAAAATCTGGGCCCGGGAAAAGCGAGGGAAAAGGGTGATTGAGAGGAAGGAAGAATTGGAACTTTCGGGTGGCGCGGCCGCCCCTCCGCCATCGCGCGCCCAACACAAAAAGATAAAAAGCCTCACCGCGTCCCAGCGTGTGGGATATTGCTCCTGAAAAGTGTACCCAATGTACATGATGTAACCGCACGAGCAGGGGCGGCCATCCTTCTCAGCGGCAGGGCAGTCACGCGGCAACACCTTGATTGGCGGCATACCCTCATTCGGGCTCTGTGCCTCACAGAATTTGATCATGAAGACTGGGGTGGAGCGCGGGGTGCCCCAGAGCACCTCTGTGCCGGACGGCAGCGAGCTCTTCTTGACGGCAGTCACAGAAATACCCTTCTGGGGCAGCACCTCGGGCGCACCGAGCAAGCACTCGGGCACGTCCTTCAACCTGCGGTACGGACCCGGGCTGTAGTTGCCGTCGGCAAGCTCAATGTTGTAGAAGAAGTAGGAGTTGATAAACTCGTTGGCCAAGATGCCGCCAGTCAGCACGAGCATGTTGCCGTTGGCAACAAAGTTGCGGATGCGTTGCCCGATGATCTTGTGGGTACTGTAGACAGGGAAGTCCCACTCCATCGGCGGGATCACAATTGTGCTGCAGCACGTCTCAGAAATTCTCCTGAATCGCTGCGACCTGCAACCATCCCAATGCCACGCCACGCCGAAAGTCATCAGCACCGGCCCACAAAAATTTCATCTTCACACTTTCTGCAGCTGCAAAGTGGCGGGCAGCGGCGGCGGAAGCAAGCGTGTCTGATTTACCTGAAGGTGGCAACACCGTTGTTGCCGAGAAACATGGGGTCACGCCACTCGCCGCCCTCGATCTGCCCAAGGTGGAGAAGGTGGCGAATATGCTCACCACTGCCCACGAAGCGGTGGTTGGTGCTCGGGCCCCACCACAGATACATGTTCGGCGGGGGCGAATAGGGCTCATGGGGCTCGAGGTCAACCTTGAGCAGCAGCTGGAAAAGCACGATTATGTGAGCGACATGCATACAAGCAGACGCCGCCGAGTGCGGCTCTGTACCGAAAATAAGACATCAACACATACCTCGCTCGAAGCGGGTGCCTGCGCAAAAGAGGCCTCACGCCCCGAAAGCATCACCACCCCGGCGACTGCCAGCAGTGCGACTGCACCAAGCACGCCCACGAGCGTGCCATGGCTTCGCTTTGAAGGCATCGACGCACGCCTCTTCGTTCAATGGGGATTGCGGCCAAATAAGTGAAACCTAAAATTGATAACGAAATGATCCAGGCTGGACCGCAATCTGGATATGCACCAACTTGTACAAGTTGGTGCGGTTGATTGAAGTGACAGTGCCAGTGGCGGACGTGGTGAGGCCACCCAGCCGCCCGCACCTGACCCACTGCTGCAAGTCGCGCAAATCTTACCGGCTTCCCGCAGCTCTGTCCCTCCCGTTTCTTACCCGCCGTGCGTCCGGGCAACAACAAAAAAACGCAAGCGCAAATAAAATAGAACCTTTACAACACCCCAAGACAGACCACGCTGGAAGCTGTGCATGACCGCGCCCCTGGCGTAGCACTGTGTCACGAGACTATTGGACGTGACGACATGGGGGCGTGCTGTTTCAAACCGACTGTGAACGAGGATGCTGTGGAGACGGCAGCGGGTGGTGTGGCTTCTGGCGACCGAGCCGGCCAACGAGCCAACCGCCCGCAAAGGGGAGCAACAGATGGTCTGTCGCCCAAGCACATGCTATGTTCCTGCACCGCCATGATTTCTTGTGTGTGTGCTGCTACTGATACCACTGCGGCCTTACTCTGCGCTTGCATGCCGCGCCCTGCGCCTGCGTCCTGTTGACGTTTCTTTGTGGCGTACGTATGCGTCGTGTGTGTGTGTGGTTGTGCCACGGTAGCACCGGGCCCCGGAAACAAGCAAATCTGCCGGAAAGTGCCAGTGTGGAGTTCGGAGCGGCCGATGACAAGAGGGCAGCTGCTGTCCAAACGCGATGAGTTCTGGGACACTGCTCCAGCCTTCACTGGCAGATCCGAAATCTGGCAAGCACTCCGAGCTGCTGCCGAGTGCGAGGATACAGATACGGCGCAGGCTATTATGTCTGCCGTCGACGTCACGTGTGCTCCCTCATTTGTGCCCATACACGCTCTGTTTGCCTACGCCTGCCGTGCCAGCGAGATAACATATGTATGTAATGTAATGTGTCTACACGCGTTTCCACCTGCTGGCACTATGATCGTATACATGCGCGCCACCCTTTGGATGCTCGTGTTTGTGGTGCCAACTGTCGCTGTGGCACAGCTATTTGCACAAGTACCGCCCGCAGTCTTGACACGCACCACCACCGCTCACGGACATCTGCGGTCGCACGCAGGCTACCACACGGAAACCTGAGTGTTGTGTACGACGAGCTGGGAAATAAATACGACATCCCTTCCTACTGTCTTTCGAATCCTGTCAACTTAGTCAAGGCAGATAGTGTGGCACCGCCTGCCACCACACCCGATGAGACCGACGAGCCCACCACACAACCGCCGGCTGACTCCCCTCCCGTGGTGCGTGCCTCTGTGTCCCCCTCGCCCCCTTTTTTTCGCTCCCAGCTCCCTTGTCTATTCACACGAATACGGATCAGGGCGGTGTCGATGTATTTGCATCCATCAGTGTGTGTGTGTACGTACAAATGTATGTGTATTTGCGTGTGTGCGTGTATATATATATGCTTATCTGCACATGTACATGTTTACACATATATCTAAATATGTATGTATATGTATGAATACATACATGCACCGCAGCAGTAGCCTGGAGCGAAATTTCTAAATGTCACTGGGTGTCCCTGGGTGTGTGTGTGTGCGGGTGTGCGTGTGTGTTTCTGTGTGTGGTTGGGTGGGTGGGTCTGGGTCTGGGAGTGATAACAGGCGGATTTGAAAATCAAAGTGCGGCTGAGCACGAACCAGCAGCTTAGTTGGGCCGGTCCTCCCACCAGTGACGTGGCTACTCTCAAACTCTTTGTCCAGGTGACATGACTCGTTGAGATGTGAGATGTGATGTGAGATGTGATGTGAAGCGATTGAGTCGTCGTACCAGTCAGATGTCTCGTCTGTGACTGTCCTTGACTCATTCAGCTTGACAATGCTCTCGAGCCGGTTGTCCGGGCATATGTCACAGTGTTGATGACATGAATTTTTCAATTGGTGACGTGCCTGGTGTGGTGTGACACCGTATGACGTGCCTCGTTTCGTGTGACACCGTATGATTTATGCGTGACAGGACACCTTCGTTTGTATCATCATGGAGTATTTATATGTGAGACGTATTTTGACAATGACATGTCTGGCCCAGGTTTCAAATGTCCTACGTGTCTATGTATACGCGTTTATGTGTGTATATGAATATGTATATGTATATATACGTACATAAATTCATGCACACACAAACACACACGGGTACACACATATTCATGAACATGCATATATGTATATATGTATATATATACATATATATACATATATGTATCTATATATATATACATATGTATATATATATATATATGTATTCATATATATGTGTGTATATATATATATATATGTATATATATATACAATATGTATATAAATATATATGTGTGTATTTACATATATAAATATATGTCTGTGTGTATATGTATATATGTGTGTGTATATATTTAATTATATAGTCTTATACGCACGCAAGTTGTATATATATATATATATAATACACATGTGTATTTATATCTACATGTACATGCACATATACATACACACACACTGACACACACACACACATAAGGGCCTGAGCGTGATCGTTTGTGTCAACAAAGCACACACTCCCTCCACCCCGTCACACTTATTTTCAAATTCTGTCTTACACTCATTGACAAATAGACTACAAGGACCCATCTCCCCCCCTACATAAATGTGCATTTTACACATGTGTGTGCATGTGTGTGCATGTACACACGTATTTAGACGCACATTTCCTCCCCCCAACCCTTTCCACGTCCCCACACTCTCAGTTGAACACATTAGTTTGATCTTGAGGATCCGTCTCTCTGTTCCTGCGCCCACCCCCCCTCGCAGCGCATCTCTTGCTGCAAGGCTCTGTGGGTAGAGAGCGGCAAGGGTCATTTGACCTTGTCAATTGGGTGATTTGAGATTGTCACTTGCACTGCCGCGCTGCTTTGAGATAGTCACTTGAACTGCCGCTGCCTTGAAATACTCACTTTCACTGCCCAATTCCACCCTGCTGCACATGCATGCATGCATGCACACACAAGCGCACCAGCACACACATACATGCACACACACATATACACGCGCGCTCTCTCTCACACACACACGTATTGCACACACACACGTATTGCACACACACACATACGCGTGCACACAGACTGATACATAAATATGCATATACACATGTATATCTATATATATCTGTGTACCAATGTATATCTTTGTATATACACACGCACAGGAAAAAGAGGGGATTGCACCAGAGCGGCAACGGTGGTTATTTGGAGGGCAGTTGCTGCCGGACTCACAGACGTTGGCTGCTGCTAAGGTGCCTGCTGATTCAGTAGTTCAAGTCATGGTGCGTCCTGAGGACACCGAACCATAGTGGACTCCGCACCATAGTGGACACCCCGCCATACCGGAACATGCTGCAACACGCCGCAGCAACGCAGTCAAACTGTGCAACACGGTGCAACAGTGCAGTGCAAACTCATTAGCATGGCGCGGAGGAGCCCCCCACTGGGCGCGCGGCAAGCGCGCATTCGGTTACCTTCACACTCGTACGGAATCTTTCCCTGACAGGCATAGGGAATTTGAGGTTGGTGTAGTTAGAGAGCAGATGTTTCGTTAGAGAGTAGATGTTTCGTTTCGCTTACACCACACACTGGTCCCTGTAGACGGGAGGTGCATTGAGTCACGCATTCCTGCATTCAGTCACACATTCCTGCTGATTCATACCTACTCACACCACATGTGGACAGCTGCATAAACACATGTTGCAGCTACAAACACACGCGTTGCAGTTGCGTAATGTTGCAGTGGTCGCGCTGTTGCAACTACAACTCCTGCAACACCTGCAAGTGAAACTAAAACTGCACTGAAACTGCATCTAAACCCAGTTGACCGTAGACATACCAGCAGCACCTACCACCACACAGCAGCACCATGCACGCACGCTGCTGCAGCATAGACGCAAATTGCAGCAGCATAGACACACCTTGCGTCGAGTATGGGGGGCAGCTCCTTGGTGGTATACCTCTTGTTACTCATTCCTATATGTATCTATGTGTATATCTATGTATCTCGCTCTTTCTCTTTCTCTCTCCTGCTCTGTCTCTGTCTCTCTTTCTCTCTCTCTCTCTCTCTCTCTCTCTCTCTCTTTCTTTCTCTCTCTCTCTCTCTCTCTCTCTCTCTCTCGCTCTCTCTATTGGTGTGTGTGTATTGGTGTGTGTGTATGTTTTTTGTTTGTGTGTGTGTCCGTCTGTGTAATACTGGTGCGTTGCTGTGTCTGTAGTAAAAATGGAGCTGTTGGCAATGCACGAGTGTCTTTGATATGCCAATCAACCACTGCCATACACATATGACTTGATACATTTATGACTCGGATGCGCTTATGTGTGTGTGTGTGTTTGGTGGTGTGTGCAGCTATGTGTGTGTATATATACATATATACAGATATATTCATAATATGTGTGTGTAGGTGTAAGTACATGTAATATATGTGTATGCACACATGCAATATATGTGTATACATATATGTACAAATACACGTATACAAGACATGCATGTAATTCTATGCACATTTGAAGAGGCGTGGGCAGCACGATACCCAAAGGGCCCCTTTGTTAATAAACAATCTGCAATCAACAATCAACCCTCTGCAATCACGCATCAACAATCTGAAATCAACCATCTGCAATCACCAAAGAGCCATGAGCAATCAGCAAAGAGCCATGAGCAATCAGCAAAGAGCCATGAGCAATCAGCACATCTGTCTGTGCCATGGACGCGCTAAAGCAGTGCTAACGTCTCACGGGACAAGCCTCCACGCCCAACCCACACAAAACAAACAAGTAAGGGTGTGCGAGTCCACGTTAACTGCCCTACCAGCGGCAACACAACTGACTCCACTAGACGCGACTAGAGTCTCTCTGTTGAGTACGCCACTAAGACGCACTGCAACACACTGCAACACTCTGCAACACTCTGTAGCGCTCTGCAACACAGAGCAACACCCTGCAACTCACTGCACGCACTGCAGCACATTGCAGCACACAGCTACACATGCAGCACATTACAGCACACTGCTACACATTACAACACGCTGCAGCACAAGCACGGTGGAGCAAGGGAGGGTCGAGGAGTGGGGTACTCGTTCTTGTCCTCGCCACTTGCTGTCAAGACATGTCACGAGATGCCACTAGATGCATTCTTGCCCTCGCCACTTGCTGTCCGCCTGCTGCAACATACTTCCACATACTGCAACATACTGCCAAACAATGCAACGCGCTGCAACACACTGCAACACACTGCAACAGACTGGGGCATGGTGTGGAGGTGCGATCATGGACTTAATGTCTCGACGTGCGATCATGCACTTCATGTCCGCTTACCCACACCAATCACAAACACTTAATCATACACATAAACACACATACGCGCATACACACAAACAAAATCGCACGCACACATGCACACACACACACACACGCACACACACGCACACACACGTACACACACACACACACACACACACACACACATCCTCAGCAATACGCGCACACACGCACACACACACGTACACACGCACACGCAAACGCCCGCACACACACAACACAAACACACACATACATATATACACACATACACGCACACACAAACAAAAACACACACGCACACACACACGCACAAACTTACAAATACACCTACACAGACACAATCGCATACACAGATACAAACTCGTACAGACACAAAAACAAACACACATACGAACAACAACACAAACACACACACACACATACACACACACACACATACACTCAAATACAATACATCTCTCTCTCTCTCTTTCTCTCTCACTTACTCACTCTCTCTCTCTCGCACACACACACACACACACACAAATACACTTACACACACACACACACAAACACTCACACACACACACACACACACACACACACACACACACACACACACACACACACACACACACACACAAACAAACACACACACACACACACACACACACACAACCACACACACACAACCACA
>Ga0105053_10010421_pt1 | contig 11592 bp, 3 predicted proteins | sample BON01_FD_78093 | JGI IMG/M metagenome (GOLD analysis project Ga0105053, IMG submission 78093) | Freshwater microbial communities from Lake Bonney liftoff mats and glacier meltwater in Antarctica - BON-01 | ecosystem: Environmental > Aquatic > Freshwater > Ice > Glacier meltwater | place: Lake...
AATGAATCGGGGCTCTTGGAGTATAGGGGATTTCTCCCACATGCTTGGTTGTTGATGAACACCAAAGTTCCTTTTGGGATATGAATACCACTTGGAAGTACGTCGTCCTCTTGGCAGAATCGAAGGTCGTTCGCTACTGAAGGGTACATCCGAAGTGCTTCATAGAAAACAGCATCGCCCAATTGGAAAGTATTGACTCTCTGAGACAGGAAATCCGGGGAGCCTACCCGTGCAGTAGCCTCCTTAACAAACTGCTCTTCAACTTGCGGATTCTCTGCCAGCAATGCAATCATATTGGTAAGCGTGAACGCAGTGGTGTCGCGTCCTGCGATTAGGATGTTGATCACCATGTCCCGAAGGTATCCCAAATTGAGGATTTCCTTCTCCTTGCCCTTAGCCTTAGCTTCTGCGATATAAAGTCCCAACATGTCAGTGAACTCCGTTGACTCTTTCTTGCACAAACGGGCTTGAATAATGTTTTCCACAAAGTTGTCGATGATCTGAAGACTTGCGTGGTATTCCTTCTCAACCCCCAGACTGAAAAATTTCTTGAATTCACGAATGATAGGTGGATTGTAGAATCTTTCGGTGGTCACGTTCTGTGCAGTGTCGAACGCCACCAAAAACGCATCCTTTTCCCCCCTTAGAGATTTTTCAAACGAATTAGGTGATTCACCAAGAGCAATCTCACAGAATGCGTCGAAAACAAGGGCTTGGAGCATTGACTGGATATCAAATTCTTGCTTGGTACTTAGGAGAGCGTCCCTGAGAATCTCTCCGTGTTTCTGAAACGAAGTAGACATGATGTTGGACATGTTCTTGCCAGTGAACAATTTGGAAGCTATCTTTCGATGCACCAACCATTCATCTCCATCCACATTAAAAATTCCATCTCCAAGAAGTTCCGCAAACACTGGTTTGAAACCCAATTTGGAATTGTAGTTCTTCTGGTAGTTGTGCCAATTGTCTTTTAAAATGTATCGTCGGTCGGCTTCATCTTGGGCCGAAAAGAAACTCATACCGGGGAACGAAAGAAAGAAAGATTTGAAGTCATTCTCCCTTGCTAGCTTAAGCCACATATCGTGAGCCTTACTCCTAAACTCATCGAATATCATGAGATGACCTATCACGGGATACCACTTGATGTCTTTCGGTAGAAGAGATGATGGAAACTTTGCAGCTGCATTGGAGTATACGATGCCGCTAATAGCACTCATTAGCAGGATCCATAGTCGATGGCGCTGGACATATCTGCTGCTGGCAAGTAGAATTACTAGTATTCGATTGAATCCTGACATCGTGTCCAGAATTCTGAATTTATGGTTTTGAGTACCAATCTTTTGAAGAATTTTCAAGTCAAACTCATGACCAGGTAAAATTTAAATTGAGCGTTTGCCAAATTGAAAATTTATAAATAAATAGGGACGCCTTGGGTTCAAATAAGGGTGATGAAGTATTTTCTTCATAAAAGTTATATTTTACGACATCTGGTGTTGCGATGAGAGTTGATTGTTTGCAGCACATGAGTTGCAACACAAGATAGAATGAGGCCCGGTCGCATTTGAAGTACTTGTCATTGAGAATATTCAAGCGTAAGAAAATTTGATATAATAATAAATAATTTATTGTTTTAACTTATACGTTTTGTAGGTGACGCTGCTCTGCAAATAGGTGAATTCCATCCTTATAAAACATGACGGGACCCACAACATACTCTTCCTTTCTTGGGTTCACCATGGTGAATTTAAGATCCTTGAGAAGAATAGAGGCCATGAGTTTACTTTCAAAACGAGCCATATCTTTTCCCAAACAGATTCGATTCCCAGCCCAGAAAAACGGAAATCTGTATTCATCTGGTTTTTCACACACTCCGTTATGCAACCATCTTGAGGGAATAAATGAATCGGGATCCTTGCTGTAAGCCGGGTTTCTACCATAGGATTGGTTCGCAATAATGACCATGGTGCCTGCCGGTACCACAACTCCACTGGGTAGAGTATCCTCCTGTTGACAGAACCTGGGATCATTTCCTACAGACGGATACATACGCAGAGCTTCATAAAACACTGCATCACCAAATGGGAAATCCTTGACTCCTTCTTTTGCAAAATGTTGTGAACCGCTTTCCAATTTCTTCGTAGCTTGTTTCACAAACTCAACTTCAGCGAGCGAGTTCTCAGCAAGCAACGAAATCATGTTTGTGAGGACATAGGACGTGGTATCACGACCTGCTATCATGATATTGACGACCATATCTCGCAAGTACACTGTATTAAGCATCTTAGTCTCTAATCCTTTACTTTTTGCGTGCGAGATGTATAATCCTAACATGTCAGTGAAATCATCTGAGTCTTCTAGGTTGCCTTCTTGCTCGAACTTGTTCAATCGATCTTGGATGATTTCAACAGCGTAAGAATTCACAATATCTAAATTATCCTGGTAATCCGCTTCGACGCCTAACTTGAAGAATTTTCGAATTTCCCTCAAAAATGGTGGATCGGTCATTCGCACGGAAGCAGCGATCTGGCAGTTGTCGAAAGCCACTAGAAACGCATCTTTCTCACCGGCTAAGGATTTCTGAAAAGAGTGTGGAGAGACCCCCAAAGCTATCTCGCAGAATGCGTCGAAAATGATCGCTTGAAACATTATCTGAACATCAAATGATTCCTTACGTTCGGCGAATTCTGTAAAGGCTTCCTTGAGTTCATCAGCGTGCCTTAAGAAAACGGTTGACATTATCTTTGACATGTTATTTCCAGTAAACATGTTTGACGCAATCTTCCTGTGAGTAGACCATTCAATCCCATCTACGTTGAAGATACCTTGGCCGAGTATCTCAGTGAAAGCGTGGTTAAAACCCTTCATGTGGTCGTAGTTTTTTTGATAGTTTAACCAATTGTCTTTCAGTATATACTTGCGATCCCGCTCGTCATGCGGAACAAAAATAATATTTTGAGGCATTGAAACGAAAAAGGATTTGAAGTTATTCTCCTTTGAAGCAGTGAGCATGGACTTATGTAAGTCATTGCGCATCGTTAAAAACAGAGGAAGATGTCCAATGAATGGGTAGAAGCTGCCGCTTTTAACCGGCATCAGATTGTCCTTAAATCTTTTCGCACCTTGCGACAAGATGAGACTCGTGAGAACAGCTACAATTGTCATCCACAATCTCTGCTTCCGCTCCTTGATGAATCTGGTTCCTACGAAGAGAAGGGCCACCAACCCAGCAAGTCGTTGTTTCGAGAGAAAAGTCATGACACACTAAATTGGTTTTGTTGTCCCACGTTTATATTGTATCTTCAAAACGCGAAAGTTTGCGTATCAATGGTCTTAAAAAACATATTTACAAGAATAGTGTATTGTTCATTATACTTTTGTGTAAAACCGACGAATCTGTTAATAACCAAATGTGCACTTTCGTGAAGATTGGTGTTTGAACTCATAAGAGTTTCGCGTAGCCATACCACAATGTTATTCTAAAAGTTGCACAAAATTTTTTATTGCCCTATTCATGATTCATCTGGAACTTCAATTGCTCGATAGATCAGTTAGATCGTTCAGCGTTTGAGACTTCAATGGGTTGAGGTAACAAATATATCGCTATTTAAACCAACTTTGTTCTCATTGGCGAGTGATGTGCCATTTTTTTCGGAGTCCTCATGGCTTTTAATTAGTAAGGTCTGACCACTGCCTCCTCTACAAAACAGCCTGCAACCCCTCAATATTAATTACTTCTGGGAATTTCATGTTTTAAGACCTTCTCCGGTTTTAGGAAGAAACTTGGAAGACCCTTCGAAGTTGCATGCATGAGAATACAAGAAAAGAAATAACTCTAAAAACGACGACTAGGTATTAGGCATTACAAAACAGTCATGCAATGGCTTCGATGTGGTCAGTAGGGTATTGCTCAGTCTGTACGTAGTAGATGGAGTGAAGATCCAGAAAACGGTTGTTTGATTAAGTGCAAGTGTACAAAATAAAACAACATTTTCTATCTACCTTCTTATAATTTTTAGATTTACCACATGGAGGTTATTCGAGATTTTGGAGGATCATCTATATTTCAAAATCAAAATTTGATGAACATCAAGTATGAAGAATCTATAACCGCTAACTTTCATACAAGTATCAGTCGTAGTTTTTAAACTCAACATCCGTTGTCACTATACTTGGCCTCACAAAATGGGGTCCTGATTTCCTGTCTTAACGTCATCAAAGTTGCTTTCTTACTCCTGAAACGATTAGCTCTTTCAAGAGCTTTCTTTTCCAAAGGATCTCCAATGACCTCGTTAAAGAGAATCCTTGAAGTAGGAAATTGTCTATACAATTTATACACAGCTTTAGGCCAACTGGTTAGGTCATACATTGACCACACACATCCTACTGTTGGACTCCACTTCCTAGGACAAACTTTACCTCTCCTGTTTCTACCTGCTGTTAGATGGCACATCTCGGCATACAGCCAAGTCCTATCGGGGACCTTTCCGGCTGTTATAAGGTCGGTGTCGCTATTTGCCATGGCGACTTCGTCAACTGCAGTGCCACCTGCGTTGGTTATTTGAAAATCCGCCAGGTTCGAATTAATACCTGCAAACTTGGCAATTGTTAATGCCAAGTCATAATGCATAATCGGATAAGTGGAAATGGTGCCAGCAGGAATAACCCCAGGATACCACATGATGGTAGGTGAGCGTAGACTGCCTTCGTACATTCCCCTTTTGATTCCTTTCATACCTGCTTGAGCAGAGAAGTATTGGGCTGGATTGTAGCGCCGGTCTTTGAAACCCTCTTGATGCGGTCCATTGTCAGATATGAATATCACCAAAGTGTTCAAACCGTGACCATTTTCATCCAGGTGTTCCAACAACTGCTTTATATCTTCATCAATAGTCAACCCGACCATTGCTTTATGGCCCTTCACCTCACTCTTAGCTTGGCGCCTTGGAACAGGTGAATTAGCATACAAACCAAATTCAGGCACTGGATGCGTTTTCAAACGACAATCATCAAACTTGTCGGCATCATTCTCATACAGTGACGAATGAGGAGCCGTGGGGGCCCAGTATAGAAAGAACGGAGACGCTGCGGTATCAATGAACTCCAATGCAACCCGTCGAAATTCATGATCAGCATAAGTACACACCCCTGTCCCAAAGCATTTATTCTGTGAAGCACCTTCATTGTTGGGGTACGTGGTAAAATTCGGAGCTGGATTTTCACGAGTACAGGAAGGTAGCTGTTTGGGGAAACTATATCCAGTAGATGCGTGCGTGAAAAAACCAAAAAAAAGATCAAATCCTCTTCTACAAGGACTGCCTGCGCTGTCATCTTCTGAAGCCATACCCCACTTACCCACAGCAGCAGTCTCGTAACCATTCGAGTGCAGCATCTCCGCAATTGTGGTTCGATCATTTGGAATATCAACGTCGGAATTCTCGTTCCCTTGTCCGTTACCTCGAACAAAGTTCAATCCTACTTGAATCCCAGTCATTAAAGAGTGGCGGGAAGGACCGCACACTGAGGATGATGCATAACTGCGCATAAACCGCTTTCCTTCTTTCGCTAATTTAGATAGTCCGGGAGTTTGCATGCGACGGTTCGAAGGAATTCTCTTTAGAATATTTTTCTCGTCAAACGACCACTCGGGCTCGTGTTGGTTCACTTCGCCTACGCCGAGATCATCAGCTACGTATAAAATGATGTTAGGCACGCTGTAAGAGACTGCTGGTAATGAGAGAGCGAACGCAACAAGAAGTCCTTTCATTTTAGTTTTGAGAACTCCAATCGACTCTCTTCAGCCTCCAAATCGGATAAGAAAAATTCCTATAGTAATAGCTAATAGCAGTTACATTAGGAACGAAGTCTGAAAAAAAGTCCAGTTCAATTATTAATACCTTGGTAACTAAATTATTTTGAACCGAAAAATTTGTTGTTGTTTTAAAATCGAATGCGAATGAAACAATGAAATGAAACGACGAATCATTTTGGATATCTATTGAAATTTATGTTATTGTCAATTGAATTTTTAATAAATTAACGGGAAAAAGGATCACATTCAACATATTGGCCCATATACTTGTTTCTCTCTTCGTCGTTCATATCTTGATATGTCTTTGCTCCATGTGACCGCAAGAGAGCAATAAGATCTGCAGCCTCTTCCTCGCCACAATCGGATGCTAATGATAGAGGAGTGGAGTGGCATGGAGTGTGACATTCTGGTGGAGATATTGTATTGACACATGCTCCATTTTGAATAAGAAACTCTGCACCTTCTATTGCATTCCTTTTACATAATAGTTGCGACGCAGTGATACCGTAAGTGACATTGAATGGGATGTCGCATTTCGCCCCTTGCTGTATCAGAAACTTCGCCACATCTAGGTGGTTAGACATACATGCTACAACTAGAACAGGAAGACCTATTTCAGTTAGAGAGTTGATATCGAAATCAGGGGCGGCTTTGAGAATCGATTTTATTAATTCTTTTCGTCCTTGCATGCATAGGAAGAGAAGCGGTTCTGCACAACTTGCACCATGAGTGATAAGCGCGGTCATTACGTCTGTATAACCATAGGCGGTTGCCAGGACAACGTACGAGTCTCCACTTGCGTTTTTAGTTTCTGGAGAAATGCCGTTGGACAATAGATATTCGACGCACTTCAGAGAATTGAAACAAACTGCGAACTCCAGTTGCAAATCTGTCCGTGCACAGTTTGGGTCGATACTTTGAGGGTTGTATTTATGAATAAGTTGAAGCATGTCGATATCATTGTTTATGCAAGCCCACTTCGCTGCAGTAATACCGGAACTACCTGCATCAAGAACATGCTTGACGTCTTCTTTGAGGATTTCCTCCACTTTTGAAATATTTCGGGCTTTGGCGTAGCGAATAATGTCTGGGTTTTCCTCATCCCGCTCATTAGCGACTAATAGATCACATGGAGGTGGCTTGGTTATTCGACAGATTGATAAGTTTCCTCCCACTGTAGCCACGTGAATTGCATCTTGACCAATCTCATTGTGGGTTTGTACCATATCAGGAAAGTAAAAGGACTGGGCCATTTCTTTTAACCCATCATGAAGGCGGATGATGTATTCAGTTCTATTAAATGCTGCTGCTAAATGAGTAACGTTGTTGCCTTTTTCGTCTACTATCAAGTCTAGTCGAACGAATTCCAGGTCTGTGTTTGGCTCCATTCGTCGCATATCACATGGGAGCACTTTGAAACTTCCAATTCCTAAAAACATATCTAGAAAAGGGATATTTCCATTGGAAGCTGCAGCCAGCCATATTTTTTTCCTGGCTTCTTCTGTGGCATTTTCCATCTCTACTTGTCTTCCGAAATCCTTCCGCACAGTTTCTTCTCCGACATTGTATTTGAAAAGCTGGGTTTCAAAGTCAAAGTTTCCAACGTTGAATAGATGGTAAAACATGGCCTGCATTACAACTTGCATCTGTCGCTCCTGCATTAAATCACACACTGAGAGAAACACATCGTGCCACCATTCATTTTCAAGCTGCTTGTGACCGAAATACTTATTGAGAACAGCAGCAAATTCGGGGTGCGATGCGAGTTCAATGAATAGCAACGCAGGTCCATTTTTCAAAAAAGCTTCTCGTTGAATTATTTCCAATTCAAACGAAATGCCTTCTGCGGCAAGATGTTCTTGAAGAGTCAAATGGGTAAACATTACAACTCGTCCATGGCTTTCGTCTACATTTGAATCTCTTCGCTCAAACAATGGGACATGATTTCGATCGATGCTTCTTTGCAATGCATTCAATGTCTCAAGAACCACTTTCATGTTTTTAACATCCATCTCTCCAAAAACACTGGATATCGCCACAACGAAACTTTCCATGGAGATATCTCTGTTGGAACTAGAATGCGCAACTAATGCGACTTGGCGAAGTATCCACATCGCCTGGTCTAGTTCCAACATATCGAAATCCGATTGAATCTTTTTGTCTTCAATCCCATTGCGACGTCGATACTTTGCTGCATCACCGCGTCTCAACATTTGCTCTATAGCAAAAGCGAAAAGTTTCCCTCGACTCAAAACTGAAGCTGTCTTTGATAAAGTACTCGACGCGTTTTCATTGCCTTGACTTAGATGCATATACGAAAGAACATGTATTAGCAAGCTTAGCATCATTGGATTACGAGCCAACGATGCGTACTCAGGCATAACCAATTGCTGTTTCAAATACTGCCTCAAATCCACCTGTTTTGATAGAATCCTCTTGTCGATGACACTCAAGATGGATTCCTGAGAAAGTGGAAGCACTTTCGTCACTTTGAATCCATGCGCCGCGCAAATTTGAGCGTTTTGGGAGAACCCGACTTCGCGACTACTAATAATAACGCGCTGATCGTAAAACCGTTTTAAATAGTTTGTCATCCAATGAATAACTATGTGTTGATTTGATCCTGCTTCATCCAGGCCATCGAGCAATAGCAATACTCGACCACTTAAAAGAGCCCTTTTCAAAAATAAGGTCTTGCTGGAGTTGCTGCCAAATTTCTCCTCCAAATAGAATTTTAACAGGTCATCATCGGCTGTGAGATTGCATTTCGCTATCTGTCGGCCCATGTCGATCAATAGTACTCGCAATGGAATCAAGCAGTCGTTACTTTTAACATGCTGCTCTAGTGCCCCAAATACAAATACCTTCCTGAGCAAAACAGATTTACCAGATGCAGGTGCACCTAAAACAACTAGTCTTCTATCTTCCATGACATCGATGCTGTCAGGCAACAAACTGCCAATGGTTTTTAAGTAACTCAGCTCATCTTTAATTTTAATACAGCCTTGGTCTGTATCTTGGCGACGCTTGAACTTCAAATCACTTAAGTACACCATTGCCGACTTCATCAACATGGCATCAGCATCAGGTCGAGTTTCACAAGTATTTATCAGTCTTTGTAGAAAAATATTCTTGATTTCGTGTTCGTAGTAACCAATGATGAAGTCTGCTCCAAAATCCACATATTTGAAAAGGCTTTGATGAATCAGTTTCTCGTCAACAAGACAACCGATTGATTTCATTGCACTTTGAAACCCGTCGTGTGTGGAAGCAAAGTTCTGAAGGTCATCCTCGGTCATCATGTTGGATTTCAGGAATACATTGTTGCAAAACTCTTCAAAGTATTCCAATGCCTCTGTAATAGCATGGGCTACAGTTTCTTTGCTAATAAAGGGCTTGGATCTTGAATCAAGAGTTTCTTCATCTGCATCAGCGACCATTGACAGATTCACACATTGGTGAAGAACGTTAAGCTTTGATCTACTGATTGGATCCACAAAGTAAGCATCTTTGGCTGCGACATTTGTCATGTAACGCAATTTCTCCCGTTTCAACATCTCGATTGCAATAGAAATATCCAATTTACAATGGTTCGTCTGCACTTCCTCAGTAGATAGGGTGCTCTTGCCATTAATGCATTGAAGAATTTGGTCAGCATGTCCCAAAGCAGCTTTCATGGCAAATTCTTTTTGAACAGGGCATGTATCTTGAAAAGAAAGAGCTTTAATCGCATGAAAAAGTCTTCCTGTATGAAGGTACAACGGATTGAAGTCATCATTCATGAATGTAATCGCATGTTGACGCATTCTTGAGATGGCAGACCATGCCTGTTCAAGTGAATCTAGTCCTTGTTTGGAAAGGTCGCATTGAAGACTCGAGAACATTGGCAACTCTTCGGATACATCGGCGGTGATCAAAGCTTGAACTAACTTTGAAAAATCCTCAGAGGCGACACCATTAATAGGTGTGTACTCGAGCAAAATAGTGGATTCAAGTTTACAGATGTCCTCTAGTATGGCACCCTTGCCAGAGAACGCAAAATCAATGATCCAAACAATCGTTTCACTGTCGATTAAGATATTGGCACCATTCAAATCTCCATGCACAAAACCCATAAGTCGCTTATGATCTGTACTATTTTGTAGATGCACATCGATGCTCCGAAGAAATCTTGTGAAATACTCTTGCACGTTCATTCCTGTAGTTATTGAAGTCCACTCTTTCACTAGTTTAGACGATGAGGTTCCTGTATACATCTCTTGAACATTTTTGGATTGGTTATTGACTAAATGCTTTTTAATGAGCGCACGCAAATCATAGCAGCCTTCAGTGAATATACTGGAGGGTTCATAAAATGCTTTGTCAGTGGCCCCAGCAGCTAAAATAGATCCAAAAACTTCTCCCAAAACTGTTCCAATTTCCCCAAATGTATTAAGCGACACATGGCCTTCCACAAAACGTGAGTTTGTTGATTGTTTCTTCAACATTGAAACTTGTGGCGTTCGAAAAATTTCAGCTTTGTATAGATCTTTGAAAGTACTAATTGTAGGTGCAGTATGTTCCATCGAAGGCAAGCACCAAGTAGCACCGCACAGCTCTAGTCGAAGTGCGCCGATTTCATTACAAGCACTGCGAGATATTAATTTAGGGGCATTTTCACCAAGATAACGAGAAAAGTCTTCCATTCGTTTACTTTCATCCTCAGTGCTGAGTAGCGAATCAGTTTTCAAAACAGTAGGAGTTTCCATATCTCCGGCAAAATTGAAAGTTGTTGCTTTGAATACACATGCACCACTAAATCCACCACATAATTTCTCTACTTTAATTCTGGACGCTTCTGGGCATGTTCCTATAATAGCATCTCTCACATCAAGTGAAAGTTCTTCAACTCCAAATACGATGTACTTTCCAAGTGTTTCCATAACAGCAGGTATATCATCCCATTGAAGCCAATCTGTTTTTACTATTGCTTGAATTTCTTGTACGCAATCATTTTCAAATTTCCATCTCGTTGAACACGCATTTAGAAACTCAACCATTGACGCTCCTTGAGGTCCTATTTCGAAATCGAATATGAAACTGTTATCACTCTCATCCTTTGGACTTTCACTCTCTTCTTCCAATTGCCCTATAAGTTGACTTGCTTCAATACTATGGCTGCACCATGCCCAAAATGAACGAAGCGATGTAGTTTCGTCAGCCACGCTGTAAATGGATGAATCGCCAAATTCGTCGAGTAACTTCTGTGGCACGACTAGAGATATTTGCTGTGAAAATTTCTGAGTAAATATAATCTTATCTTCGGTATCTTCGCCCTCTGGGATGTATGATTGTTCTGAATTCTGAATATGGCGTCACAAAGATTACAAAAACTACAAAATTCAACGGATAAATTGATCCGTTGTGGTTTTTATCCCTTTCACGCTAAGAAAGGATGGTGCAAGTCCGGAAACTGTGATTTTTTAGTCTCCCTGGATTTCAACTCCCAATGCAACCTGTAAAAAAACCGAAATTAGTTGAAATTACCCGTACAAAATAGACGGAATCACAATAATTGAAGTAGACTCTATTTCATAGTTAGCGCAACCAAACTCGTTGTGTATTCAGATGGTGTATACTTATTGCACACTTCAAAACACTTGATTAGTAGTTTATCAGCGCGACCAAATCGTTGTGATTGTAATTGACGAGGATCCGGAGGTGCCTACTATCAGCAATCAGGCGGTACTTATTGATAGTGATTCAGAGGTGCCTCTTGATATGGATCAGGAGGTGTATCACGA
>Ga0105053_10010425_pt1 | contig 11588 bp, 9 predicted proteins | sample BON01_FD_78093 | JGI IMG/M metagenome (GOLD analysis project Ga0105053, IMG submission 78093) | Freshwater microbial communities from Lake Bonney liftoff mats and glacier meltwater in Antarctica - BON-01 | ecosystem: Environmental > Aquatic > Freshwater > Ice > Glacier meltwater | place: Lake...
CCCCCCGGCCCTTGCTTGGTCGATCACACAGGCTAGTAACTAAAGAGACTAGGGCTACCTATGTATGGTGGTCTGTGTGGAATGCCTGCCTGCGGACAAGCCGTGGGATGTGGTGTCTGTGACACGCCGGAGCTCTGGTGTGGCGGCGGGCCTGTGTGCGCGTGTACGCGCGTGTGCTGGTGCCGCCGAATCTTTACACACATACATAGAGCTCTACGCAATTTACTAAGCTCTGATACCAGTTTCTACAGTTAAAACAAACTGCCGCCAACAATGCAGCTCGAAACGCCACTCCCTTCAGCGCTGGCTGGTGCCGCCCAGGGCGGCCGGCGAGCCGTGCTCCGGCTGCGCGGCGGCGGCGGCGACGGCGGCGTCTACCCGCTCACGCATGCCGAGATGCAGTGGATGACCTCGACCAACGTCGGGCGCGGGGACGGGTCTTGGACGCACCAGTGGTCCGACAAGGCGAGCGAGGACGCGCTCCGCCTGGACCGCGCCACGCTCTGCTCGGCGTCTTCCAAGCCGCTGGTCACACCCATCGTGATCACCGACCTCGGTCTGCTCTGCAACAAGGAGGAGCTGCTCGAGCGGCTGTTGACAAAGTCGATGCCGGCGCACCTCGACCACGTCACCTCGATCCGCGACTTCGCGGAAGTGACGCTGCACGCCAACCCGCACTACACGGGCGACGGGTTCAAGGGCGGGCAGGCCGCCGAGGACTGGGAGGTTCCATACGTCTGCCCCGTGGCGGGCATACCCATGAACGGCCGGTTCCCATTTGTCTTTGTCCGGCCGTCTGGGCACGTCGTCTCGGAGCGCGCCTTCAAGACGGTGGGCGCCAAGGCCTGCCCCGTGACAGAGGTGGCGTGCACGCCGGAAGACCTGGTTCAGCTCAACCCGAACGAGGAGCAGAAGGAGGAGCTCATCGCGCGGCAGGAGGCGCGCCGCGCCGCAGCAAAGGCCAAGAAAAAGTCGAACAAAAAGGGCGCCGCAGTGGCGGCGGCGGCGGCGCTCCCTGGCGGCGCCTCCTCCGCGGAGGGCGAGGTGGCGGCGTCCTCATCCTCTACGGGCGGGCCTGCCGCCAAGGCGACGAGTGGTGGGGTGATGGCCGTTGGCGGGAACAAGCCGAACGGGAAGGGGAAGGGGGTAGCGCCGGCCGCCGGGAGCGCCGGAGGGGCGGGCGGCGGCGCCAAGCGCGAGCGCGAGTGGGAGACGGCGATCAAGGGCAAGGCCTCGAGCTCCGAGGTGTACAAGTCGCTTTTCCTCTCGGCCGAGGACCGGAAACGGCAGCAGGAGGAGGAGAATAGCAATTTCGCCGCGCGCGGCATCCCAATGTCGCTCTCGCGGAGCACGAAGTTTACGATGTGAATTTCGACCGCGCCTGTACAGCTGTATTAGCACCACCTCTGCTGTGCTTTGGTCGCGTCGACTGGTGGATGGAAGATGTTTAGTTTGAGTTTTTGTGTATGTGTTTCGGATTCTGTTTATATGTGCTTCTTGTTCTTGTTCTTGTTCAACTTATTCTTGGTTCTGTTTCTGTTTCTGTCGTTGTCTGTTGTGAGGGTTGCTGTTGCTGGTTGTGGGTCGTGGTTGTGGTGTTGTGGATTGTGGACGTATATCTAGTGTAAGTGTAAGTGTGAGGAGTTGCGTGTAGTGTTGTTAGAGAGTCTGTTGACTATTGACTGATATTGATAAAATTAAAATGATGATTATTATTATATATGGTTATGGTCAAGGCCCATCAACAACCAAATTTTCAAAACTACCTATTAGTGTTAAAAAACTGGTTAGTTGTTAATGGGTTGAGTTTTTCGGCTGGTTGTTAGTTGGTTATTAATAGGTCTCGGCCCGGCTATTAACAAGTTGTTTTTTAACATTCGCAACATGCAACATGCAATTAACTTTCCTATGTAACTGTCACAGCACAAAGAATCCAGAATCCATGGATATCGCACGGATACTGGATACTTGGATACTCATTACTCAGTCGTACGAATCTTCCCACGCTTGGAGCAATTATTCGCGAGCATCATGCATCGATAAATGAAGATATTCGTCGTAGTCTTCCTATCAGGTCTACCAGGTTCGGCAGCTCGCCGACGAAGAACATCAGGTCCTTATTCAGTCTCGCTCAGCGCTTCTGTATGGCCCCAATATCGCGCACATCATCTGCAAACGTGCCATTGACCAAGTAGCTAGTGACCGTATCCTCTTCGCCTAGCATATTGCGGTGCTGGCGAATAGAGATATGGTCGTCACGTCGCAATTCGGGTTAACCCGAGCTGCAGCTGCAGTAAAAAGTTTGCCCTCGAACCACCATCTCCATCTCCATATAGGCCGCCAGCCACAGACGAACGAAAACGAGGCAAAAGGGCGCCGCAGGCACACAATTTGGGGTGTTTTGGCGGGCCTATTAATATTAATAGGATAAAACTAGTTATTAATAGCTAAAACTAGTTTTATGTTTTATAAGCAACAGTTGCTTGATAGTTATTAGTAGTTTTATCCCTGCCTAATATTAATACCTATTCCTATTAATACTATTAAGTACTTAATAGGCTGAAGTTCAACAGAAGTTCTTACTAGCCTTGGTTACGGTGCTTATGCTTATGGATTTTGGAGGCGCAGCGCACAATCTCGCCGCAATCGCAATCTCAGCAATCTCTCTCTCTCTCTCTCTCGCTCCCTCTTTCTGTGGTAGCCGTTGTAACGGTGATAGGTACGCTGAGAGCAAAACTTGCAAAACTGAGGCCAGGGGCTATATAGTCACCACCCAGGCCTGAAACCTGAAACAAGCTCAACAATCATAAACTATAATGATAATGCCTCTTGTGGCTCAGGTCTTCTGCGGAGAAGTCAAGGCTTGGTTCCCACGAGGGGTACGGGGTACCCGCATACCCGGCGGCCCAACACGGGTGGTCGGCTCCGCGTTGGCGGTTTGATTAAGGGAAACTAGCTTGGCAATGGCTGTTCACAGCCATTTCCTCAATCAACCGGCGGCCGGAGCAGGGTCAGGGTCCACACATGGCACACACCTTTTCCTTCTTACGACTGGCTCATAGCCAGACTCTGACTCTGAGCTTTGGAGGGTCCCTCCCTAGCAATGCTCACAAGCACAAGGAAGCCATAGCCGCTGGTATAAGTTGTAAGTTGTATATCTGGAGTCCTTGCGATGCAAAACTAGTGGATGGCATGGCGCATGGCCCCGGAGCCCGTCCGGATGAGGCCCCGGAAGAGCGACCCGACAACGACGCTCCAATTTTTTTATCATGGAAACCGTGGCCTCTCAGCTTATACCTTCGGATTCAATCTCAATTTCCTCTAGTCATCAGCTTTCATATGAGCCTAGGAAATCATAGGCCCCAGAGCAAGCTGGCGTTGGAAGGAAAAGATGTAAGCTGCGTAAGCTCGTACTGTCTTTATTGCAAAACAGGTAGCACATCACACATCACCGTTACTACACCGTTACAACACCCCCCGGTTCGTCTGGTTATCATTTTTATGTGTATTATTATATTATTATTATTATTACGTATAATTTACGTACGTACCAATATCAGTGTATCCATATATCGTACATTTACATCGTACTCTATATGCACAGAGATGTACTATGCGTATGGCATGTATTGACACTGTATATTGCAAGATTATTAACAAACAATAATTAAAAATAGGATAAAGGGTGTGGCTAAGGGCTAAGGCCAAGGGGGGACACTATACTGCGCAATATAGTTAATGTGGGCGACGAAGGGGCGGGTGGAGTCTGTGGGATACCCAAACGAAGGGGGGGGGGGTGCGAATAACCATGTCGTGTATTATTGTATATATTTCATTATTATATTGGGATTGAGATTAATCGATATATATATATATATATATATATATACATATACATATATTCTGTGGAATTTCTGGCGTTATGGTTACAAATAAAGGCCTCGAACTCGAACTATATAAACGGTTTATAATGAATCGCCGAATACCTTTGCAAATAATAATATGGCGGCCACAAGCCCCCGCCTACCCCCCCCCCTTTTTTAACATTCCTCATATCATACAACTCACACCACCGCACAAGCTGAGCGCAAACAAAGCGGAACGGGGCCGGCGCCCAAGCGCCGGCGAGTGGCCAGAAGACCAAAAAATGCTGCATCGAAGGAGAAGACCCGGCCGCGCCGCCCTTTTTAAGCTTGTGTAGTGTCGTCCCTCTCCCTCTCCATGCCGGTGTCTGGTGTCCGGTGTGTGTGTGAGCCGCTGCGGGCTGGCGGCTTGTGGCTGTGGCACGGCTGCTGCTGTGCTGTTGGGGCGGGGGGCGGGGGCGGGTACGGGTAGGGTAGGGTAGGTGTTCCGATTGCTATCCCTGAGGTAGCGCTGGGATCGGCTTCTTCTTGCCCGCGTGGGGTTAACCCGTATAGTGTGTAGTGTGCAGTGCAGTCGTGATGATGGGTTTAGTTTGTTTACCCCTCAATCAAAAAAAAAAATCAAAATCCTCACAAAGGCCCACACACGGGTTAACCCGAGGCCTCTGTGAGGATTTTGATTTTTAACCCGAGGATTTTGATTTTGATTTGATTGAGGGGTAAACAATCTAAACCCATCATCACGACTGCACTGCACACTACATACTATACACAGCACTCGCACTCGGCACGGCAGTGCCTGGCAGAAGTCGACCCACTCGAGGATCCCTGGGGAGGCGAGATTCGCCTCAAATGCGCCGCCGGTGCGGCCGAGCGCCACACGAACACGACAGGTGACAGTGTCAGTACACTATACACAGCAATCAGCACGGCAGATGATGATGATCACAAGTTGTGCTTAACAGAAGTAGTAGAAGTCGACCCCCTCGGTGAGCCCAAGGGAGGCGAGATTCGTCTCAAATGCAAATGCACCGCCGGTATACGGCCGAGCAGCGCCACACAGGACATAGGCGACCATTTCAGTACACTACACAGCACTCAGCATGGCAGTGCCTAGCAGAAGTAGTAGAAGTCGACCCCCTCGGTGAGCTTTAGAGAGGCGAGATTCGCTTCAAACGCGCCGCCGGTGCGGCCCAGCGCCACACAGGTGACCATTGGAGTCGTCGCCTCTCGCCAGTGGATGACAGGTACCTGAAAAGAAATTACACGGTTCAAATCTAGAGTATGCTAGACTTGGCGTTTACGCGGTTCAACTTTAGACTGTGCTAAACTAGTCTAGCATACTCTATATTTGAGCTGTGTACACAGAAATGAACGAAGAAGAAGAAGAAAACAAATGTGATCGGCTGAGTACGGGTTGCAATTGGAGGCGTAGCCTTGCCGGTATCATCATACATACATACAACCGGCTCAGTACAGGCAAACATATCAACAGGCCACACACAAACACACACACCGACAGAAAACAACACCCCCGATACTGACACGCAGACATACGACAAGAACGACACCCTAAACCCCCAAACGAACACCCCCCACAAACACTTCACAACGCTTGAAGGTGACGCGACGACGGTTCACTACAGGTTGGCCTTTACAAGATATTCGTTCACTTCGAGGCGTTTGTGCACGAAGCATTCATACTGTCAACCTCCCGCCTGCCTGCATTAGCCACACTGTTGCAACACCAACGCACGACTATTGGGCAGTATACGAGCCCCCCTCCAACCTCCCTTTTGTATGCCATACACCATACAATATTGGTAAAGGTAGTCTCGTGTAAAGGCTAACTCAGTACAGGTGATGGTGGGCGGCGCTGCCTCTCACCAGTCGGTGCCAGGTACCTTAAAAGTGGTCGAAGAAGAAGAAGAAGAAGAAGAAGAAATGTGATCGGCTAAGTACGGTTAGGTTCAGGGCTAGCCCGGGAAAATCGCCGACGCATGACCAGGTAAACTCGAATTTGAAAGCTAGACGTTTAGGTAATGAAACCAGGCGTTTGATTAAGAATAACAAGCCTCACTTGGACCCCAAAACGGCATCTGGCGTAAACGCGCTTCGTTCAATGGAGGAGCTGAAGGGTATAATCATACATACATATAACCGGCTCAATACAGGTGATGGTGGGCGGCGCTGCCTGTCACCAGTCGATGAGCAGGCCCTAATTTCACTGTAAAATAACTCAACGGCTAACGTGCAGGGACGTTGACCAATGGCCGTTTTATTTGAAGGCGGCTACATGGCTAAATAAATTAGGCAGACCACAATTAGAGAAAAAACGATTATTCGCCATTTGCAAACAAATAGTCAACGTCTGCTCGCGTCGATTTTTACTTATAAAAAAGCAAACTAGGGCCTGCTCATGGCAGATACCATAAAAGTGCCCTGCAGCTACTAAGTAAGCGCTATGCAAGGGGTTATATAAACTACTGCGTAGCAGGGGAGGGCCGTACAAGGGGTTATATAAACCAAGGGGTTATATGATAAACTACTGCGTAGCAGTAGGCTACGCAGTAGTTTATATAACCCCTTGCGCTATGGGTAAATTTACTTTGCTCAGGTACCTGAGCGAGTTTTGACTAAAAGTTTCCTCGGGTTAACCCTACGCAGTAGTTTATATAACCCCTTGCGCTATGGGTAAACTTACTTTGCTCAGGTACCTGAGCGAGTTTTGACTAAGAGTTTCGTCGGTTTGATTGCTGGATACTCGATAATCGAATCACTTAGGCGCACAGGACACCTCGAAGGGGGGTAAGGAGTCCTCGGGTTAGGATTCAAGGTGCCTTGGGGGGTTAGCCCTAACCCTTAACCCCTTACCCCCGGGGGGTAAGGAGTCCTCGGGTTAGGATTCAAGGTGCCTTGTACGCTTATACGCCTAAGTAAGTCGCAGCAGCTTTTTCATAATCAAACTGTACTAATGACTCCTCATTATATTCGTGCTGTGACTCATAATAAATGCGGTTTCAGTTTCGAATCGTTCAATCGCATGTTCCGAGTTGTTCCGGATTGCATGCGTAAATCATGGATATATCGCTGTCAGAACGCGTATAAACAAATATCTATCTATCTATCTATATCTATATCTATATCTATATATATAGATGTATAGATAGGTAAATACAGATAGGTAAATACAGAGTTATAGAGATAGAGATATAGATAGATATTTGTATAGAGGCTCTCACATGCTGATCGAAGTAATGGTAGGTAGTCCTTATTTTCGACGGGTCAATGTCGCAGAATGTCACCACGCGTGCGCGCGCCGATGGCGTGTGTGTGTTACATATCTATCTATCTCTCTATCTATCTCTCTCTCTATATATATCTTACTATCTATCTATGTAGATACAGAGCTATAAAGATAGAGAAAGAGATAGATCGATATATGTATAGAGGTGAACCCGAGGTCACATACATCTCTCTATATATACATATATATACATATATGCATACATTTCTACATCTGTAGATAGGTAGAGACAGAGCTTTGGAGATAGAGATAGAGATCGATAGATATATGTACAGAGGCTCTCACATGGTGTTCAAAGTACTGGTATGAGGTCCCTATTTTCGCAGGGTCAATATCGCAGAACGCAACCACGTTAGCACGCGCCGTCGGCGTGTCTGTGTTGCATCTCTCTCTCTCTCTCTCTCTCTCTCTCTCTCTCTATCTCTCTATCTCTCTATCTTTCTATCTATAGATAAATAGAGACAGAGCTATGGAGACAGAGATAGAGATAGGAAGATGTATGCATATAGGCTCTCACATGGTGTTCAAAGTACTGGTAGGTGGTCCCGATTTTCGCAGGGTCGATATCGCAAAACGCCACTACGTTAGCGCGCGCGGCTGGCGATAGCGTTTAAATTAGATATAGATCTATAGATCTATTTATCTATATGGATCTATAAAGATCTATATATATGTATAGAGAGAGATAGAGATATAAGAAGATATAGGTATAGATAGATAGAGAGATAGATAATTACATAGAGATAGAGATATAGAGATAAAGATATGGATACCGATATAGATATAATGGCTCTCACATGATGCTCGAAGTAGTGGTACGTGGTCCCGATTTTCGCAGGGTCAATATCGCAAAACGCAACCACATTAGCGCGTGCCGTGACCGTGTGTATAATATATACATATATCTATCTACCTATCTATATCTGTATCTATATCTACCTAGCTATCTTTCTATATAGAGATATAGAGAAAGAGATACATGATAGATCTATATATATATATATATATATATATACATATATATATACTCACATGGTGTTCAAAGTACTGGTATGCGGTCCCTATTTTCGCAGGGTCAATGTCACAGAATGCCACTACGTTGGCGCGCGCCGCAGGCGTGTGTATTGTATATATACATATATCTATCTAAGTATCTACATCTATATCTACCTGCCTATCTTTCTATATAGATATATAGATCTAGAGAAAAAGAGATAGATGGACAGATATAGACCCATAGATCTATCTATCTATCTATCTATCTATATAATGTCTCTCACATTGTGTTCAAAGTAGTGGTACGTGGTCCCTATTTTCGCAGGGTCGACATCGCAAAACGCAACTACGTTAGCGCGCGCCGTCGGCGTGTCTGTGTTGCATATCTCTCTCTCTCTCTCTCTCTCTCTCTCTCTCTCTCTCTCTCTCTCTCTCTCTATCTCTCTATCTTTCTATCTACAGATAAATAGAGACAGAGCTATAGAGATAGAGATAGAGATAGAAAGATATATGCATATAGGCTCTCACATGGTGTTCAAAGTACTGGTAGGTGGTCCCTATTTTCGCAGGGTCGACATCGCAAAACGCAACTACATTAGCGCGCGCCGCCGGCGATAAAGCCTTGAAGAACTCGCGCCCGTCTCGCCCAGCGCTCCAAATTGTGAACTTCGCCCATTTTGGGTCCTGGTGAAAAGGGGCAGGAGACCCATCAAATGAGAGGGAGAGGCGTGGACTAACGGCGATTAAAACGAAAATAACAATGGACCTGATAAAAAAAGGGATCTCGCGCCCGTCTCGCCCAGCGCTCCGAATTGTAAACTTTGCCCACTTTGGGTCCTGAGAAAGGTAAAGCAAAAGACACAGGAAATGAGTTGCGAGAGCAGAGGGAGGGTGGGGGGGACATTGGCCTGACGGCGATAAAAAAAGGAAATAACAATTGACGTGACATAAAATAAATCTCGCGCCCGTCTCGCCCAGCGCTCCAAATAGTGAATTTCGCCCACTTTGGGTCCTGAGAAGGGTAAAGCAAAAGACACAGGAAATGAGTTACAAGAGCAGAGGGAGGGTGGAGGGGACATTGCCCTAACGGCGATACAAAAAGGAAATAATAATTGACGTGGCATAAAATAAATCTCGCGCCCGTCTCGCCCAGCGCTCCAAATAGTGAATTTCGCCCACTTTGGGTCCTAATGAAAATAGAACAGGAGACACATCAAATGAAACACATCTAATGAGAGGGAGGACCGCGGGACTGGTGGCGATAAAAAAAGAGAACAATGGGGACGTGATGAAAAAGGGAATCTCCCGCCCGTCGCACCCAGCACTCCAAATTGTGAACTTGACCCGTTTCAGGTCCTTTAAAATATAAAGCGAAAGACATCAAAAATGAGTTGCAAGAGCAGATGGAGGGTGGGGGGGACATTGGCCTGACGGCGATAAACAAAGGAAATAACAATTGACGTGACAAAATCCAACTCACACTCCAGATTGTGAACTTGACCCATTTCGGGTCCTTATATATATATATATCTATATATATATATATATATATATATGTATATATGTAGACTTTGCGGGTCCAGCCGCTGCGCGACCTCTTCCTCAAGGCTGCGTTGCTCAACGCTCGCGACCGCGAGAAGCTCGAGGTGAATAATATATGTATATAAAGATAGATATGTATATATACATGTATAGGTAAATGGATAGATAGATAGATAGATATATATAGGATAGAGAAACAAGATAAAGCGAGACACCGGAAATGAGCTGTGAGAGTTAAGAGAGGGAGAATGGGCTGGGCAACGGCGATAAAAAAAGGGTTCAGGGTTAGGGGTTCACCCGAAATAACAATGGATGTGATGAAAAAGGGAATCTTGCGCCAGTCGAGCCCAGCCCTCCAAATGGTAAACTTGGCCCATTTTGGGTCCTGATAGAGGTAAAGCAACAGACACCGGACATGAGCTCGGGTAAACCCCGATGGGGATACAGAAAGAAAATAACAATGGCGATGCAAAGGGAAATAAGAGTGGACGTGACAAGAAAAGGAAATACAGCAAAAGGCATCGGGAATGAGCTGCAAGAGTACATAGAGGGAGGGTGGGCTGTGCGTATGACGGATGACGATGACAAACGGAAATACCAATTGACGAAGCGCGTTTAAGCCATTTGCCGTTTTGGGGTCCCAGTGAGGCGGGTTTGTTCTTAATTAAATGTCCGTCGTGTTAACCCGAATGAAACGTTCGCCGAGGGTAACCCAGGGGTTTACCCGAACGCTTAACCCAAAACTCGAACGTTTCATTCGGGTTAAGCCGACGGCCGTTGAATTAATAAGAAAAAAGCCCTCACTGGGACCCCAAAACGGCAAGTGGCTTAAACGCGCTTCGTTCATTGACGTGGCATAAGATGCAACTCACGCCCCTCGCCCAGCACTCCAGATTGTGAATTTCGCCCATTTTGGGTCCTGATAAAGGTAAAGCAAAAGGCACCGGAAACGAGCTGCGAGAGTGGAAAGCTAGCGATGCGTGGCGTGCCTAATGGCGCGCTTCGAACGCACTCTGCCTAGCAGGCTCCCCTATGGGGTGGAACTAGTGACTTGTAGAGTATTGTTTGCGCGTGCGCAAGTGTCAGGGCTACGTTTCTATGTTTCAGTGAAGAGAGGGAGAGGGTGGGCTGTGCGTATGACTGTTGGCGATACAAAAGAAAATAACAATTGAAGTGCCATATGGAACTCGCGCCCTTCGCGCCCAGCGCCCCAGATGGTGAACTTGGCCCATTTTGTGTCCTCATGAAAGGTAAAGAAGAGGGGGAAAGTGGGCTGAGCATGAAACTGACAGCGATGAAAACGAAAATGACAATGGCGATTAACATGAAAATAAGAATGGACGTTACAAAATAAAACTCGCGGCCGTCTCGCCCAGCGCTCCAGATGGTAAACTTGGCCCATTTTGGTTCCTGATGAAAAGGGACAGGAGACACGTCGAATAAAAGGGACTGGGCGCGGGACTGGTGGCAAAAAAAAACAAAAAAACGTGATAAAAACAAGGAATCTCGCGTCCGTCTCGCCCAGCCCTCCAAATGGTGAACTTGGCCCATTTTGGGTCCTGATAAAGGTAAAGCAGAGGGGGAAGGTGGGCTGGCCATGAAACTGACGGCGATTAAAACAAAAAAAAAACGGCGATCAACATAAAATAAGAATGGACGTGACAAAAAAAAATTCGCGCCAGTCGCGCCCAGTGCCCCAGATTGTGAATGTTGCCCATTTTGGGTACTGATAAAGATAGAACAAAAGATAACGGAAATGAGAGGGAGGGGCGTGGGTCGCTCGTGATATACATATATAAATATATATACACACACACACACACACACACACACACACACACACACATATACATATATATATATATATATATATATATATA
>Ga0105053_10010429_pt1 | contig 11584 bp, 9 predicted proteins | sample BON01_FD_78093 | JGI IMG/M metagenome (GOLD analysis project Ga0105053, IMG submission 78093) | Freshwater microbial communities from Lake Bonney liftoff mats and glacier meltwater in Antarctica - BON-01 | ecosystem: Environmental > Aquatic > Freshwater > Ice > Glacier meltwater | place: Lake...
TTAATCTTGTCTTTGGGTTGTAGAGGCACCGTCTCCGTGAGCGCTGCTGTTAGTAAAGAAATCCTTTTCAAGAGGGAGTTCTGTGATTTGTTTCTATGTTCTCTTCTCTCGCTTGCTCTTTTCCTTGCTTTCCATGCTTTATCCTGCAGCCATCTGACCTCTTTTGCTAGGATTTTTTGTTCCTTATGGATAAGGTCTGCCAAAGCTTGGCCCGTCGGGTTTTCGTTCAAGTCCCCTTGGATTTGCGACTTGATACGTGTGTTCCATGCATCCACATGTCGTTTAAAGAAGACGGTGTCGATGCGTTGAGAGAAGTCGGGTTGGGTAGTACGGGCCGTGCTAGCCTGTTTGGGGAAGTCTAGGTGGGGCAACGTCATGGCTTTGAAACTTGTTTCGCTGGTGACTCTCTCATCTGGGTTCTTGTACGTCTTGCAAACGTTGATCAAGTCAATAGATGAATTTGAGAATCTCATTGGTAGTAGTGCAAGAATCTACTTTGGAACTTGAAACTCGGCCATGATCAGATCACCAAAACTTGAATGAAGTTGTTTGGGAAAAGGAGGTCTTGTGACGTGATCATCTTGACATTAATTTTGAACTTGATCATCACGTCAATTGTTGATAAGCTTGATGGTTCCAAAGTCACCACACTAATGTTTCTTCTCTTCGCTTCCAACTCGGTCTGTATATGGTTTAAACAGATAGTCAACACATTTTGCAACAAATTGCCACCATTTTGTCAACACAACAAAACACCCCTTCACAGATGAGGCTCTTTCAAATTTCAGTCTCGGCCAGTGAAATGCCAAATCTTGAGGCTCAGTCTCAGGCTTAGACCAGCCTATAATCACGGTTTGTGACTTTCTGGGTCTCTACACCTTGCCAGCACAAATCTCAAAATACTAGGTCACGCTTTCGCAGTTTGGAATAAGTTTGAATGGGCCCAAAGCATATTCTTGAGAATCTCGAAAAACGTGGTTGGCCACAAAAAAAAAAAATCGCAAATAACATCTCGATACATATTTAGGAGGGTCCAAATTTGTCATTAACAATGACCGAAGTCCCAAAACATTCTCCGGGAAGAGGGGGCGATCTACGGACATGTCCATTTTATGACCAGAATCTCCAAAGCAGGAACCGACGGAGGGGTCCGTTCCGGTTTTGTGAGACTCGCGGCGCCTGCGTGCGCGCGCCGCCTCGACATGTTTGTTCGCTATCGCCGGCGTCATCAGATGGCGCAATGGGATTTTTTTTTTTAACGCCAACCAGATTTTACGAGATTCTCAAAAACTGAATATGCCTTGGGCCCATTCAACCTGATCCCCACTGCGAGAGCAAGTCAAACACACTAGTATCGAACAAGGAATTTTTGTTTTTGTGTCAGGGTAGGCACTGCGTGGGCCATCAGAAGAAACACCCCCACAATTTGGTCAAAGATTTCGACTCAAAGTCAATTTTGATTGATGTTGCTTTTATTACTTCCTAAGAAATAGTTTAGTAGCTTTGCTTGAAGCTCTATTTGCTCGAGGGTAAATTATGAAAAAATTGAGAAGATGTGGTTAATCTTTTTTTTAACCATTTCTACATTTCACATTAACCAAATTTTTACGTTTTTATATGAAATTGACCAAATGTAAATTGGCAATTAACCATATCTCTCCATAGATTTGGACTTTTTATCCATTTTGACAGGAAACGACTGAGAGGAAACGACTAGGAAAATGTTTGAAACATGTGAATTGGTGTCTTTGAATGGTGATTTGTCAAAATGGTGAACAAGTCGAAATTTGTGGAGGGATGTGATTAATGGCCCATGCGTGTTTGATTACTTTTTTTGTGGTTGACTGAAAATCGGTTAAAAACGAAACGACTAGGAAAATTTTTGAAACATGTGAATTGGTGTCTTTGAATGGTGATTTGTCAAAATGGTTACAAGTTGAAATTTGTGGAGGGATATGGTTAATGCATCCGAGTTTGAGTAAATTTTCTGCGGTTGACTGAAAATTGGTTGAAAACGAAACGACTAGAAAAATATTTGAAACATGTGAATTGATGTTTTTAACCAATTTCCAGTCAACCGCAAAAAAAGTAACTAAACACGGATGGGCCGTTGACCATATCCCTCCATAATTTTCGACTTCTTAACCATTTTGAAAAATAACTATTTTGATGCCAATTCACATGTTTCAAACATTTTCCTAATCGTTTTGTTTTTAATCAATTTTTAGTCATCCGCAAAAAAGTAACCAAACACGGATGGGTCATTAACTAATAATAATCCACAAATTTCGACTTTTTGACCATTTTGACAAATCACCTTTCTGAAACCAATTCACATATTTTAAACATGTTCCTAATCATTTTGTTTTTAACCAATTGTCAGTCCACCTCAAGAACAGGGATAAGCCATTGGCCACATCCCTCCACAGATTTTGAATCGTTCACCATTTTGACAAATCACGATTTTTGACACTAATCTAAATGTTTTAAATATCCTAGTTATTTCGTTTTTAAGCAATGTTCATGCACGTCAACCTTGGAGGCTTTTCCTTTCACGTTTCTTTTTCGAAAAGATCCGGTCAAATGTTTGCGAGAAACATTGGTTGACTAAAGAATGCAGCGGTAGATTTACGAATCCACTCCATCGCGCACAGGAATGAACACAATAAAAACAGAATTCGCAAGGAAGCCTGTTTCTAGAACCAAATTTGATCCTGCGGCTACCAGCATAACTTTTCAGGATCCAAAGTTGCCAACAGATTTTTGATTAGTTTAAAAGATGCGCCTCCAAAAATGCAGTTTTAAGGTGCAGTGTTAAAGTGGCAAATTTGGATCCGTGGCGCCAAAACGCAAAGCGGAAAATCCCTCACAGAATTGACCATCACCAGCCCAAAACAGGTTCGAATCGCAATGTTCTCGAGTAAAATATACCTTGAAAAAAAGTTGCTTCGTTTCTAAAATCCCATACGGTGTGGCAGAAAAACCAGAAAATTCGGAGAATAACCGTTTCCGTATCCTTTTGACGGATTTTCTTTTTGTCTTTCTTTCTTTACTTTTGAAAAGTTTTCTTCGCTTCCTTGTTACTTTCTTTCTTTCTTTCTTGGATTTTGAATACGCAACTTAGGGTTGGTCCAAAATGGAAGTATTCCATATTCCATAATCCATTTTCCTCTTCCCTCGCACGGAGGTCTGCATTCTGCAAATTTCAGGATAATCAGGAGATCTCTTTGATGGATACAAATGGAGACCTTGGAATTATGTGCCATGTGGGACATTTATGGAGAACGGCAGAATTTGTCACAGGAAAATGGATTGAGAAAAGGTTTTTTAGTGATTGTTAAATTCCATGTAATGTCACAAATGTCACACCAAATGTCACACCTGTAACATTTTCAGTCAGAAAAATGGATCATGGATTATGGAATATTCCAGTTAGGACCGACCCTTAGACTGAACGTTAACATCCTATGTTCGCTTGTCCCAACTTCGATTGACTGATTTATTTGTCGTACTCTTCTTGGAACAGCCAAGATTACACAATGCCGAACGCCAAAACAATTTCTTGAACATCCACCAATTTCCTTGTTTAATCTCGAGATTTTCCTTGTTTAATCTTGAGATGAACTTAGTAAGCCTGACGGTGTTGCAGAGGATTGGACACATTTCCTTCAACTATTAGTATGGGGAAGGAAGGAAAAACCTGAAGTTGGAACTGCAGTTAAGAAAGGAATCCAAAAAAATCAGAAAAAAATATGGCCATATTTGTGTCGGACTCTTTTTAACTCCTGTTCCAACTTGCCCCCGCTCTGCGACTGTTACGTCTACTAAAAATTATTTACAATACTAAAAGAAGTTGGGACAAGCTAACATAGAGTGTTAACGTTCTGCTTTAATGACTGGACTAAGCGGGTGGTGAACACCCAATTCATCACGTAGGACCCAAGAAACTGTCCCGTTGATTGCGTCAATGATCACGTGCTGACTGATGATCCACTACTAGGCTATGTAAAGGCACATCAAGCGATAGTGATGATGATTGCTTTTATTATCACTCTCGGAGAAATAATGTAGCAATTGCGTTTTGAACTCTTTCGTCTTTTCTTACCTAGCTGCACATCGTGAGTGGCATTGTTTGCGTTATACGTCCTTTCCCAGGTGATGAAAAACTGACAAACTTTCATAACAGAAGATTGATAGGTAAATTCACATCGACGCGTGACACCTTTAACACATGAGAATGGCAGACCACATGCTTATGTAGAAAGGTTTTAGCCAGCCTAGTACCAACCTCAGCAGCTTCTCCACTCTAGTAAGCTAGTTTTATAAACGCCCAGGCGACCAAAAGGTCCTCCTATTAGGGTTCATCCTCATAACAAATTTGTCTCTTTTGCTTACGTAGCCTGTGACCCCGAACAAGGCCCGGGTGTTCATTATTACTGAAATGAGCGCTGTGGGCCTGGGCTCCTCGGACAGCCCACAACTAATCCAACGAACCGCCTGCTGACTGTATCCTTTAAACAATTGGGAGAAACAGAATGAAAAATTACCCCACAAACCAGACTGTTCCGCAGAACGTGTTCTCAACTCTAGGCGCGTCAAAAGTCGGGTGCGCGAACTTCTCTTGCTGATTGCCGCATATGTCAGACTCCTCTCGCTTTTTGCTCTTTGTTGCGCTTTTGCTAATCTGCTTGGTACTGTCTCTCTTCTCCATTTCTTATCCCTCATCCTGCCCTTCATGCGCTCCTTCCCTTCTTTGTTCGCTCTTATAGTCTCTGCCCGCTCTTTTTCGCTACTCTATGACCCAACTCATCTTCATTTCATCTTGTCCATCAATCTTCCTCCCACTGATCTTCCACAGCACATCTACGCCCACTCTGCCAAGGTGCAATTTTGTTGCAGACTCTCCGTCACCATATACCACAGCGCTTACTGCTGGTAGCCATGAAAGGTCAAAGACAGCACCTGTCATGACAGCACGAGCCTCGACCCGCTGTTTCTCCAACAAACTCCTCCCACTCCCGTCCCCCAAAAAAACTTCTCTGTTCAACAGACCACTATTTGGCTCGATCATACCGAAGAATCTTTTCCATATCTTGTGCAACAAGTTGAATATGTCTCCACCCTCACTTGCAACAACCCCCGCAAGGCCAAACCTATTATCGTGCGCCGCAACTGATTCGCAATTTTCACACACACGAATTGCAACACAAATGCTGCTCGCGCATCTCCACACATCACGGGGAGGATGGGAAAAAGAGGAACTTGAATACATCTAAGACTAGACCTAGTCCTTCACCCCTCAATCACATCACAAGACCCTCACCAAAGACCCCGTTGGGAAATGTCTTCCGGGAGACCCCTACAGCTAGTATGTAGGCCTCCACTCAACGGTCGCCAATTACAGTTGGTAACTGCTGGTATGCTCGAGAAGGTCCTTCACAAACCGATTGTATTTCCACGGATGTGCAGAGCACAACCGAGATTTTGCCTCGCGAAAGCGGCAAGCGTCATGGTCTATCTCCCCACACCAGACCATCACCCTTGTAATCAAAAACAAAATTAAGAGGGCTTCAGAAAGTGAGGTATGCCCAACTCCCGCATGCTGGAGTAGAAGAATCACTGCATAACCACTGATCTCAGGAAGGGAGACATACATACACACACAATTTCCATGAGACGAAGCCGCACGGCACGGAAAGGGTTTGACCAATCCTGTCCCATTACCCGCCTACATGACAAATATGCATCTTTTCATACAGACAGCATTGCTATTCTCACGAAGCATCGCTATTACAGGCATCGCTACTACAAGCATCGCTATTACAAGCATCGCAATCGCTATTCATCGCTATTCATTGCTATTACATTGCTATCCATCACTATTTGTCGAATTGCAATGCACGGCTTGTTCGTTATGATCTAGCTCCCCACACCAGACCTTCACCCTTGTAATCAAACATAAGATTAAAAGGGAACCAGACAGTGTAGATGAAGCACATTATCTCGCTCAAAGAACAGAGTCGAGGCAGTACAATTGAAATGTTTTGAACAAACCAGAAATTAGAATGCACTACACTACTGATTGGTCCGCTGAGAGCGCCACGAATGGCGTGATGGATGGGGGAGGACTCATTAAGATGTTACCTAAGGATCACATATACGTTGTTCAAGGATACATTACATATATATGTCTTATAAATTCAATAACATATAAATGTTTTTGATAGACATATATATGTTGTTAAACATATAAGTCCTATAAGCCATATATGTTGTATACCAAAATATGTTGTTGAACAGAATATGTCGTTTAAAAAATATGTCCTTGAAGGAACATATATATGTCGATAAGCTTTAGACAACATGACATGAGAAATTTTTTTTGTAAAACATTATTTGTCGTATAAGGCCTGATACGACATATAATGTTGTGTTGAGCGGCATGTAACTACGCGTGTAGTTTTCTGATGACCACTAAGCTCACAGACAGCAACTTTGGGATCTCAGAGTTGCGTAACCTGTGCGGAGTTGATACCACGAAAAAAAAAAAAATTCCCCCTTGGATTTTTTCAAACAAGGGTCGGGCGCGTTTCCGGCAGTGCCAAGCGCGCGGGCTCTTGACGCTACAAACCATCTGTAAAAAGCCCCCGAGAATTGTGTACAAGCAAAGCGATCCTTGATTTCCATTTTTTGGAAATCAAGCGCGCGAACTGGAAAATTTAAGCCTGGATCTGCAAGCTCGATTCTGCAAGCTTTTTACTACCGAAACTCGCCCCTTTCGAGAAATTCTGGTCAGGTGGAAAGGAAGAGGCCAGACCGGGAGGGGGTATTATGGGAAAACTGTTGGGAAAGGTCGGGCGAGAACCATATAGTTTGCATCAATTGTATTTATTACAACATAATGCATTGCGCTTCATGATCGCGAAGTTTCGTGCAGGAGAGTTGCACTTATAACTGCACCACTCAAGTGACCTCCCCTGCTCTCTTGCGGGGATTCTGAACTTTGGAAATCACTAGTTTACTTGGATTACTCAATTGTAACCACCAAAATCGGCAGGATAGAGCTTGCAGAACCGAGCTTACAGATTTGGGCTTATATTTCCTCTCGAAAAATCGGTCTTGTTACTGGCGTTATGCTTCCAACATTGCCAGTCGGGCTGACCTGTCACGGAGGAAGCAGCGAGCTTGTGGGGGAAAACGAAATCAGCCTTGTAACATGTGCAATCTTTCTTTCTTTCTTTCTTTTGGTGGGGAGAATACCCAATTTAATCACTGGACTAAGTGGGTACCCAGTAAGGTACCAGGAGAAAATAAATCATTTGGAAGAATATGGAGTCAGGAATTTCCTGATCCAAATTACTTTACTTAGTAATGTCAAGTAATCTCATTTTGTGGTACTATTTTTTTAAAATGTTTTGCCGCCACACAGCTAGCGCGCCACGTACATCAGGAACACACACAGGTGGTGTGAAGGAATAAGGCAGCCCGGAAGCGCCTGGCTCGAAAACACTCCCGCAATGGACATTGGACAAAGAACCTTAGTGGTAATGGTACCAAAAAGGACCCCCCCTTGTTTTAAGATCATTCCAGGAACAATGCAAATATTTTGGATGTGTACCAGTAAATGGTTTTTGTATAAATAAGATTGAGAGTCTTGGAATCCCCAAAATTCCGGGCCCAACCATGGGCTGGCACGGCTCGGGATGCAGGGCAAACTCGCAAAGGCTATTGTGAGAGCACACACAACTACAGCGCTTTGTGGAAAGTGAATAAGCGCCTGCTCGTGCGTTCAAACATTCCAAATATGTGGTGTTGGTGTTTTTGTACCAACCTTGTTGTATGCGTGTCTGTGCACTTTGTCTGGTGATCACAAAGCATCTCTAGAGAATAAGTTACCCAGAGAAAATAGAGACAGTTGTGCCAATACTTTGAGGAGTGGGACCTGACGAAGAATATTGACTCCTATCAGATACCTGTGTCGAAGATTGTCAACTCAAGCAAATCAAGAGCCGCTGGTTTCACGCTCTGGGAGGTGTTCCCCCCAGAGCTCGAGGCTGTGGCTTGCCTTTTGTGCACGTGCAACGCAGGGATACACCTGCTTGAGGGACTTTTCATTATCAGTAGATGATTACACTGAGTTGAGGTCACAATGTGAGTAAATATGTATTTGTGTACTTTGACGTGATTTCTCAAAAAAAAATGTATACAAATGTCATGAATCACCAAAAAAAATCTCGAGCGCGCCCCGCACCCCGAATTGTCTGGTCTTACTGGTGCTTGCTCACCCTGACCATGTACTCAGCTGCAAAACACCAATCTGTTTGATCTGTGTGTGCCTCCCTAACACAGTTTTCAAAGTACAACACACGCACGCACAGGTTCTAAAGGTGTTGCAGGGATCAGTGATTGGCGTGCGCTTTGGATGACCACTCAACATGTATGTGTGTAGCAATCATGAATGTATGCGTGATAAACTTTCAATTATGTGATCTGTGCGTGTGATCTGTGATCCATGCGTGGTGATCACAACTGACTGCCAATTCATCAAGGGGTGTTGTGTATGCCAGACACTGCTTGCCGTGTTTGTGTACAGCTTGTACTCCATCAGCACAGAAACAGCACAGTCTCTCCGCTGTTATCCTGCATGTGAAATCTGATATAATGTGCACAAAATACACAGGGCTGCGAAAATGAGTGAGACCAACAAAAATATGCCCTGCGACGATGGAAATCTTGTCGATGGCGACGGGTGCTCGCAGGTGTGTGTGCTAGAGGCCAACACCATGTGCTACTCGAGCGTGCGGGCTATGGCGTCGACGCTGGGAACCAAGGTGGCGTGGCAAGGATCCGTCGCCGCCGGCACACAGGTGTTGAATACCCTCACGGATGCCGAGGGCTGTGTAACGGAGGGGTTTTGAGACGTCTCGGCGGAAATGTGGGACCCTAGCGTATGGGGCATGGCGTACGCCAACAACACTGTGCTGCCAGGGCCTGGGTTCTACTGCACGAGCTTTTGCAAGTTGACAATTATTCCCCCAAAGTACTATGAGTTCAAGAACAGCTGCAAGCCCGAGCCCATCGACGAGTGTGTGCGCGGCACGTCCAACTGCGCGGCAAACGCGTACTGCCTCGAGCCCGTCGACAATGTCGGGTTCAGTTGCAGGTGTAACGAGAGGTCGTTTGTGAACCTAGCGGGGGGGATCGGGTGTTTTTCCAGCGGCGTGCAGCTTATTCTGCACGTGGTGGGGCAGGCATATAGCGTGCAGAATCTGGTAACAGACCACGCGAATATGCTGCTGGCGCGGAGCAAGATCATGCAGGCCATGCTCAACAGCACCTATCTCATTGCGAGCTCGGAAACGCTTCTTCAGGAAGGCGTCATCGACTACCCTGTCGAAAACGAAGGGGGGGCCATTGTGTCTGGGGCGTTTGCAGGGAGGTCGCTTTGGCGCATCATTCTGCGCTTCCCCACCAACCAAGTGGACATGGCCAAGATAGCGACGGGATCCATCTTTAACGACAACCTCTACTGGAATTCAGTTATCAGAATCGAGTCTGTGATCGAAATGAACACGATGCAACGCTGCAAAAACGACCGGCGCGTCACGTGCTTCGGAGACGCCAATTGCGTTGGCGCGGCCCGGTGCATATTCGATAGCCCCGACATTGCAATGGAAATCAAAAGCGAGGGCGGCGCCACGGCTCCGCTCCAGGTCACCTCCTCCGGCGCGGACGTCCTCTCCGTGGACTATGACATAATGGAAACCGCTTTCAAGATCCGCATGCGCTACGACAGCACCATCGAAGACGTCGTGAATGTTGTCTTTCTTTCTCACATCACCTCCCCAGTCTCTTCCACGGAGATGGCCACTTTTAACAATGACGAGTTCCCCTGCCTGCCAATGGGCATCAGGCAGTTCCAGCAGCAGCGCGAAAACTCAGGTACGTCTAGCGTGTACTACTCCCCGCATGCGCGCTTGTGCACCTGCATCTTTGCTCGGCCCCGCGCGATCCCAAAGAGATACTGATGTTTCCCGCGTATGTATGCCTCGCGCGCAGTGTGCTGTCTGGACAACTTTTACAATGACTATACCACACTTGCGAGCTTTGGCGAGTACATTAACGACCCGAGCCTGCCGCTCAAGTCGGCTATCGACAACCAGGGCGCATGCACCCGCATCAACTCGCCTCCGTCAAACTACTCCCGGACTCTGCTAGACCCCACAAAAAGATTTGTGCATGGATCGTTTGCGCGCATGGTCCGGTCGACCGCCGTCTTGGACAGGCGACAAACACGGGGCTTCCAGGACGTGCTTCTGTCGCTCTCACTCGAAGACATTGAAGGACTGAGTGCAGTAAAGACAATGCTGCCCATGGGGTACCGTCTGCGCTTTTTCGTGGGCATGGCCCACATCAAGCCGCTCGAGAGCAACCGCATTTCAGTCTCGTTTTCGCAAGTCGAGATCAAGGCCAATATCACCAACTCGTACGTGTTTTCGACACAGACGTCGACCGACTTTACCTTTATCCGCGACGTCAGCGTGCAGCTGCGCGAAGTGAAGCACGACGGCTCTAGCAACACCACCAAGTTTGCCACCATCACCGTGATTGTCCCCGAGAGCCTCAGCTCCGCCGACGCTGTCAACATTATCCCTCCCACGTCACTCATGGTGGGTGTCGGATTCACCAAGGAGCTCTCGCTCATGACGCGTGTATACCCATGCACCCAAACATACAGCCGCTGTATTACAGCGGCCTAAAGAAGAGCGCCATCGACACCCTATTGACAGCACAGTCGCGATGTGCGCTCCAGGATCCTCTCTGCAGCGCCCAGGGCCCCGTGCCCGTCGGTCCGGGCGGCAGCATCCAGTTTACCTTCCCTCTCGAGGACTCGGCATGGACCCCAGAAATGCTCGCCAATACCAACCAGTTTGTCAGCTCGCTCTACATTGACTTGATGATTGCAGTCTTTGACAAAGAAGGCAACAAGCTGATGACCACCATGCAGACCACCACTCCTCTCCGCACCACGGGCATCGTCAGCATGTGCACTGAGCTGCTCGCGTCTGCCAGTGTCGAGGAGGTCCTCTCCGTCGACATGTTCCTTGGCCTTGTCGGCGAGGAGGCGCTGTTCGCGGAATCCCTCGTGCAGAACCTGGATATGACACGCCCAACCTCGTCCAATAGTCAGAATTTGCAACGCGACATCTCTTCCACCGCTTCCAACGTCATGACTCTCCTTGTCAAGGGAGACAAGGAGCTGTTCACTAAGCCCTTTGCCACTGAATACACACGCCGTTGAAGACATTTTCACCATGCACTTTCTCGACAATGCGAAGAAGGATCAGGTCCAGGCCCTTATCGACACTGGTGCTGCATTCACCAGCAAAAAGCAGCTGGAACCCGCTTACAGGTAGCCCAACGTCCAACTGCCCTTGCACCCCCCCCCCCCCCCCCCCCCCCCCCCCCCCCCCCCCCCCTCCCCCCCCACCTCCTTTTGAACATATAAAAACACCCCCCCCCCCCCCCCCCCCGCCGCGTTTTAAACAAACAAAATAAATTATTATAAAAATATATATAAAAA
>Ga0105053_10010430_pt1 | contig 11583 bp, 12 predicted proteins | sample BON01_FD_78093 | JGI IMG/M metagenome (GOLD analysis project Ga0105053, IMG submission 78093) | Freshwater microbial communities from Lake Bonney liftoff mats and glacier meltwater in Antarctica - BON-01 | ecosystem: Environmental > Aquatic > Freshwater > Ice > Glacier meltwater | place: Lake...
GGGATGGGCGGGGCTTCCGAGTGCACACCAGCAAGAATTTCCTATCAGGCACTGATTTCGAGGGCCGCTGCGATGTTGGGGCGAAGCGGATCGCTGTTGCGAATCGTGGACACAGCACCGACCACGGCCGGCGTGGTGGAGCGTCAAGTTTGTTCAGTCGGACGAATCCGGTCGACGGGTGCTCGTCATGAGTTCATTCGCCGAGACTTCACGGACCGACACGTACCTAGACGTCCAGCCAGTACTGCTGAGACTGGTAACGACCCAGCCGACGCTTGATCTGCCGTCGGTCACCGTTACGAGTCGGCGCATCAGCCGTGCCATCGATGTGGTGGCAGCGACGATCCTGCTTGTGGTGTCTGCGCCAGTGATGGCCGTCATCGCGCTGTTGGTGAAGTTGACGAGCCCTGGCCCGGCGATCTTCAGGCAGCAGCGTGTCGGTCTCGGCGGCGAGCTCTTCGAAGTGCTTAAGTTCCGCACCATGGCGAATGGCACCCACGCTGCGGTGTTGGATGATCCAGAACTACGGGCGCTCTACGAGTTGAACGACTTCAAGCTGGCGAGTGACGATCCGCGGATTACCAAGATTGGGCGCTTCCTTAGGCGTACGAGCCTTGACGAACTTCCGCAGTTGGTCAATGTGCTCCGCGGGCAGATGAGCCTTGTCGGCGTGCGCCCGCTGCTGCAGAACGAACTGGAACTCCGGTCACGTCACGACCGCGATTTGTATGTGCATCACCGTCCTGGGCTGACTGGACTGTGGCAGATCGAGGGCCGCTCGTCTGTCGGCGCTACTGACCGGATCAAACTTGATCGTTCTTACCTTGAAAACTGGTCCGTGCGTTCGAACGTCAAAATCCTGCTGCGGACTCCCCGTGCAGTGCTGTTTGGCCACGGCGCCCACTGATCGAAGCCGTCATGACCAACGGGTTCGGGCCGCTGGAGTCGGGGGCTCCGATCCGTCTCAGGATCGTCGGTACCCGCTACGTGGGTTTGACGGCTCGTGCGTGTTCTACTCGTATGGGCCATCATGTGGCGCGTTGTGGCATTGATCAGCGAGTTGGCTTTGTTAAACAGCGGGCACATTCTGATCGTGGAGGAATAGTGGGACTAGATCGTGTGATTTGGAAGATGTTGCGTTGCGGGCTGCTGGGGGCGCGCGATGATGGTCGACATGCGCAACCTGTTCAATCCGATCGATGTCAAGAACGCCGGCCTGCGTTACGACGGCGTCGGCCGATGCTAAACGGCGGCACAGATGCTTCAGTGGTGTCGCGAGGGAAATCGCCGAGGTGGGCGGAATGCACGTTGAACTGATGCCGACCGGGTCTGCCAGGCATACCGAGATCTGGGTCACGAAGCAGCAGTTGTCGTGGCGTTGAGTGGTGACGCCGACATCGTCCACCTGTTCAACGTCGATCGTCTATGCGAATTCCGGTCCACGTTGGATGCGGTCGACGATGAACAAGTGCTCGTCGTCACTCCGCTTCACCACCGGTTCGCCGACCAACGCGACTTCTCCGCCCTCAATGTCGGCCGCTGCGACCCCCCTCGCGATCGACGAACTCGGCTACGTCCACCTCGATCAACATTCCGTCGAACTGCTCTTCCAGATCCTCCCCGAACGAGAAGAACGCGCCGCCATCGCAGTTGCCTCGAACGTCCCGTTCAGCGAATGGTCAAAACCTTCTCCGGCCCACGCCTCGCCGCTGCCGTCGTCGACCGCATCACCTACCGAGCCCACATCATCCAAACCGGCACCGACAGCTACCGACTCAACAACCAACAATGTCCCCGCCAGATGGTGCGAACTCGCCCCGTCGCCCTGGGACAAAATCAAGCCGTCGAACTCAAATGTTGTCGTTGGTGCCAGCAGGCAGTGCGTTTCCCACGGAAATCAGCAGATGATTCTTCGTTTGAAAATCAGAAGAGCCAAGGAGCATGAAAATTGGACGTAACTATCATCATCGTCTCATACAACTGCTACTCGTTGCTGCGTGATTGTCTGTTAACAGTATTAGCGCAGGACATCGTGGCTGAGGTAATTGTTGTCGACAATGCGTCGGTGGACGAAACGAGACAAAACATTGGGGAGGAATTCCCATCAGTCCGGCTGATCCCGCAAGCAGATAACCTGGGCTTTGGTGCTGCGTCCAACCTTGGCTATCGAATGTCATCCTCGCCCTTTGTGCTGTTCCTAAACCCAGATACGCGTTTGGAGGATCCGACGTTGATCAGGAGAGGGGTCGAACTGATTCGTGCACACTCGGAAATCGGGATTCTAGGGGGGCGACTGCTCAAGGAAGACGGCACACTTGACCACGCATGTAAACGAGGAGAACCCACTCCGGTGCGGGCGCTCTGCTACTACCTTCGGCTTCATAGACTCTTTCCACGTGCGCCGGTGCTCGCTGGGTACGTGGCGGGGAGTCATGATGAACTCGACGCCGGGCCTGTTGACGTTGTCAACGGTGCGTTCATGTTGGCCCGTCGGGAAGTTATCGACTTTATTGGGGGGCCTTTTGATGAGAGGTTCTGGATGTATGCGGAGGATATTGATGCATGCCGGAGAGCTCGCAATGCTGGCTTTATCGTATGGTATGAGCCGTCGATGAGACTTGTTCATTCAAAGGGAGCGACCGATTCAGGGCGGCGCTCAACCCGCACGAAGCTTGCGTTCTACGAGAGCATGAATCTCTACTATGAGAAGTGGTATCCGAGCAAATTTCGGCACCCCCTGGCGGCGGTAGCTCGGGTCGCCGCTAAGCTGGCGATTTTGAAAGTCCAAGTCCTCAACCGAGAGACACCTTAGTGCAGATAGATTCCTCGTCCGAGTCTCCATTCATATACCGACATCAGGAACGCATGCTCAAGCAATCGTCAGATATATGGACGGTAGGAGCCTATGATCGAGTGAACTATGGAGATCTCTTGTTTCCGCTCATTCTTTCTCGGGCGGGCCAGAACATGGGAATCCAGCCGATGCTGCACTGCGCGTTGCGGACCGTCGACCTTCAAGAAATCGGTGGCCCAACTGTCACCGGTCTGCGCCAAGCTTTAGAATCCTGCGCACCTCCGAAAGCGATTATCGTTGCCGGGGGCGAGGTGCTTAGCGCTACATGGAGCCAGGTTCTTATGGGCTACTTGCCGTACCCCCTTGACCTCGCTGTTCGCGTCGGGAGAAGAGCTGCCGGCCGAAGTCTGGCCGATTCGACGGCAAGACTGGCTCTTCGAGGGGTGTGGCGCAGTCCATACGTGCCAGACCTATCTACATCACGAAGAGCGCGGGTGGTGCTAAACTCGGTTGGAGCTTCATCGGTCCTCAATCTAGCTCGTGCTGATCTTTCGGGGCTTGGGCGCACTCTCTCAAACGCAGCGTACATCAGCGTTCGTGACAAGTCGGGACTTGCGGCGCTGAAGAGCATTGGAATCTCCGCCGAGTTGGCGCCCGATTCGGCCGCCGTTGTTGGAGAGCTATGGAGCGTGCCGAAGGACCGCAGTCGAAACACGCTCGTGGTGCAGTGCGAGTATGACTGGTTCCGCCGGAATCCTTCATTTGGTAGGGCAGTAGCCGATGCAAGTAGGAGGTTCGAGGATGTTGTCCTGTTGCCAATCGGACTCGCTGGCGGGCACTCTGATCAAGTCGCGCTGCGTCACGTTGCCCGTGCCCTTGATAGAAGCCATATACGATACCGATGGGTCGAAACATCCACGGATATTTCGAAGATTTCGACAACTATATCGAACGCGTCGATGTTTGTCGGTACGAGCCTCCATGGAGCGATAACGGCTCTAGCGCACGCAACGCCAAGCGTGGCACTTGGGGGAATCGGCAAGCTCTCCGCATACGTCTCGACGTGGGCGGAAGGGTTGGTGCCGAGAGATGTTGCACCCGATCGGCTTGAGTCCGCACTGGACTGCGCGCAGCGAATGCCGCCCCATCGCCGAGAGACATTAGCTCTGGAACTTGCCGGACTTGCACGAAATAACTCGCTCAGGGTTCTCGATGCGGCGAGCAGTTAACCGTGACGATTGCACGGAGGTTGGGAGACCGTCTCGATCGACCTTACTCTCTCGCTTTGGTACGCATAGTCTCGGCCGGACTTAGCGTAATCAGTGCCCTACTTCTGTCGCGCGCTCTCGGGCCAGCTGGTAGAGGGGAAGCTGCCGCTGCCATCGCAATCGTCTCTCTGATGCCAATTGTGCTTGGACTCGGTGTACCGTTGGTTGTTCGTCGCCAGGCGGCGTTTGATGATGGCATCGAACGCTTGGTGCGTACCGTCAGGTTTTTCGCTGGCCTCTTGGTCCTGCCCTCTGCGGTTATTGGCCTGGCGGTGGCCTTCACGGTTCTTCAATCCCTCGACACTCCGGCAAGGTTGGTCTTCGTCTTGTCGGCGTCAAGCAGCCCGATTGCGTTTCTGTGGTTGTGCAACGCAAATCTATTCATCGCGCAGGGCCGTTCAGGGGTCTTCGCTCTTACCAACCTTATTCCTGTTGTGTTCTACGTCGCTCTTGTAGTGGCTGGGCATTTTCTAGGAGCTCTGAGCGTCTCATTCGCGATATCGGCGAACTGGATGGGGAGCGTCGCAACCTTGATCTTCACTACGCTGATGGCTCGTGTTGGCCTGCGAGGGTCACGACACAAGCTCGGCTCGACCGTGAGCGAGGGGGTCAAGTATTCTGGCGGCCAGATCGCGGAAGCAGCTTCGTACAGACTTGACCAAGCTATGGCACTGCCACTAGCCGGAGCGTTTCAGGCGGGGCTCTACTCCGTAGCCGCCATGGCCTCACTCATTCCCCTTGCTCTTGGACAGGCCCTGGGGACAGCATCATTTCGCCTGATCGCTACCGCACCTAGAGAGGAGCAGCGAAACGAGGCTATAATCCAGCTCCTGAGGTCCGCGACATTTTTCTCCCTCGCCATGGCAGGAGCGATGGCCATTGCTACTCCAGTTTTTGTGCCTACAGTGTTCGGCGCCGAGTTCGTTGGAGCCGTGATACCGACATTGATTGCGCTCGGAGGATCCGTGCCTCTCGTCATTGCCTACGTCGGCTCGACCGCACTCACCGCCCTCGGCCGGAGCTGGGCTCTCACCGTTACACAACTGAGCGGCGTTTTGGTCAACGTTTTGGCACTCGTTATCTTGGCGCCGCGCTACGGAGCGATTGGGTTGGCCGCAGCAAGCGCTGTGGGTTACTTTATCGGTGCTCTTGTTTGTCTCAGGTCACTTCCGGTCCGGTCAGTCGAATGCGTACCAGGCGTAGCCGATCTCCGGCCTTCGATGAACCTTCTGCTTCGTAGGACGTCGCCGTGATGACTCGAGCCCTCCGAATGAACGAATCGCCTCCTTGGAACGAACGATTATTCACGGGCGCGAGCTTGACTGACCATGTCCAGCTGGACGGCCGCACTTTACACGAAAGAAGCAGATTGTGGGGCGCTCTCTGCATGGCAATTTACAATCCCGATCCGGAATTGTTGGAAGCTCAGATTGACTCGATCAAGCAGCAAGATTACGAATCTTGGACCTGCTACGTCGGCATAGACGGTGATGATCGAAACACGTATCAGCTGGTCAAACAGCTAGTCGGAGACGATCCGAGGTTCGAGATCCATCATTTCGAGAGCAACGTCGGTTTCTACCGGAACTTTGAACGTATCCTCGGCTTAGTTGATGCACGCGCTAGCTGGTTTGCGCTCGCCGACCAGGACGACAAGTGGGACCACGATAAAATCGCCAGCTTGCTGAACCTACTTACAATAAGAGGCGCAGTCGCAGCTTCCGGTCAAGCAAGATTGACCACTAGTGATGGGCGAATCCTCGGGGTAACAACTCGCCGGCTAGTTCCGCTCTCCAGTTTGATCCTTGACAACCAAATCACCGGGTGTTTATCGATCTTTGATCGATCGGTCTTGGCGGTCGCATTGCCATTTCCTTCACCGACAGACGTTGCGTATCACGACCATTGGCTAGGTGTATGTGCCGCAGCGACCGGTGAGATCGCGATTTCGGTAGTGAATTATCAAGACTACACCCAGCATGCCTCCAATGTGATCGGTGAGGCATCAGGCGGGAAGTTATTTGAAAGGTGTTGTGCACTATATCGGGGGCGTAAATTTCGCCATATTCTGAGCTACGTTGCTGAGCACCGATGGGGTTGGAGAAATTCTATGGCGCAAGAACTTATTCGTCGTGTGCCATCTGTTGGATCTGATCGTAGTGTTGCAGCGTTGGCCAAGACCAACGCGAGAATTCCAGCGAGCGCCACCATCCTCGCTGCCGGGGTGCGGGGTGACTTACCAGCGCTTAGAGCCGCTGCGCTGCTGGGCGGTCTGTGGAGGTTTGATCTATCGGGATTCCTTGCTCTACAGAAAGCGCAGAGACGACCACAATGTAAGGGTGCGGCTCCTCGAGGCCTACTTTGGCGCTATTGGAATCTTGAGCGATACGAATCGAAGTCCGAGCAATGAGAACCATAGCATTCTACCTCCCACAATTCCACGAGATTCCCGAGAATGATGCATGGTGGGGCAAGGGCTTCACCGAGTGGGTCAATGTCCGGCGTGCTCGACCGCAGTACGGGGGCCATCGGCAGCCGCGCTCACCAGGAGAACTTGGCGAATACTGCTTGACCGACGCGAAGGTGATGCGACGGCAAACGGAGCTGGCACAAGCCTACGATGTGAACGCATTTTGCATGTATTTCTACTGGTTTGACGGGAAGCGGGTTTTGGAAAAACCGGTCGAGGCTTGGCGGCAGGACAATTCGCTCTTGCCGTATTGTCTCTCGTGGGCCAATGAGAGTTGGACGCGCCGTTGGGACGGAAAATCACGAGATGTCTTGATCGAGCAAACCTATCCTGAAGGGTATGCGGAGGAAATCTTTTTCGACCTCCTGCCCCACTTTCAGGCATCCCACTATGTGCGGATTGACGACCTTCCAATTTTGGTGGTGCATCGCGCAGACCTTTTACCTGACCCGGCAGGGTTTGCAGCCCGTCTCCGTAAGTTGGCGCAGGATGACGGACTAGCGGGCCTCTATCTGATTGCGGCTGAAACGACCCACGGACTGGCCCCGGGCCCTCTCGGATTTGATGCTGTCGTCGAGTTTCCACCCGTTGGATGCAATACGCTCCGAACCGCACAGTTGAAACCTGTTAGTTCCGTTTCGGCTGACTTTCGAGGTCGCCTGATGTCGTACCAGCGCTTATGCGACTACTACACAAGCCGCAAGCCGCCGAACTCTTTCGTTCGGTTCCGCTGCGTCGTGCCCGGTTGGGACAATACGGCGCGCCGCCAGAACAATTCGACCGTGTACATTGGATCGACGGCCGCAAGCTATGCCGGTTGGCTCCGATCGGCTCGTCTGCAGGAGCTTACTGAACGCGGTCAACGCGGAGCTGTTTTCGTCAATGCATGGAACGAGTGGGCTGAAGGAGCCTTTCTTGAGCCTGACGACCTTTATGGCCGACGTTATTTGGAAGCTACACAGCTGAACTCGCACGTGGTGGAGCAGCAAGCAAGTGCGGATGAGTGTTCATACGGCGTAGTGTGGAGTCGCCCGCAACTGCGTAGTCTGGCGTTGGCAGCGGCCGGCTCAGGCCTAAATCTAACCCGGCGAGTTCGCCTTGCGTGGCGGAGGGGAATCGGCTCCTGATATGGCTGGCGAGATTCGTAACTCCATGTGGGATTGGCAGCGTTCTGGTTCCGTATCAAGCGTCGAACCCTCGGAACCATCGCTGAGTCGAAGCGTTTCCGTTCTTGACCGCCCAGTGAGGGAGGTGTTCCTTAGCCCCTTCGCGTGGTGGCCTTACTGGGTTAGCCTTGCATTGTTCCTCTATTCGCTCGGCTGGTCAGATCTCTTCCCGCCTCCCGAATCAGCGACCGTTGTGCTACTCCTTGTTTCGTCGCTGCTGTTTGCGATGCTGGCCATGATAGTGGTCGTCCCGCAACCACGAACTTCGGCTCGTCCAATTTCTAGAATGACAATTGTACTCATTGCTTTCTATTTCTTGCTTGCCTTCGTTTACTCCGGTGGCATTCCGCTCTTCCTCATTGTCTCCGGTGCTCAATACGACATCTACAGCTTCGGATTGCCTGGTGTGCATGTTGCAATGTTGTCCTACACCGGATACATATCAATACGCTCTTTTCATCGGTATCTAGTCGCCTCTGACCGAACCGCAAGAACTGCATTCCTGGTCTCGGCGGCGTTACTCGTTCTGATTGGGAGTCGAAGCGCGGTGATGTTCTTGGTGTTCTCCTCGGCCTATTTGTACCTGCGTCATCGCCGTCCGAGGCTTCGGCGTGTTGCAGGGCTGTCGGTGCTTACTCTCCTGGTTTTGCTGGCGTTCGGATGGTTCGGGAATGCGAGGCTTAGTCAGCAGATCAACGAGTCGACGGGGCGCCGGGGAGATTCTGATGCGATACAGGTCTTATCTCGGTCTAACGAGCGCTTCGCTTCGACAGGCCTACCGCCAGGTTCGCTTTGGCCATATATGTATTTGGCGTCGCCCGTTGCGAATCTTAACAATGCGGTGGAGCAGAATCGAGGCGGGCTTTGTTCCGAACCTTGCGAATTAGACTCGGTGGTTCTTCGTGAGTTAATTCCCGACGTGGTCGGAGATCGTGCTGCGGACGCGCTTGGCATGCCTAAGTTGGATCGGGAAAAGTTCCTCATCTCCCCCTCGCTAACCGCCTCAACGACATTTGGCGTGGCTGTTGCCTACGCAGGGGTCAGTGGAGGAATCATTATGATGGCGGCTTTAGTCGCCCTTAGCTTGGCATGCTTGTATGGTCTCAAGTCCACCGCTACTGGCGAGGTCGCTGTCGTTGTCGTAGCCTCCCTCTTATTCTTCTCTTCTTTCGAAAATATGATTGCCTATTCGCCGGCGTCGCTCCAGTTGTTCTGGTGCGTGGTGTTTCGTAGATCCAGCTCACGGTTTGCTTAGGGAGCGTCGCGGGATAGATCGCGCGTTCAGCCGGTGATGGTGTAGTTCCATTGGCCGTGCCATTCGTGTGGCTGGATTTGTGGCTCTACGCGGCTGAGTGTGGTTGACGGCCTCGGATTCTGCGAGTTGGGATGGTAGCCCACTTGATGCCGAGTCGGCCGATGAGCCGGCGGCGATAGTTGATGTGGTTGACGAATCCGTGAGCGTTTCTGCGGGTCTTCTCGGCGAGCATGTGGATGTTCTCGACCCGCCCGTTCGAAGCGCCGCTGGTCGATTGGTAGGCGAGGATCTCGGGCATCCACCGGTCGATCGTGCGTGCGAGTCGGGTTGAAGGGGACCCGATAGTTGGTCCAGTTGTTATGCGACTTTGGGTTGGTGGTTGATTCTCCACTGGTCGGCGAACTCCGTTGGGGTGAGGTCGCCGTGGGCGGTGTGGGGCCTGTTCATGTTGTAGTCGATGCGGTGGTCTTCGATGATCACTCGGGCTTCGAGCAACGAGTCGAATCGCCACAAGTTGAGCAGCTCGTCACGGAATCGGCCGTTGAACGACTCGACCCACGCGTTCTGCCAGGGTGAGCCGGGGTCGATGAAGATCGTGTTCACGCTGTTGAAGCGGCACCAGTCCGCGACGGCTTGGGCAATGAACTCTCCGCCGTTGTCAAATCTGAGATAGATCGGCGGACCGTGCTCGATGGTGAGCCGATCAAGGACCCGGACGACGCCGTCGGCGTCGATCGTGCGGTGCACATTGATTGCCAAACACTCGCGGGTGAACTCGTCGATCACGTTCAACATCTTCAACGTCCGCCCATCGACGGTGGTGTCGAACTGGAAATCGAGGGCCCACAACACGTTCGGCCTGATCGGGCTCATGGCGCCGAGGTGGGTGCCGATGCCGGTCAGACGCTTCTTGCGTTTCTTGGCAGGGACGCGTAAGCCGTGCAGGCGCCATAGGCGTTTCACTCGTTTGTCGTTGACGTCCCAGCCGTCACGGCGTGCCTGTTTGGCGGCGCGTCGCCATCCCCATCGGGGTCGTTGTTTGGAGAACTTGATCAAGAACTCGACGAGCAGCTGTTCCTCGTCAGGCACCACGCGCTCTGGGAGTCGCTGCGTCGAGCGGGGTTGGCCGACTGTTTTGCATGCTTGTCGTTCTGACACCCCGAACCGTTCGCGCAGCATGATCACTGCGCGGCGTTTGCGGTTCGGGGTCAGAATTCCCCCTTTGCGACCTCGCGTAACATGTCGATGTCGAGCGCCTGATTCGCGACGATTTTCTTGAGCCGGCCGTTCTCGCCCTCCAACTCTTTGAGTCGTTTGGCGTCGTTGGCTTTCATGCCGCCGTATTGGGCAATCCAGCGGTGCCAGGTCGATTCGGCGATCTCGAGATGGCGGCACACCTCGTCGAGTTCCTGACCTGACGACAACTGTTTGTGGCCCTCGGCCAGCTTTCGGATGATCTGCTCTGGCGTGTGACGCCGACGCTTGTTGTTGCTCATGATGTTCATGATCCTCTCTCAACCCCCGTTCCGGGGGCAATCGAGTCCCACAACACCTGGATCAAAAACCGGGTCTCACTTCACTCGGATCGATCCGCTGGATCTACGTCGAATGCTCATTCACTGAGCTGTACATAGGCCAGCCGCTCGCGCACGAGGTCATCGAATGGCTCCGCCAACACGGCTTCGACCTCACCGGCATTGGCGCAATTTCCGACGTCGACCACACGATCATCCAAGCCGACCTACTGTTCGAGCGTGCAGCCGCGCGCTGAACCAACACAGCTTGAGTTTGGCTGAGGGGATTTCCCCTACAGCGCAGTGTCAACCAGGGCGGGGGCAGACCCTTTCGAAAGACATACGGGACTGGGTCGAGGTCTGGACCAACGACCTGAAACCGTTCGTCCGGCACAAAATCGCCGATGAGATCCTCGAACGACTCGGCCGCTACTGCGCAAACGTCATCAACACCGACTTCATTGACGGAACAGCCTGACAGGACACTAGCAACCATCAAAAGCTGGGACTCCCAAGCCCACGTCGCCGGCTGCGGCTCCACAACAGAGGCTCCCGTCAGCAGGTCCGATCAACTCCTATAGCGGTCTTCGGTCTGCCACGACGCCAGCAATAGCGGCTCTTGCGCATCTCGACGGTGCCGGCGGTATAACCGATCACGCGGCCATCGCGTTGGAGTGATAGCAGGAACATGCGCCACGAGGCTACGATCGCGGCCCGTATGGACCTGCAGGCAGAAATGACGCTCCGCGACTACGCCCGCGTGGTCATTCGGCGGAAGTGGATCGTGATCGCTGCAGTCGTGTTGACCACGACGATCTCGGTTGTCTCGTCAGCTGCACAGACACCCGTGTACTCGTCATCTTCTGAGGTGCTCGTGCAGCCTCGCGGCCAAGACGGTCTTTTCGCGGACAGCGTTGTGAACCTCAACGATCGTGCCATCCAGACCGAGATCCAGGTGATCGAAGGCCAAGCGGTGCGTCAACGGGTGCAAGACAACCTGCAACTCGAAGTTGAGGCCCCCGAGGTCAACGCCAGCGCCGTTGGGACGACCGATGTCATTTCCTTGACCCTTCGCAGCACGAACGCGACCAACGCTGCCACGCTCGCCAACGCGTA
>Ga0105053_10010433_pt1 | contig 11581 bp, 6 predicted proteins | sample BON01_FD_78093 | JGI IMG/M metagenome (GOLD analysis project Ga0105053, IMG submission 78093) | Freshwater microbial communities from Lake Bonney liftoff mats and glacier meltwater in Antarctica - BON-01 | ecosystem: Environmental > Aquatic > Freshwater > Ice > Glacier meltwater | place: Lake...
AGTATATATAATGGCGGATGGCGGAGTTTTTTTTTTTTTTTTGGTAAACAGTCGTATCAGGGCAATGGGAGGGGGAGGGTAGATATTGTGTCACGCGGCTGCTATACCATTGCGAGCGGGTAATGTAATTTCGGATTTTGGATAAATTAATAATTGGCGACGTCTGCTAATAATAAATATATGTTATATGATACGTTAAAGACCAGCAGGGCTAGGGCTGGTGGTAATACGTGTGAGGAGGCTAGGAGAAAAATCACGCTACTACGCTACGCTACACCAAGCACACGAGCATGAAGGCACCAGAGAGAATATTGAGAGGTAAATTGAAAGCTCCAACTCCAACTGCGTCTGGTATAGCCTACTAAGCCTAAGCCGGGTGCCCTGTGTCCGTATCTGCCGCACACACACACACACACACACACACACACACACACACACACACACACACAAACACACACACACACACACACACACACACACACACACACACACGGCTGTCCGCCAACGTCCCCGCGTCTGCAAACTTTGTGTCCCTGCACACACAACGTCTCATCAAGCGGCCCCTCAATCTCGAGCCAAATGGGGCTGCGGCCGGCGGCGTCCGGCGCCGGCGCTTGCACCAAACCCCTAGCTCTTCAGCACCCACTCCTCTTGCACGCGCCACCGGATGGATGCACATGTGAGGTGTGCGAGCGCTGCGAGCTTGCGCGAGCCTCGCACCTGCACCTGGACTCATACGCAACGCTCGCCGCACACAGCACCCCGAGCGTCTCTGTTGCGTAGGACGGAGGATGGCCGCGGCCGCGAGTGTCAGAGAGAAAGAAAATTATTTTATATCATATTATTATATATGGTTAAATGAAGTTATAGTTGGTGGTTAGTTGGACCCTCGCCCTGGTGCACGGGTAGTCACCAGGGTGGTCTCGGGTTCGAATCCGTTACCGGTACAAGAAATTCAAGAAGGTTATTTTTTTGCGCACGCGCCAGTTCGAATCCTCCTCGCAATCATTGAGATCGATATCGTCTTTATACACAAGGCACAAGGCCGTCTGTCCACCGGCCCCGGAGCTTCTATATATACTGTATACTGTCTGAGTCCTGACTGTTGGTAGCCAGGTGGGTGCGTTCCCACTAGGCCACCATCAGCGCTCATGGCGGCCTAGTGGGAACGCGCCCACCTGGCTACCAACAAACAGGAGTCCTTACCGAGGGAGACTACTGGGTGCGATCACGGTGATCGGCGATCACCCAAACTGCCCGCTGCGAACGACTCGCGCCGGGTTTACGTCCCCCATGTGGGATTCGAACCATTGTCTTGTTGGTAGCCAGGTGGGCGCGTTCCCACTAGGCCACCATCAGCGCTGAGGTTAGGTTAACCCCCTGATGGTGGCCTAGTGGGTTAACCCGCGGGCGGCAACGTCTCAGCTCCACACTCAACAGGCAACAGGTTCCGACCCATTTTTAGTCTACACCTGCGACAACTGTGCCAAGTATCAGACAGGAACCTGTTGAGTGTGGAGCTGAGACGTTGCTCTTTATAGTACCGCCCTGTCGCCCTGGTGACTAGTGACTACCCTTGCACATGCCCTCGCCCGCCTACATACGCCCCCTACCCCTACGACTACTCAGCCGCCCTCATCCGCATCCCGCATCCCGCGACGCTGCCAAGACTTGTCGCGACTTGCGAGAGAGACTTATCACTTATCAAGACTTATACTTATACTTATACTTATATATATACATGCTTTTTTTATTATAGTACTACTGTACTGTCTTCTGCTTCTTTATTCATAATTATACTTTATATTATCATTTCATAAAATAACAATAATATGTCTGTATGATTTATTTATTTAATATAATCTGTGTCTGCACCTGCACTCACTCAGTGTGTCTGTGTTACTAGTACTAGTTACTAGTCACTAACTGTTAACTGCTTTTACAACACCGTGTTATTTAACCCGGCTCAGAAATCCTCCGCTGGCGCTGGAGGATGTGACAGGGTAGTGCAGCAGGCGCGCACACAGGGGGCGCGCGGATAGCCTGCCCTGGCGGCCAGGTAGGCCGAGACTGGCAGACAGTCCTCTGAGGAGACAGCGCGATGATCCCCATGGCCATGGAACCCTCAATAAGAAGCTAGATCATTGCGGGGTCAACCCGACCCAGTAAGCCCCCAGCGGCCAGACACTGCAGGGGGAGCACAGCACGCCGGGGGAACCCAAACGCCAACACTAGCCATAGCGAGTAGCGAGCCTTGATACAACCTTGATTGCATAACTGAATTGGAAAATCGCCTAACACGGCACGGTTGCAGCATCGCCAGCCTTGTAGCCTACTCCTACTTGAGCAGGGCAAGCCCCCACAGCCGCCGCCAGAGCTTACTCGCCTGCGAGGAAGGCCTCCAGCTTGGGCTGGAGATCATCGAGCTCCTCCTCATACATCATCACTGGGGTCTTTGGCTCCAACTCGCGCATTGCCGCTGCGGTCGCCTCACACCGCTTTTCCAACGCGGCCACTCTCTCCATCGTCAAGTCGCCGATTGAAAGGCGCAGCAGGTACTCGAAGGGCCGAGCGGGTGGCTTCGCTGCATTCTCAGCGCCAGCGCCCTGCAACGCTGCCACCTTGTGGGTGGGATCCTCTGGAGAGAAGCCAAGAGATTGGAGTTGTGCATTGAGGTCGGCGCGAGCAACTCGAGTCACCACAACCTCGCCGCTTGCGACAAGGCCGACAAAGCGCGCCTGGGTGGCGAGGTGCTCGTACTGCCTTCTCAGCGCCGCGAGCTGGTGTTCCTTGCGCGCCGCGTATGCGTTGAGCCGAATCTGGGCAGAGGAGTGGTTCTTGCTATTGGGAAGTGAGGTGGGGGAGAAGAGGGGGGGCTGCAGGGAGGCATACCGGCACGAATCGTCTGACCGCCTCGTCTGCTGAGAGAAGGCGGATGAGGCTGCCGTGCTCGTCGAAGACATGCATGTTGGCAAGGCTGTGCCGCTGTCTCAGTTGGAGGAAATGAACAATGTCCTCCTTCTGCTCGAGGCTGGCGAGCTGGCTGGGGCTGAGGTGGAGGATGAAGTGGACGCGATCTGTGTGTTGTTCTGAAAAAGACCCCCAGGGGGGATCATCCAAGGCCTGCTGCGCCAGCAGCCACTCCTTGTAGTCCTGTGTCCATGTGCCCAGTGGCAACTCGGTGATTTCGACACCATTCGGCGTCAGCTCTGCGATGCCCACCGACTCGAAGGACTTGTCACAGTGCCCCTCAAATGTGCCGCAGAAGCCGCGCGCCCACGGCTGCAGCAGCGGCGTGGGCTCGCTTCGCAGAAAGCCACGCACCGCCTCGAGCACGTGCAGTGGGTGGTATCTCCACACGCTGGTGGACCAGCCCGTCCCGATGCCCGTGGCGCCATTGAACAGCAGCGCAGGTAGCAGCGGCACAAAGTGTGCCGGCTCAACCTTCTCGCCATCTTCCACATTGAACTCGAGAATGGGATAGTCCGCCTGCAGCACAGGGGCAAGGCGTTGATATCCCTGGGTGGTGGCATCTTCGGCCAGGAGTGCGGAATCGAACTCGTCACCTGTGGGAAGAGGTACTGCGCGACAGGAGAGAGGCTTGTGAAGATGTAACGGGCAGCCGCCGCATCCTGGCCACCAGTGGCGCGTGTGCCGAACATGCCGATTGGCTTGAGCAGCGGCAGGTTGGACGTGCCCACGTAGTCCTACGAGGGCGAGGGGGGCACTGGGAGTCGGTACGTGGGAGGAGTGCAAGGTTGGAGTTTGGCTGACGCGCACCTGAGCCATCCTGATGATGGTCTGGATAAGCGACTCTTCCCCGTGGTGGTAGTGCGTCACTTCCGCGATGCGGGAGGCGAGCTGCGACACCTGAAGGAAAAGAAACAAAGATGTAGCGGTCGAGTCCCTCCTTTGGTCTGGTGGTGATATGTTGATCGTGGCAGGGTGCTCACCCTCTTCTCATCTGGTGCAAAGAGCTTGTCCTTGAAGCAAGCGTGGAGCACCTTCCTCTGCGAGGGCTTGAGTCCGTCGATGAGCGAGGGAATCGCGCGGCGGGTCGACGAGAGCGAGTACTTGACCAGCTCCGAGTTGATGAACGACTCGAGCGAGCGCGACGCGGAGGCGTCGGCGGCGCCGGGTCCATTCGCTCCCACTGGAGCTGCAGCCGGCTCCTCCATCATCACTGGCCCAGCGTCCGCCGCGGCCTCCTCCACCTCGTGTGCCTTTGCTGCTGCCAAGGCCTGTTTCATCCACGTCTTCCGGTCGGCGGCTCGCTCCGGCGAGAAGGCCATGTCGATGAGATTGTTTTCTGCCTCCCCCTCGGCGCTGATCAGACGCACGCGGTGGCGCCCCATAGCGCTGAAGTAGGCGCGCGCCTCGGCTTTGGTCGAGGTGCCTAGGCCCTTGTAATACTTGATCTTCCACGAGCTGACCTCATTTGGAGGGAGCGAGGCATACCAGCGCTCGTACGAGGCAGACGAGTAGAACTCGAGCGGTGGCGCGCCAACGGCTCCCTGCTTGGTCACCTTGAGCAGCGGCGTGACGAACTCCTGCAGAAAGTCGGCCTTGGTCAGCACGGGCCAGAAGTGGTGGAGCATGTTGATGACCAACCCCTTGATGTGCGCGCCGTCCTCGTCCTGGTCCGTCATCAGCATCAGCCGGCCGTAGCGCAGCCCCGCCACACGCCCCGTGGCCGGGTCGAGGGTGGGCTTGGAGGTTGGGTCGATGCCCAGCGCGCGCATCACGTCCACCAGCTGCGCGTTCTTGGTTACGCGCGAGAGGGGCACGCCGCGCACGTTGAGCACCTTGCCCCGCAGTGAGAAGACACCCCAGCACTTGCGGCCCACCACCTCGAACCCCGCCACCGCGAGCGCCGCGGCCGAGTCGCCCTCGGTCAGAATCAGCGTGCACTCCTCGCTCCGGCGCGTCCCCGCCCACTCGGCGTCTTCCAGCTTGGCGATGTCCAGATTGGCCGTGCGGCGCGTCTTCGACTTGGCCCCCACGGCGCGCACGAGCTTCCGCGCGTCCCTGGCCATCTGCTCTTCCTGGACGGCCTGCCTGAGCCACGGGAGCGCCGCCACCTCGTTGACGAACTTGTCGGTCAGCACGACGGCCGAGCCGAACTTGGCCGCGGGCGTCGTGAGCCGCTCCTTGACCTGCGAGTCGAAGTCGGGGTCCTCCACCTGGCACTCGACGAAGAGCATCAGATGATTCCGGATCGCGGATGGAGGGAGCGGCTCGGCGCCCACCGCGCGCGCCAGCTTTGGCGTCGCCAGCTTGGGCGCCAGCGCCTTGAGCAGCTGTTTCTCGACCGCCTCTACGTGCGTGCCGCCGCGCGACGTCGCGACGCCGTTGACGAAGCTCACGTGCGCAAAGTCGCCAGCGGGCGACGCGGCGACGCCCACACGCCAGCGTGGGCCGAGGCTGTGGACGACGGACGCGGCGGCCGCCTCCCTCTTTGGGTAGAGCCGCATGAGCGCCGCGAGGCCCGAGACGCTCACCGGCTCGCCGTTGAGCCGCACCGTCGCCGCGGGAGCTACGCACGCCGCGGCCTCGTAGACGCGCCGCGTCAGCAGCGCCACCGTGTCGGCATCGAGGAGGCGCCCGCCCGGCGCCGGGCCGCCCAGCCGCGCGTAGTCGGGAAGCATGGTCACGCGCGTATAGTCGCTGCCGCCAGAACCCGTCTTCTTTTGCTCGGGCAGCGCACTCACAGCCGGCGCGCCGACCTCTGACATGTTGGCGCGCCACGTCTGCGCGTAGGCATGGCCCGAGCGCGTGTCGGCCGTCTCGACCGTGAACTCGGCCGCGAAGATGTTTGCGAGCTTGGCGCCGAAGCCGTGCCGGCCGCCGACGGTCCTACCGACGCCGTCCTTAAAGTTGGAGCCCGTGTAGAGCTCGCCCAGCACCAGCTGCGGCAGCCACATGCCCGCGGCCGCGGCGCCGTGCACCTCGGCTGTCGCCCGCACGACTGGGATACCGAGCCCGCTGTTGTACACCGAGAAGACGCCGTCGTCCCGGATGGTCACCTCGATGCTTGTGGTCCCAGCCGCGCGCTGGACGTTGTCCATCGCATTGACCAGCAGCTCGTCGAAGAGCTTCAGCAGCGCGGGCACGTAGCTCACCTCCCGGTATACCATCCTTCCATCCTCAAACACCCACGCGGACTCCGTCCGCGGCTGCACTGGCCCGACATACATTTCCGGGCGGTGCAGCACGTGCTCCACCGCCGTCAGCTGCTGGTACGCCGACGCGTCCGCAGTGCTCGCGCCCGAGGCGGACGGCGCGGCGGGCGCCTTGGCTTTGCGTCCTCCCCCACTGCCCCACCGCCGCTCGGCGCGTAACGCTGCTTGGCACGCGCTTAGCGCCCTGCGACGCAGCATTCCGCGCGAAAACAAAGGCCAGCCAATGATTTCACGTGAAGAGGTCGGCGCCTGTTGATTGTTTTACGTGTGAAGAGGTCGGCGCAATGTGATGGTCCCCTTGTGCGAGAAGCGGGGAAGGGGGAAAGCGCTGTGTGTTGTGCGTACGAGTAGTGTTGCGAGTCGGGGATAATACTCCACACGCTCGCTTAGCCCCCCCCCGCCCCCCCCTTTCTGCGTGTTTACGTCTTGGTGCTTGCTTGGTGTTTGTGTTTGTTTGTGCGTATATACTAGACTACGCTTTCTATGTATCTACGCGCAAGCTACATATATATATCATATATATACTATGTACTATGTATATACAAATGTAATATCTAATGTCTTATTATTCGTGGCCTCACAATGGTCGACCGAGAGAGGAATAAATTCAAATATATTGCTATATATACGCCTGAAGAACCTCTAGCTCTATCTAACTACTAACTAATCTATCTATATTCCATTCACATTCACCTTTTAATAAACATTCAACATTCACATTTTAATAAAACAAAAACAGACGATAACTAATATAGACAGCCAGTACCAGTAAGTACAGCTGTGAGCGAGTTCGGGTTAACCCGTGGCCCGTGGGCCGTGGGAAACAGAAACAAGGAAAAACAAGGCCTGACTTCTCCGCAGAAGACCTGACTGAGCCTCTCAGCCGCAGCAGCCTCTGAGCTCTAAAAGATATAGGTTGTGCCTGTGTCGTATACATACGACACATACAGTGACAGTGTATTGTGTATTGTGTGTAGCAATAGCAAGTACAACTTGTAACTTGTAACAACTTGTAGGCTCAGTTGTTACCATTACCTTTACCATTACCATTACCAGCCTAGGGCAATGGGGCTATATTGCATATCACATATAGCAGTTCCCCCACCGCGGCACCCCCTGCCCCTGCCCCTGGCCTCTGGTCTCTATTTTGTAAGTGTTTCGCTCTGCTTCTGCTGTGTCAGACTCAGACTCCAATCACCGTTTGTCGATACCGGTTATAACTATAACTAGAACTAGAGAGCTTTCTTATTCTTTCTTAGTCTTAGTTGTCTTAGCAAGGGGGACGACGTACGTATTCGGCCCGCTGTATGCGGTGTACGCGAGTGCTGGCTCGCGGCGCACCGGTGAGCACCGGTGGCGCGTGGCCAGCTGGGTCGGTGCTTAAAAGCGGTGAGGCTGGAGGCAGGAGGGCAGGAGGGCCTGGCAGGCAGGGACAGGGGGACAGGCAGGACGGGAATACACAAGCAAGCAGACAGGGGGGGGGGGGGGGAAGGGTGCGGGGGTTTGGACAGGTCCAGTATACAACTAAATAAAAGTGTAGCAGTAGCAGTAGCAAGTAGCACATCACATAGCACATAGCCTAGCCATTATGCGGATAAACACGAACACGACCACCCAGTTAGCTACTAGCTATACCCCCTGCGGTACTTCGGGAGATGGTGCCCACCTCCCCTCCTCAGTACCAGATTTGGCACTGGGCGTAGCTCGTCTCGCAGGCACAGGTCTGGTTCCCGCAGCAGTTGCGCGCGCCGTTGAGCAGATTCGTGAAGGAGGACCTGCCGAGCCGGTCGCACACGTGGCCGACCAAATCTCTGTCAGCCGGGCCGCACTCGCTCTTCGAGTAGCTTCTGCTTGCGCAGTAGATGTCTGCGCCGGAGGCTGCGACTCGGTCCCACGGCAGGCTCTGCCCTTCGAGCGTGCACGACCCCTCGCGCGCGAGCACCTGCCTGGAGTGCAACGGCAGCGCAAGCGTGGTCTTCCAGTCGCGCATGCTGTTGGCCTGGAGGAGGCCATCGGAGAGCGTGTAGAGCTCGTCGCCAATGTAGAGCGAGCGGCGGATCGCGGCGGCGGCGCATGCGGCCGAGTAGCACTGTGAGTAGTAGTTGTTGTAGTAGTCAGACCCGTCGTTCCACTGGCGCATCCACGCCTCCGACGAGCGGCCGGGCGCGTGCTCGATGGCGGCGAGCTCGCTGAAGTTGAGCCTGCTCAGGTCGAAGACGCGCGCGCCGTGGAAGCTGGGCGGCAGGCACGACCACGAGTCGCCTCTCTCCGTGAGCGGCACCACGAGCAGCGAACGGTTGCGAGAGAAGAGCAGCGCACGGTGGTCCTTCTCCACGGGCGAGGAGGAGCCAGCGCCGCCAAACGAGACTGACGCGAGCTGAGCAGGAAGGGGAGAGACGGGGGGCGTGGGAGGGGAGAGCATCTGGTGTGGGGGCTGCTGGCCGTCACGGAGCCCCCGCCGTTATCTCTGCGGCCCCCCTCCGGTAGCTTAATTAACCTCGCAGACGGGCGCGCCAGAGAGCGCCAGGCTAGACGTCTACTTCCTGCACCAGCATGTGTGTGTTCCGCTAGACACGGCTGTTACTCCCTGTAACGCACCTCTGTGGGATGGGCCAGGTCGGTCACGTTAAAGAGCGCGAGCTTGATGCCGAGCAGTCGCCCGCCCTCGGTCGCCTCCCTGCCGACGCCGAGCAGCGTGGTGGGGCTGAGCAGGTGGAGGTAGTCCGAGTAGCCCGTGATCTTGAGCTCGCCCAGCACACGCGGCGCCAGCGGGTCGGCCAGGTCGAGCGTGTAGAGCGGGTCCGTCCGGCGAAACGTCACGACGAATGCGAGGGGGCCCTCGAATCGCACCGCGTAGATGGTCTCGCCCAGCCCCAGCCCCGCCACGCGCGAGGCCTCGCTCGGGAGCGCCAGGTCGGACGCGCGCAGCACGTCGACGCGGTTGTCGGTGCACGGGCCGTCGCCCCGCCAGTCGCCGCAGCTGCGCTTGGTGTAGGCGACGCGCAGGTGGCCCTCGTGCTCGCTCATCGCCCACTGCGAGAGCAGGTAGCCCGGCACCGCGCCCGCCGCCCGCCGCTCGAGCGTGCCCGTCGCGCCGTCGACGTCGTACGCGAGGATGGCGCTCACCTCGCTGAAGGTGCACGAGGAGTCGCGCGCGAAACCGCACCACCAGCCGCCGCAGCCAGAGTCGCTGCAGACCCACTCCGAGTTGTACGAGGCCACGTAGGTCGAGCCGGCCGTCGCCATCACCGCGGCCTCGCCGTAGGCAGAGCCGACCGCCGCCGCCGCGCTCGCCACCCGCTCGCCGCTCACAGCAGAGACGGAGGCGAGCAGCAGCAGGCTGCGCGGCTGCACCTGCTCGAACAACTCGACCGAGGTGCACGAGGCCGCGGGCGAGAAGCTAGCGCGCGCGGAGGCCGAGGCGGACGAGGCCAAGGGCATGACGTCGTCGTCGTCGCTCGCGCCTGTGCAAGGAGCGGCTGGGTTTGGTGAGCCGGGCCTTGGCTCGGTTAGGGTTGACCCGAGCGGCAGGACAGCTAAGACGCACCGTCGACTGTGGCGCGTGGCGAGGTCGAGACGGCGAGGTAGACGTGGGAGCCGATCAGTCGCGCCGTCTGGTACCGGCCCTCAAACGTGTGCGTCTGGAGCAGCTGGGGCGCCGACGCGTCGCTCACGTCCCAGGTCTGCACGAGGACCGCGGCGAAGCTGCGCTCCTGAGCCTCGACTTGCGCCGTGAGGAGGACGACGAGCCGCGACTCCGCCGAGAGAAGCAGCGCCTCCTCCGCCACCACCACCGAGTAGCTCGCGCCTCGGGGCAGTCCGTCGATAAGCGAGGTGCGCGCACGCACGCCGCGCTCCCCGAACGCCTGCACCACCACGAGCTCGGCACCTCCGACCGAGTAGATGTATCGACCGTCGTTCTTGACCAGATCCGCTTCGTCAATCCCCTGCACCTGAACATTGGTCGTACTAAAGGAGCCCGCGCTCTCCGGCGCCGACGACTCGCCGCTCGACGGTAGGGCTACCGTATCGAACATTCCTGGGAAGCCGCCAAAGTCTTCAGTGTAGCGCGCCGAGAGCTGCACGGAGCTCGTGATGGCGTAAGCAGGGGCAACGGCGAGGCGGGTCGTGAGCTCGCTGCAGCTGGCCGGGCGGAGCAACCGCAGGTCCGCGGAGTTGAACTCGCCGATCCCTTGGATGGGCTCCTCAGACTTGGGCCGGAGGCCCAGGCCCAGACCCAGGCCAAGGGCCAGGGAGACGACGACGACAACGGCGATGGCCGAGGCGACGGCGATGTACTTTGGCGGAAAGCGGCGCGAGTTGAGCGTGTCTTGCTTGGCTGCGTTCGGCGGCACCACGGAGGGGGTCGTGGGCTTTGTTAGAAGATCGGTGAACGTCGAGCACGGAACGCCGCTCGGTGCCTGCGCCAACGCAGGGCCGAGACCGTGCTCAGCGTGCAACGCCCCGCGTTGCCCGCTGCTGTCGGGGGTGTGCCGCGTCGTGGTGCGTTGTCTGCGCACGACGGCGGCACCGCCTTCTGTAACCGCGCGGCGCGGGTCGTTCACGCACGGGAGGGAGCCCAGTATCAGTGAAACACAGCGTGAACACAGCCCTCTCTACTGCTCGTCAGAGCTCTACTAAACTTATAAAGTTACTAGGGACCTACTGTATACGGTAACAAACAGCCACTTATCATCAGCCCTAGCTAGAGCTAACACTGGCTCACGCACGTGCGAGAGCAAAACCGCGCGGGAGCCCGTTTACCCCTGAGGCAGCCTGAGGTATTTATTTTTTGCCGCTCTCTCTCTCTCTCGCTCTCTCTCTCTCTGTGTCTGTAGGTCTGTGGTATGTGGTCTGTGGGTCGACCGACTTCGGCTCAACTTTTCTAATTTATATAAGATATAGCTATATACACACATACGATATACAGTAGTATATTATATATATATATAAATATTAACTGTGGTTAATATATAATATATAATTATTATATATTATAATATATGCAATCAATAAAAGAAGCGACACTGGGGGTTCAGCTCCCTGAACCCCGACGAACGAACCCTCCTTTCATTAAGTGCTCATTCATAGGTCAGTCAGACCCAGCCAGCTAGAGAGAGAGAGCAAGAAGCAGGAGCCGGCGCGAAAAAAAAAAAAGGAAATGTGATATAGATAGTTATAGTTATAGTTACACTCGATCGACCCCTTCTTCCGCCCTTCCGCCGACCGCCGACGGTAACTGTAGACTGTAGACTGTAGGCTGCCCTGTTACAACACCCCATTTTGAAGACAAACACTACACACACTACGCCAGCACAGACACAGACGACAGACGCAAATTTTGGCAAATAACACATTACAATAACACAATTAAAATTAAATAAAAAATTACCCACAAT
>Ga0105053_10010434_pt1 | contig 11579 bp, 12 predicted proteins | sample BON01_FD_78093 | JGI IMG/M metagenome (GOLD analysis project Ga0105053, IMG submission 78093) | Freshwater microbial communities from Lake Bonney liftoff mats and glacier meltwater in Antarctica - BON-01 | ecosystem: Environmental > Aquatic > Freshwater > Ice > Glacier meltwater | place: Lake...
CACTCTCTAGTGTATGTGTGTATGTGTATGATAGTTCATCTTGTCAAAATGTATGTTTGTTGCAGTGTATGTGTGTTGCAGTGTATGTGTGTTGCAGTGTATGTGTGTTGCAGTGTACGTGTGATGCAGTTCATCTTGTCGTCATTGCGTGTGCTGATGGGGTGTGTGTGGGTGTGTGTGTATGTTGTGTGTGTGTGTGTGTTTGTTGTGTGTTTGTTGTGTGTTTGTAGTGTGTGTGTGTGTGATGCGGGTGGTGTGCGTGCGTGTCCGTGTGTCAGTGTGTGCGTCTGTGCGTGGTGCGGGGGGATGTACGGGGGTAGGGTATACATATGTACATATTCACATCAATGTATATATATTTATCATATATATATATATATATACGCACATAGTATATATACATATTTACATGAACATATATGTACATGAATATATATGTGTATCATATATATATATACACACACTCACATATATATATATATACATATATACATATACATGTACATAGAGACCATCCATTCAGCCATCATCGCCGCCAAACAAGAGTCCGCGCCTTCCTATGACTGAGCGTGTGAACTGGGCGCATGAACACCACGCAGGCGTCTTTCCGCAAATTAGCCACTACTCGGCAAATGCGCCCTAGAATTAGTGTCTTTCTGTGACTGGGTGCGCGAACTAGGAGCACGAACACCTCGCAGGTGTCGTTACGTGGATGGCCACGAACTCCGCAAGTAAGCCTTGAGAATCAGTGCCTTCCTACGACTGAGTGCGCGAACTGAGCGAACGAGCGCATCGCAGGTGTCTTTCCGCAAATGGGCCACGATGAGCCCTAGAATTCGTGGCTGATTTGCGGAAAGAGACCTGCCAGACAAGGCGTTGTGTGGGTCTTTATGTAGGTAAGTATGTATATGTATATGTATATATGTATGTATATATATATATATATATATGTATGTATGTATATACATACATATATATATATGTATATATATATTTATATATTTTTGTATGTGTATGCACCCCTCATATATATTTTGCAATTAGTTTCGCACGCCACTGGCACCAGTGCAACAGGCACACACACACACACACACAACAAATGCCGGTACCAGGTCGGATTTTCGGACATAAAGAAAGAAAGAATGACAGATTCAATCGTATTCGTTACAAACATATTTTTTCTGACAATGGTATTTACCGAAGCCCCCCCCCTTTTTTTTTGTGACAATCATATATTACATTTGGCACACTTCAGAAAGAAATAAAAACTCTTCTCTCAAAGCACAAACACCAATCGACTAGTATAATCGTTTTCTTTTTTAACTACACGCGGAGACTCATCGCATTCAATTCATGATCTGCTCCACTCATGGATCCAATCCCCATAATTTACGAAGAGGCATTCTCTCTTTAAGGGACGTGACTTCTTGAGTCGTGGCTGAAGAAACTGAATAGTCTTGTCAAAAAAACACGGAATACAACCGTCAAACAGATTGCAGCAAACACATAAAACGCAGAGGCATCCTTGTTTGGGGATGTGACGTCTTTTCCGTGAGTGAAGGTATCTGTCCACGTTGCGCTATCTGCTCAACTCTTCACGGCACTGCCTCTCATTTATTACACACGTTGCGTAATCTGCTCAACTAACTCTTTCATGTTACCTACGTGTTTCATGAGTCCAGTTCCCTATACAGTACCAAGAGGCATAGCGGGCATCCTCTTTCAAGGGACGTGACGACAGGCCCGTGGCGGTATAGTAATCTTATGAAAAATTGACACTATTTTTTGAGGGGCAAACTCCAGGAAAATTTGTTGGGAAAACTCGCCCGTTTCGAGAAATTCTGGTCAAGCAGAAAGGAAGAGGTCGGGCCGGGGGGGGATAATATGAAAAAGAGTCGAAAAGAGTCTCCCGCGAACCATATAGCTTGGATCAATCTCATTACAGGCAGCACGATGCATTGCGCTAATTTTGGGCGCAGAAAGGCGCAGGAAAGTTACAGTCATGCTCTCATAACCCAAGAGACCGCCCCGGGCCTCTCGACGTAACGTCGGATTCATGACTGGAGGTACGGGGTGGCTACAAATAGTAGGCTCCTGAAAATTACAGGTCTCTCTTGCAGAAGAGCCCTACAAAAGAGATTATGCTCTGCAAAAGAGACCTATAATTTTCAGGAGCCTACTTATTGTAGCCACCCCATATCTATTAGCTGTATTCCAAAAAAAGGGATACAGCCAATTGCAGATAAGGTGGCGCAGAATCTTGAGATTATTCCACATCTACCAATGGCATGTATCCAGTTACATCTACAGCCACCTGAAATCTGACGTCGTTTTGAAAAACAAGATCGAAAGAATTTCAGATTCTGCTGGAACTAACAATCCTAGAAAAGATTTCACTTAGATGTCAAAAAATCTTGTGGTACAGATTTGTTGTTTCGTGCATTTCTCTGTGCCAGTGTCGGGTCCCTGATCCACTTACAATCCACAACAGACTGGAAAAAAAAAGGGGGAAAAGGGCTGGCTACAATCCCTGGTCCGACCCCTGTGGCGCGCGGCTGGCTCCGGGGCTAAAGCATCTCCGCTCGCTGCGCGCCCAGACACCTGTGGGTCCTCGCCACCCTGTTTACAACAGTCTCAGTGAGTGAAGACACAAGACAAGACCGTTGGTAAGAAAAGACACCCAGATCGTCAGAGAAGACACCCAGACCACCAAACACATGGACAGACAATAACCTGATTGAACGCTTCCCTCAGTTGGCTTGTTGTCTTCAGTGATGCCGTAATCCCGAGGCCTTTCGAGGTGACTTTTTGTGGTGTGCCTTCAAAGTGTTCAGGGTGCGTTCAAAGCGCAACCTCATGTTTGTGGGCGTTTCTTTGGGTGGAACCGCGTGCAAGTTCCCGAGATCTGCAAGCAATAGGGTGGGTGTGTGCAATCAGGCGCGGTCTTCGATGTTGCTGCCTATCTTTTTGAGCAAGGGAGCGAGGTGTTTGCACCTGTGTGAAACAATGTGCGTGGCGCGAGGGTGCGAGGGGTTGCTAGAGACACGAGTGCAACACATCTGCACTCTACACGTGCATGCCTCAAGGCGCTGACCCCCCCCCCTCCCAAACACATGCGTTTGGGAGTTTTGGGTTTAAAGGGCAGTGTGACTGAAAGTGAGTGTAAAATCTACAAATGGATATACGTAAATACATATATATATATATATATGTATATATCAGAGAGCAGTGTGACTGGAGGCGCGATCCTGGCATATGTGCTGTGTGAGAGAGAGAGGAGCGAGAAAAAAAGAGAGAGAAAGAGATGTGTGATATATATACATATATGAATGTATATAAGAGAGAGCAGTGTGACTCTAGGCACGATCCCGGCAGATTTCTAGAAAGTGGAACAAGCCCAAGTATGTGTGTAATACATATATGTATATACATGTATATACATGTATATATATGTATAAATATGTGTATATATGTATGTGTGTATTACATATACATACATGTGTAATACATATATGTATATATGTATGAGAGCATGCGACTGGTGGCGCGATCCCGGCAGATGTGGGCAAACCGGTCACTGCTCGACTATGTACATACATATATGTATTATATATGACGCATATATCTATACGTAGCACACACACACATATATACATGTGTATACATATATACATACATGCAGCAAAGGTGGACGGTGCGAGAGAGAAAGAGCGAGAGAAAGAAAGAGAGAAATAGAATGTAATACATATATATGTATATGTGCGTATTGTATATAAACAATACTGGGTCTAGGTGTCCTTTGCAGTCCTGACCTCAAGGGCGCAGCCAGAAATGAGAGCCGTCCACTTTCCTTCCCGCTGGTCTCCAGGCTGGTTGGGCCGACCTCTGTCACCTCCCCACTGTCCGTCATTGTCAAAAGTGTACTGAAAACAGTGAAGAGGTGGGCTTGGTGAGGCGTTGCATCAGCAGCACTGTAAGCACTCGAGGCCCGGTCAAGAAGATCCACGGAAATGGTTTTCGAGGCAACGTTTTCCGGCTGCCTGTGCGCAACTGAAGACCGTGGCGTTGTATGAGGTGATAGTTCGGCGTCACGGTTGGGGAGCTCATCCAGGAGAAAGTCCACGTCATTGTCATTCTTCTTGCCCACACCCTCCCTATAGGCTTGAGGATCACCCGATTCTGTGGCGCCTTGATCCTGTTCAACACGATCAGATTGGCGAGGTTCAGCCCGGGGCGCCAAACAGGGAAATGGCAGCCCCGCAAGCGTCACCGTGACAGCAGCAGAGTCTTGAAGCACCCTCGTGCTGTTCGCTGGGTCGCACCACGGCAAGATTCGCTTGCATTCCTGTACAAACAGCCTCCTGTTGTGGTCAGCGTGTTCGCTAAACAGCCGCATCAGGCGCTCGTCCCCTTGCGCGCACAGCACCACGAGCTGCTCCTCCTCCCACCCTGCAAGCCACCAACACGTGCCAAGTGCGTCAGACACATGTTTGTATCGTGCGCACGTTTTTGTTACTCACGTCCTGACCAAAATGGCCAGGGGCGCGCGGCGGCACAGCGCTGACGAAAAAAGCGCTATTGAAAATTTTCATATTCAAAATCAGTTGTGTACATATAGTTGTGTATTGAAAATTTAGTTTTGTATTCCAAATTAGTTGTGACTAATTTCTGACAATACAAGACTAAAATTTCCAATTCTCAACTAATTTCAGTACAAAACTAAATTCAGTACACAACTAAATTTGAATACAAAACATCCCTGACTCTAGTCCGATCCAGATGGCGCGCGGCAACTGCGTGCTAAACGCTCGGTCGCCGCGCGCCCCCATGGCACTATCAGCACCAGCTTTCAAGCACGATGTCCCTCTATCTTTCTTTTTCCACTCACCATCAAACTGGCCGAGATCCGCCAGGGACGCAATCAGCTCCAGCAATTGCACCCACGTGCGCTTGTCCACCGTGACAGCTGCAGCTGAGCTAGCAGCCGAGCTGCTTGCAGCCATGTCAACCACTCTGGGATCTTGGATCTTGGATCTTGGATTTTTATTTGGAGCTGACCTGAGGGCAGTGTATCTGTAGTATAATATATACTATACAAGGTTGAGTATCTATACAGGGTTGTGAATCTTTAGATACACAAGAGATAAACCATAGAGGGTAGTGTATCTAAAGGGCGCTTGTCTGCATGCAGTGCTACTGGGGTCTTGTGTGACTAAGGGGAAACACTGCATGCATATTTCCTTGACACATGTACATAGCATATTTTCCATTGATGTTGATGTAATAGAGAGTGAGAGAGGGCGAACGACACACACACAGACTGCGATGGAGCAAGAGTTTTACAGACAGAACACAGAAACAGAAAGATAGGGGAGCACGCGGTATGGACTTTAGTTGTTCGCATCAAATTTTGCCACGATATACTTTTTTGAAAAAGGAAATTTCCCAAAAAAGAAGTTCATGACAGTTTTCGGAGGCACTTTTGTCGCTGACTAAATTATTTTCGTACACTTTTGAAAGCTAGCAACTTTCGTCGACTTTAAGTGCGTCAAAAAGCCGCTTGTTTTAATAATCTTTTCAAAATTCTGTGATTTTAAAAAAATTTAATCTCGGCGGGGCCTGTTCAGAATACCAAAATGAATCTCTTTTAAAAGGAGGTGGCACTAAGTGCAACAGGCTTTACTAATTTCTTTTTTCTCTCTTTCGCGCTTTGTACCAAAGGAGAGTCTTCAGTGAGGGATCCCGAAGGAAGAATTCAGCCGGATGATTTTTGAAAAAAAAATCTTCCATGGGCGTCCGGAAAACCAGGAATCTCGAGAAATGGACAAAACCATCCGCTTAGTCCGACCGAGTCCAGTGATTAGGTTGGGTCTTCGAAACCCAAGAAAAAGGAGCTGAGTGCGTCGGCAGATGCACTCTATTGTTATTGTAGTAGCGCCTTTGGTGCGCTACTGCTAGGTGTACTTGAACACTCCTGATGCTCATGTATAGATCCATTCTTGCGCTGTTGTCTAGGATGAGCGTCAGCAAATCCTCTGTCTTTGTCTGCGGTGCAGTGGTCAAACTCTGATGTTGATTGTTGGATTAGTTCTTCGTCACTACTCGATACTTCCATCGTTGCACGGTAGTTGCACAGAATAGAAAGAAAGAAAGAAAAAACTCCACAGTTGTCGTCAATCGGTCGATTGCTTTTTAATCGACTGATTGATTTGTCAAGGTCGATATCGACGGTCGATGAAAATACGGTCGATATCGCATCGACCGTCGATTTCAGAAAAAAATCGGTCGAAACTTGAATCAATCGTGGATGTGGATTCATAACGAATGGAAATCAGTCGACCGCGTTGTTTAAAAAAAGACCATTGACCTATCATTATGGTCCCATAGGTCATGAGAAATGGTCCCGGACACACATCCACCAAGAATTCATGGTCCCATGCGTGGTGAGAAATGGTCCCAAAGCCTGGCCACATACTGACACTTATCCACCGATTTATCAACCCGGTCGATCGGTCACGGTGGATATCGACTGTCAATCATGATGATGCTGATTCACTAACGGGAGAATACGGTCGATATCGACGGTCGATGCCGATTCACCTACGGAGAATTACGGTCGATCTTCGATCGTCGATTAAGAATCGACATAATTTTGTAGTCGATTTCATTGACGACACCTGTGCAGAACTCATTTCAGCGGATTGTTCCTTCAAATTCTTGGCATCTTATTATTACAATTCGGTGGGGTTTGGACGTCGGGTTTTCTCAGAGTCCTACACTTGATTTTTGAGCACAAGTGGAACTTGATAAGTCAACTTGACAAGTTGCTTGTCAAGTTGACATGTCACCCTCGCCTCCAGCCCCTCTTCAAATCACTTGACAAGTGACAACTTGTCAAGTCAACCTGTCAAGTCAACTTGAAAGGTGAACTCCCAAAAAACACATCCACAAGCTGTCCCAAGAACCCCCCCCAGAAGTGTACTGGGGAAGGGGGTCAGGTCACGGTCAGGGCCAAGTAAAGGTCAAAATCGATCACTTTTTAATTTTTCCCAAAAAATTTCCGTGGGAAATGATGTTCTCGAAATTATTTTGCGCTGTTCTCCACCATGAGAGGCCAGACTGCGACATGGCAGTGTTTCTGCGGCGTTGGTGGATTCTCCGCAACAACTCAACCTTGGTTACGTGAACAAACACATCGAAAAGTTAGACACGGATTGGTGGCTTCCTCTCATGGTCTCCTCTTCGTGGGGTCAGATAGGGGCTTTGTGTGCCGAAAGTTTTTGTGAGCGTATTCTTTCTGAGGACAATGATGTGTGTCAAGATGGAAATACGCTTCTCGATACGAAAGAGATCAACACATTGGTTGTGTTACGTATGCATCCAGAATTCATACAACACACGCGTGAAATCTAACCCGAGTTGAGTAGTCATATTTTCAAGGCAACATTAGTATAGGTGTCCTTGGGTACGAAACTTAACTTACTTTAACTCTGGAAAATAATTCTGGAAGAGAGTATCATTTTTTTAATCTAAGTTGAAACTTCGCAGATTTTCGTCGGGGTAAAAATATCTTGGATTCCGGGAACATATATACTATTCATAACCAACAATTTCACTTAGACGTTCTGCGACGTTGATGACTGTATCTTTCGCTCTCTCTCTCTTTGTTTATCCCCATTTTCTGTGTACTACCTGTGTCGCTTCGTGACTGGTTGTACCGTGCAAAGGATGTGGGCAAGGGGTTATATCACAGTCATATTTCACATCTTGTCCATCCAAAAACACTACTTTTAGACAGACTAGAACATGCAAAAAAAGGACCGGAAAATCTCGCAAACTTTGAATACCTTCTCCGACGCGCTAGCAATTCTCAATTTTTTTTTTGCCAGAGTCAATTTTTTTCGTAGGTGACAAATCCCACTTGCGGTGACAAGTTCCACTTGACAAGGTAGTCAACTTGACAAGTTGACTTGACAAGTTGATTTGTCACCCTGCCCTCTTGCCCATCTTCAAATCACTTGAAAAGTTATAACTTGTCAAGTTGACTTGTCAAGTCAACTTGAACAATCATCATATCCGCACAAGTGTAGGACCCTGGTTTTTCCGTGTTCGTTCCTTTTTCGAAAAAAGCCGTTCAAATATTTGAGAGATTTGTGAATCCACTCCACAGGCCCAAGGAATGAACAAAGGAACTTTTGAACGAGATGTCCCGAGATTTGAGATTTCTGAAATTGGAGATTTCTCAGGAAAAGTAAATTAAACAAGCAAAAAAACAAACAAAGTTTGGAGAATGAAGACTCATCTCCTTGAGCAAATGTTTTGCTACTACCGGCGGCGGCGTCAGACACGCTAGTACGATCTTTCAAGAATCCGGACTTGTCCAAGTTCCAACCAACCAGACATGCAATTTCATTTGTTGTGGAATCCAGATATGTCCCGTTCCAACCAATCCGACAGACCCGGGCCATTTGGCTTTTCAAGAGTCAGGCATCCAGACATGCCCAAGTCCCATCACCTTAGACATGCAATTTCAGTTTTTGTGGCTTTCAAACATGTTTAATTTTTCACCAATCAGACGCACCATTTTACATTTTCTGGGATCCGGACATGTCCAAGTCCAACAAATCGGACATGTAATTTGACCTTTGCTGAAATCTAATTTGCTAATTGAAGTTCTGGCAAATTCGAGTCAGACTGATCATCTCGCTTTTTTGGGGACCCCGGACACGCCCAATTCCCTGCACACCAGACCGGGCATGCAATTTAACTTTTTCTGAAATCCGGATATGTTCAATTTCTGCCAGACCCAAGGAGGGGATGGAGGTTGAGCAAAAAAGGAAAAAATATTTTGTTTTTGGTACCCAGCCCATTTAAAAAAGCCCAGCCCTGGCAGGATGCTGGGCCCAAACGACTCGGGCTGGGCGACTCCATGGGCTGATTTCGCCGCTATCACCGATCAACTCTGATCAACTATAACAGCAATCTTTCCATGTGTGGCACTTTCTTGAAAAACTTGCTCCCTCCTCTGGATATTCGTGAATTACTATCAACCCAAAAAGAGGCCTACGATTTGTATTTGAGTACAGGTACTTGAGAATCTGGTCATTTCGACCCCCAACATCGATTTTTGGTACCAACTTAATTGCAGCAGTGAGTCGTACAATCATAGTTTGTTTCCATCACCTCGACCCGACATGCAATTTTACTTTTACTGACATCTGTTTTGCCCAATTTGTTTTTGTACGATTTTGACTTTTTCAGCAAAATCTCGGTTTTTTTTACCCTTTTTTTTTGAAATGTTGTTTTTGTGTCTTCATCCCCTCGTTTTTCGACGCCCGAAAGACTGCAAAACAACCCAAAAACACCCCTCCTTCACGCAATTCGGATCAAGGCATTTAAGTCTCGATCCGCCGATTTTGGAAAAAAACATGTTTTTTTGGCGTTTTAGGGAGGTCGTCGCTGACGCGATTGCAGCGCACAAACAGGCGTCGCAAATGCCCAAACACTCGCAAACCGCTCGAAAAACTGATCTCAAGAATAGGATTCCGCACTTCGGGTCACGATGGCGTGCGGTAGCTGCGGGGATAAAGCCCTTTGCCGCCGCGCGCCCAGCAAATCAGACATGCCAATTGCTGTCATCCTTGTTTGTAACCTCTTGAGGACCTCAACTCGGACAAAAAAATTCCGGGGGCGCGCGGCGTTGGAGCGCTTTTGCGCGAAGTTGCCGCGCGCTCACCGGATCGGACTAGAGGAATGAAGATAATAGGGGAGCTCCCTTTTGTGAATACACTCCCCTCTTTAATTTTTCCCAATACATACATAAGTAAACCACGGACCACCAAAATAATATTTAAAAAATGCTGTCCGGATCAAATGAGTCAAGACACCAACGACTGTGAACAGGAAAGTCGAGTTGAAAAGATGTGTCAACAGTATAAAAACATTGGGGAAAAACATGACAAATCAATTGTCCCAAATATCGAAAATGAAGAGATTCAATTGACATAACAGGTAGACTTGGACGTTTCACATCTTTTTTTAATACACAACATCTTTTAATACACAACATCTAATACACAACATTTTTTCGAATACACAACATCTTTTTTCGAATACACAACATCTTCCAATACACAACATCTAACATCTAGTATACACAGCATCTTTTAATGTACATGATCTAATTCACAACATCTTTCAGTACACACAACAAATTCTAACACACAACATCTAATACATAACATCTTTTTTTTTAATACAAAAGAGATTGCAGAGATGGTCGAAAGAAGATTGATGCGAAGGGACCAAGCAGGCCTGCGTCAGCATGCCAGGGCCGGCCTGCTGGCATCAGCCGGCGGAGCTCGAGAAACACATGCCGCACGAGAGACCACGGAGGCTGGCGCAACCTTTTTCACCTTCCTTTCACACATCGCCCGCTCCCTGCATAAAAGGCGCATTTGAACGAGTGACAGCAGCCGCAGCACGTCAGTGGGGGACTCGCGGTGGCGCGTGTACACGAACAACGTAGCCGCAAGTACCACGAACGGCGCTGACCCGTCAGACACTTGGCATTGGGGCCATTTCTTGACATGGATGCCTTGACGCGCAACATGTCCTGCGACACAAATGTGAGCAAACTTCTCGTTGGCTGGGCTTTTGTTGAATATATGATGATCAGCACCCAGGTACGCCACCATACCCATTTTGATCTGACAACATGACGTGTCTGTTGTGTCAAACATATGATGATAATGCGTCAGTACTTCCCCTGACTCTGGTATGATCCCTACCAATTGCATGCGCGTGGTCTAGGTCTCTGTCTTTTCTTTTCAGTGAGCTGGTCTGTGATCTGCTGCCAAGACGATTGTTTGATGGCTTTTGCTAAAGGTGCATTGCCCGAAGAGAATCTCAGTCACAATTTTGACGAGCAATGCTTGGGAGGACACTAGGCCTATTTGATGCCTTTCATACCCTAGTGGGGGGGCACCATTGATCCCTGGGCACTACATTTCTTGGTAGTTAGGGAGATTAATTGTGGGGATTGGTTAGCCTGAGGATACATGCCAGCCCACCAACATTGTGATCTGTTTTACCCACTAGGTTGGGGATGTGATTGGGTCTACCATAAACTAGGTAATGTTCCGGTCCTCCGGTCCGGGACAGGTTCTTGGGTCCTAAGTACTCCTCCATTGTCTCGTCAATCCTGGCATTTATTCGATTCCCCAACTTGAATCTGGGCAACTGCCTATTCTTTCTTTATTTCTTTCTTTCTTGGGTTTCGAAGACTCAACCTAAGTAATCACTGGACTAAACGGATGACAAACACCCGATTAGCCACTCTTTCTGCTTTTTGGTTTTTGGTTTGTTATGCCGCCACACGAAACATAAGGAGAGTCGTAGAGGCACACACTGGGTCTTTGGGAGCGCCTGCTGGGAAGCTGACCGGTGCGATCGGAAAAAGAGCATCTGGAGCGTGACCACCGGGCCTGACTTGCTAGGTGTGTGTCTTGTCTTGATTTTGACGCGTGTGCGTGCCCCCCGAGGAGTAGGATTCATTCCGCGAACAGCGCGGATGGAGG
>Ga0105053_10010436_pt1 | contig 11578 bp, 13 predicted proteins | sample BON01_FD_78093 | JGI IMG/M metagenome (GOLD analysis project Ga0105053, IMG submission 78093) | Freshwater microbial communities from Lake Bonney liftoff mats and glacier meltwater in Antarctica - BON-01 | ecosystem: Environmental > Aquatic > Freshwater > Ice > Glacier meltwater | place: Lake...
CACACACACACACACACACACACACACACACACTCACGTACACGTACACGTACACACGCAGACACGCAGACACGCAGACACGCAGATACACTAGTAAACATACACATGCATGCACGAACACACATACACACACACGTACACACACATTAGACAGCTAATCACCAGACAGCACCTCCAGCAAGCTACACCCCCCACCCCCATCGCAACACACACGCACACGTACACATACACACACACACATGCACAAACACACATCAGCCAGAGAATCGCCCGACAGCATCTCCGGCAAGCTACACCCCCACTCCCACCACACACACACACACACACATACCTCAGCCAGGGAATCACCCGACAGCATCTCGAGGAGGCCGCGCGAACGCACCGTCTCCGGCTGCTCGTCCACCATGAAGAGAGAGTAGGTCGTAGCCATCTTGTTTACGATCAGTGTGCGCGCATGTTGCCGTTTCACTATACATCCCTGTGTGCGTGTGCGTGCGTCGTGATATGTGTGTGTGCAGGTGCGCGAGCGCGCGCGTGCGTGAGCGTGTGTGTATGTAAGATCACAGTATTTTTCCGGATGAAAGTGGCGCTGGCGAAAGTAACGGGTGTGAAACGTTGCAGGGCAACGAAATACAGAGGGCAGGAAATGAAGAGAGACTTGCCATTTCGACATAGAGCCAGAGGGTCAAAGCAGGACGAACTTGCCCCTCGTTTAGCGACAGGGCGCCGTGCGCCAGTTGTGGTGGCATCATCGGCACCGAGCCGCCACCCACGCCATCATCGCTCGGACCGTGATGATAGGCCGACGTTGCACGTGCGCGAGCCCATTCAAAAAGTGGCGAGTTGGTGGGCACGCGCGCGGCGACATCAGCAACGTGGATACCAATGCGGCATGTAGCCATGTCGCCGGGCCCAGAAAACTCGAACGACAGCGCGTCGTCGATATCACGCGTCGATGCATTATCAATACTGAACACCTGCAAATGCGTACAGTCCTCGCGGCCGGTGTCGAGCGTCTCGGCGTCTATGACTGGCAATAGCCCCCACGAGTCGATGCTGGGGTAGCGGCATGGCAGAATGTTGAAATGCAGCTGGTATGCGTATAGCTCGGTGTCGAAATCACCCACGGGTCCAAGGATCTGCCAGGGAAGAGCATGTCGCATGTCATCCGACGAGCATTCGGGAGACTGCAACTGGTTGTAGGCGCTGGCTCAAGATCTCGTCCTTGCAATCACACCTGGACCTTGAGCAATGCCAAAACTATTCCTAGTAGAGTCTACCTATGGCCATAGCACTGCTACATCACTGGGACTCACCTCGATCAGTTCGCCCGTCTTCATCGCCCTGGAATCTTCCCCCTCCGCACCCTCGGCATCCTCTGCGACTTTGACCTTGGCCCATTGGTTGCGCTTGGTCTCCTTGTGCGTGTTGATCACACACCGCACCCCACCTGCGAAGAGCAGCACACAAGGCACACCGAATCGACCTATGCGGTCCGAACTGATTGGGTGTATGTGTCAGCCGCCCTTCCCGCTAGTGGCCGCAAACGCGAGCACAAACACGGCAGGGGTTGTAAAGAAAGAAAAGAAGGGAGCAACGCACGCGTGACACAAAACCTGTCAAAGCGCACTACAGCAATATGGATGCCGTCAGACACCACAGTGTCCTCCTTGGCGCCCCCTGCCTCGCCCGAGGCCATCCCAAGACAGATAGCTCTGGTGAGAATCGATGCTCTCCTCGGCACAAAAAAAAAGAATGAGATTTTATTTTTGCCGCGAAGCGCAAGAACATGCACTGTCACATCTTCAAGAGGATCATAAGGTGGAGGGTGAGGATCCGGCTACCCCAGGTCCCCTGCCTTAAGGAGCGACCCCGGGACCGTAACGATTCCCCACTATCGGTTTAATAAAAACAAAGCAACACACGGCGCTTGGCTGACGGGGAGGGCAGCGTGTGATCTGACCATGGGGTTTGGTCAGTCTGGACAACGCACAGGGTTTACAGGGCACGCCCTGCGGGTGGTGGAAGCATGGAGTCTCTACCGACGGGATCACAGATCTCGTCACCCGTCCTTGCGCCGTTGCAACTGCTGTTATGATCGAGGGGGTCCACGCGGGGGGGTAGCGACTGCCAGTCCGCTACCAACCCGTCCCCCTGAGCCACTGTCTGTAATGAGCGCTGGGGTTGTCCTGGATGGTAGATTTCGGGCGTCCGGGCGTGGTATTGGTGGCGGCACTGGCAGTCGAACGCAGACAGCGATTACTACGTCCGGCTGAAAAAGGGCGTCTACATCCAGGTGTGTGACAACTCGTGCCGTTAGGGGGTCTGGAGACAGACGCAATGAGCCGGCCACTCTTTCGGGGAGTGACAACCCCAGATTCCAGGCCCTGTAGTAATGTGGGTTCACATTACCAAATTGTTCGAAAACCCGGCAAGACCCGCAGTACCTCCGCGTGGAACCGCAAGACCACGGGGTCTTATGACGGAGTAACTCCTACTTTGGTATATATGACTTTTTCCTGAGTATCGTTCCGCGCCGGATCCAAACATAAAAGGTAAACGTAGTTTTGTACCAATGATTTGAAAAAGTGTGACATTTTGTGACATTTCCAAATGTCACAATGTCACAATTTGGAACTTTGTGACATTTCTAGTTTTTTGTCACACGGTATGTATTTTTTTTAGTTTTTTTAGAAAAACCTAAAATGTTGAAAAAACGTAGAAATGTAACAAATGTCACAAATCTGTAGTCTCTTCCGTTTCTTTTCAAATACTCCGCAAATATCTACCTTTCGAAGTTACGTTTCACTGTCATTTGGTTTGGACAAATCCACAATCTTGATACTGAACACGTTGACGTTCTAGGTTTGAAATCTGATTCAGAACAACTCTGAACCATCTGTGGGGATCCTGAAGACCCACGTGACGGAATCTCAACACACACCAGAGGGTGACAATCTGTGAGGATACTGAAGTCAAACATCCAAGTCTCCATCCTGTTCAATGGATCAATGAAGAATACACCACTGAACCTCACGTGGGACACCATCTACTCATGGTACAGTAAGGGAATCACAGTTCAGGACCTACTCTTGTTTCAACATGGGAATCAGGTTCTGGAGACAGGTACAGAGACTAGATAAAGATTTGTGAGTTCGCTGGAGTTTGGTTAAGGAATAGTCACTTCCCCAGAGAAACCTGGTCCTGGACCTATCTCAGTGGAGTTCACACGCAGTGAACATAGGTCAGATGTCCACAACCATTCAACTACCAACCTGGGACTTATGAGTGTTCTGAGAAACCACAAACCTGTGATATCTAGGGGACAGTTTTATTGGATTCTTTTGGTAACCACTGAGGATCTCTCAGATAAGTTTTTAGAGGGAGGTGGATGGGACTAGGGTCACATGTTTTACATGTAGTTAATACAACTTCCATAGGGTTCAACATTTAAACACCTGTATTACAGATCCCAATGACACCATTTTTGACATTCACTTTCCCACGCCTGTCACTGACTTTCAGGTTCACACGGATCCCTCTCTCGAGGAGAAGGCGTGGTATCTGACCTGGATGTCACTCGCTTTCCTTCCTAACTTGCGGTCACAACAACAGTCAATATGCTTTAATAGTGAGATTTGGGTAATTTTTTTCTGTCAGGGACTCAGAACATCCATTCCACTTCTGCGTGTTCACGCTGTCACACGCACACCGTGTCACAATGTGTTCAATCAGTACAGGGATCACGTCCTCACTTGTAAGAAGAACACTGGGGTATTACCAGTCATGATCATGTCATGAATTTACAGGAGCAACTGGTTTTCAACACCAGATTGAGAATTCGCATGAATAGTAAGGTTGATACCACTGTACCTGATATCAACAAACAAGGTAATGTACAGGACATGGAGTTTGACATTCCAAGATATGACAATCTGGTGTGGGATGTGTCTCTCATTAGTGACAGGATTGACAGTAACACAGAACATGGTCTCTATGGTAACCTGTAATTCAGTGACTACCTTAACGCTCAGACTTGCAGGAAGATTGACAAATTGAGACTTGATTATACAGTCAAGAACATCACTTTTGCACCTGTAATCATGTCTGTTGTTGACAAGATTCATCCTGAATTTCTACATCTGTTGTGGGTGTTGGTTGACATGCAGACTATCAAGTACTTCAATATTGTTGGGGACAAAGAGGACATCAGGAATGAGTGTTTCAATTGGGGTTGGGTTGACACATTCAACTATAATAGGAATGTGATTGACCTTGTCATTGCATACGCTTCATCCATACACACTCATTTGTCTGTACATGGTACCGCTCACCCCATGAGTGCCACTTCTGTTCACCCTCGATCAGGAACTGATTGTCTCATCCGCAGCGCTGTTGACATCTCTCATCCTCGTCAACAGGGAAACCTTACTGCAAGTTTGTCTACTGTCAGTGACACTGTCTGGAACAACATTATCAATGACCCTGGTGTAAGTGTAGTCAGGGGGGATGGTAATCCTTCGCTGGTTTCTAGCATGTCTCCAGGTTTTGTTCCTGATGACAACAAACAAGGTGATATACAGACCATACAGTTTGACATTCCAGGATATGACAATCTGGATGATGATGACTGTTTTTATTACCATAAATAGTGGTTTAGTACCTTTGATTGAGGGTCTATACCCTCAAATCTTATATTTTAGATTTGAGATTATTGGTGGTTTGCGTTCACATCTTGTGTTTTCTTTTTTAGAAGAAAAAATATGTTAAAGGGAAAAACAGTTGGTCCAAGATCTCATCCAGTCTCCTAGTATATATATACTACACATGTGTACTTTGTACACATACGAACATTTATTCCGTGATTTAGTCCATATATACCGAGATTTAGTCCATCCGGATTCTTCGGGTCCTCCAGGTGTTTCATCCAGAATCAGACTTTTGGGTTCACATTCGAGTACCCCATCTGTGTAGTGTGTGTGTGTGTGCGTGCGTACACACACATCATGATACACCCACATACACTCCCACCCGCGTTAAAATAGACCAGACACAGACAACACCCCTACCTTTTGTACTGTCAAAAATAACCCCCCATGTCAAGGAACAAGTGTTTTCATAGACTAACTGAACCCCCCCATCCTTGTTTCCCCAACGCTAAATGAAACAAACTGTACATACATGAGTGTATATGGACATCCTGTAGCGAACAGGTAATCAAATTTGTACGCTGATGTTCACAACACCTGTCTAATGTTCACACCTGGACATGCATGGTGGTCACAACACCTGTTGAAATACACACCACACTCAATACAAAAAATACATATGCGCTCTTTCATGCGTGCATATGGAATGGTCCAGAAGTTTCTTTGTAGAAACTATTGTGAATGTATCTTGAGTCTTACGCGACCATTGTCCAGACTGTTGTGTACAGTCCGCTCTTGTTTCCCCTCCTACTGTCTCGACCAAACCTGTTGCTGATGGTGTTCGCTCAAGAAATCTGTCCAAATCCACGCTAACTCATGACGTAGTCTCTGATGAGGTGTCACACAAATATCATATCATTTGATCATCCGCGTTGGTACAGACCTCATCCAATTTGTCCATGGGTCGCATTCGCGCTTGACCACGGAGTCTGGTCATCACAGAAATCTATATTTACCATAATTTCGCGCGAGTTTTTTAATCATGATAATCATCCTTTCTTCCTTTTGGTAACTGTCTTAAATTTCTTCCCTTTGGATGAAAGGTTCAAGACAAGTACACCAGGGGGGAATGACAACACCATTACCACATTGTTTCATAGGAGACCTTGTCATCTTAACACAAAGGGGACATGTGAAGTTTTCTTTGATCTTATCAATCAGTGTATATACACATACCTTTTTGTGTTTATTTTTCTAATCATAGTGACAAGTTTGAAACCCATTTTCATTTTCATTTTCATCTTCATTATGGAATCTCTTGGTTCTCCTCGTGTCTTGTGTCAACATGTTTAGTGTTCTGCCGTGGAATCAAAGTACACACATATATGGGGCAGGTGTATATTTTGTGGTATTGATTGACGTTCCTTTATTACTTTGTACGAAATAGTCTAGTAGTTTTGCTGGAAATTCTATGTGATTGAATCTTTTCTTTTAGATTCGTGAAAATTTGTTTTGTTTCTGACATTTTGTGTGTGTGTGTGTGTGTGTGTGTACAAGGTCTCTAACAAAGACTTTCTTCCTCCTCTCTCAACCAGACTCCTGTACCTGGTTGTCTCCATTCCTCTTGTGTGTTGATTGTACATGTGTGTGTGTCTCTCTGTATGTGTATGTGAAAATGTGTAGGTAAAGTGATAAATATTTAGAAAATGTAATCCAAATTGTGACAATGTCACGTACTGTATTAACATAGAAAACAGAAATAGATGTCCATAGTATCATGAAACAAGTATCAAAGAGTTTTCAGACACATGACAGAATGCAAAACAAATAAGTAAAATACAATAAATGTGTTTGTCTTCAGACTCTGGGGGGGGGTCTTGGATTGTGATTCCCAGTTTACCATCCTGAGTCCACCATCATTCAACGGACCCCAGGTCTGACGCTTTACAAGCGTGTGTTCCTCTCTCCATCTCCTCACACGTGTACACTGTCCTGGATGTTCTCCCTCGATCCCTCTGTGGTTGGTCTCGTACCTCCTTGCACCTGCTGGAGGAAGGACACAATCACCTGATTGTGCGCTTTGTATACCTGTGTCACATGATCAGCGAAGAGTTTGTCTTTTTTTCCTTCTTGTATATCAAACTTTTGGAACTTGGTGTAGACTCAGCTCTCAACCACCAATCCGCTGTTACCCACCACAAAGTCAATCTGGTCAAATTCCCACTCCTGAGTAGCAACTTTGAGCGCACCAATGATACTCTTGTGTTACGCATGTACTTCTGTATCTTTCACCTCCAGGAACCCCTTGTCCCTATCTGTTGACTGTTTAAATTCTAAAATATATACTATCTTCAGAGTTTCATTGATTGCGACCCCATCCTGTCCTCTGTCCCAGAAACGATTTACGAAGAAAGACCCTGGATCCAGGTTGTACTGTGTCTCTTGACAGGTATTGTCCCCTCTATATCCTGTGTCTTCTCTGCCAACTCTTCCTTGTTGCAGATTCTTAGAAACTCTTCTCGTCACCACAGCGTGCTCATATTACTTTTTTTGTCAAGTGTGACAAACTTGACCCTGTTTTTTGGCTTTTGTGAAGCGTGCATGTTGTCATACAGGTACCTCCAGATGGAGTGGTGGGTACCCATAACTGTCATTGTCATTCCTTCGCAAGCTACACTGTTGATGTGACCGTGTGTTTCATCCGCGAGACTGTCAGTACTCTCACCTCGGATTTCTCGCGCTATTCTGAACAGTCTACACCCTACTGATTACATCTTGCCTATTTTGGTCAGAAAACTGGATGTTGAAGTATTTCCTGTCACTACCATCCCCAATCATCTCCTTCACCTGTATGGGATTTTTTTGTCACTCAGATACTTCCCCAGCATGAACCTTCTGTTGTTTCTGTCTTTCTTTCTTGGGTGGTGAAGACCCAACTTAATCACTAGAGTACGCAGGTGGTGAACACCCAATTAATCACGTAAGACCCAGGAAATTTTCCCAGACTGTTACTGATGTTTTATTAGTATGCGTTTGAGTTTTGAAAACAAGTCAACTTGTCAAGTTTATATGTCTACACATACATATGGTCAACAGCGTTTGTTGTTTTATTAAACTGAAATTGGGGAATTGTTATGGTCACTAGTCCCAGAGTTTCCTTGCGAGCGAACCAAACTAGTGGATCAAAAAACTGGAGAATTACAAAAACTGGAGGATCTGGTACAAACATGTCATTTGTAAGTATTGTCAGTACACAACCTACTACCGCACCACAACAGCGGAGAGAGATAACACATCAGCAATATTGATTGATTGTTACTTTTATCGCGTGAAACAGTAATTTAGTAGTACCCTTGTTGAGGGTCTATGTATCTCAAATCCATGTAGATTTGACTTCTTGGTTTTTGGAGTTTTTGCCAGAATCAAACTGATGACCTCGGGATTGACAATTTCGCGCTCTGACCAATTGAGTTAGTTTTATATCATCTCAGATGTAAAACAAATATACAATAAAACAACCCTCCTTCTATTCTGTGGATTCACTGAATACACCAAGTTGTCACGGGCACTCCGTGCAATAATTATCACCATTCTTCTTCTGAGTCTTTTTCTCAGTTCTAGGACCTCTTGTATGGTCCCTTACAAGACTGGGACTGAAGACTGAAGTGCGTTTCAATTCCGTTTGTGGTGAGAGGACCAGGGGTGTAGTAATCTGGTGAAAATTACTGACACAAAATTTCAAGGGAGGGTTTTTTTTTGGTTGATATACCACCACACAACTAGCCCTCCAATTACTCAGACCTGTTGGGGAACAACAGGGGTCTGTCATTTGGCTGATTCCCTCTCCAAAATTCGAATGGGACCGCAGCGGTCATCAACAGGTAGACGCACTTCCAAATCTAGGGTTGGTACTGGTAAGGTTATACATGTTATCATGTCCTCCAGTCTGACACAAGTACTCCAACATTTTCCAACGTCATCATGACCCCAATGTCACACCACCAATTTTCATATTCCAGGTATTTCTTGATTCCCTATTTTTCACTCAACATTCTCGATATTTTTGGTTCATTTCTTCTCACTTTTTCCATTTGATTTTTTTCATTCCAGACCAGATGGCCAAATTTCTTCCTGGTCAACCTGAATTATGCAGGTGGTAGGATGGATTTTACGAGATGAAATTTTAACCCCATGATTCTGCAATCTCTATCCTGCCGATTTTTCGGTTGAAATTTACTTGCTTTTGTGTTCCTAACTTTGAGGATTTGTTTGTGTTCTGTTTAGATCAAACCCCCCCCCCAAGATTTTTCCAAACAGGGTCAGACGCGTTTCTGACAACGTCAAGCGCGCGTACTTTGGACCTGACAATCCATCAGAAAAAAGCCCCCAGGCATTGTGTACAAGTAAAGTGATCCTTGATTTTCATTTTTTCGAAATCACTAGTTTACTTGGATTACTCAATTGAACTGTTTAAATTCGCAGAATCGAGATTGTAGAATCGAACTTGCAGATTTGGACTTAAAATTTCCCCTCGTAAAGTCCATCCTACCACAGGCATTACGTCAGGAACGGTTTTTTTGCCAGTGTTCTCTTTGTTGTTATCCAACCACACAGATGACCCTCTCAGTACAACAGGAACTGTCACAGATGGTGTCCAGAAATAGGGAACCCTGGAAGCGATCAGGGTGAGGACACAATGGACCTTGGACTTGAAGGCATACGCACACACATGTAGACACAAAAAAAAGAGAAATAGACCAAAACACAAATCTATAGACACGAATCATGAATGAACAACATCCACCCGGAACAGTAATTAAATTTGTATTTTACCTGATTCATTTAATTGTTTCTTTATATATTTCATAATGTATTTGATGTATTGGAATTATTACTATTTCAAACATTGATTTCTGTAATTTTCATTGTGTGGATTTTATTAATTTATGTTTAACCAAAATCATCATAGTTTGTTTGTTTCTATTGTTTGAATTTTTAATTGATTTATTTGATTCATGTGTATACATTTATAGATATACATATATATTCATATATATAGGTACATATACATACACATGTATATATATATGTAAATACATAGATATATTATTATTAACAGTAGACTCCGGGGAAAAATGTTGGGAAAAATTGCCCTTTTCGAGAAATTCCAATGAGTTGGAACGGAAGAGGGAAGACCGGGGGGGGGTGATATGTACAAGTATCGAAAAGAGAAATCATATATCTTGAATCTTGGATCAATCTTTTTTTGAGTAATATAATACATTACACTAATTGTACACGTAGGTGGGTTCAGGAAAGATACTTCTATACTTCAAGCGCTATTTTTTTTTTGTTGAAAACCACCACACAGTTAGAGCGCCAAGTACAACAGGAACGCACACAGGAGGTGCGCAGTAATAAGGTAGGCCGGAACCGCCTGGTTCATAGTCACTCCCGCAAGTATTACTATTTTTATGGGTTGTTTGATGATTGTTGTTTTTTTGAGGCAGACACTCGCATATGCATATATACACACAAACGAACAATAAAACAAAACACACACTTGATTTTTTTTTTGGTTATTTATTTTGATTGGAGTCATGTTTCTAGTGAGTTTAAATACATTCACACACATGTCATTATCAATTTTTCTTGTTTGTAGGACTAAGGTAGTCATAGGGACCGGATGACGGTGGATGTATGAACAGAAAACATACACACACGACAACAACTCATGTAAACAGGTAAACAGATAAGGAGTGTGCGTGGGGGAGACCCAGACTACTACAAACAGTTTTGAAAATGTTGTTTTTAAGATCTTTCGTGACATGTCACGAAAGGGCCACTGCGTGAATATTTCACGTAACACCACGTCAAAACTACTGTGTGAGTCACTTGAGTTCACGTAAAGGCTACGGTGGACTAACAATGCAAGTGTCTTGTTTGAAAGACAAACCTAACATGATGGAAGGTCAAAGGGACACACACCTGAGGTCGTTGGTCGGCACCGCAGTAGTCTACATATTTATTTACAGTAAACGTCAATCACACGCTGTCGTTTATTCGTCCAAACATCAAACACATGCTGTTGTGTACCCAGTCTAGCAAATTTTTAGTAAGTAGGGTAGGTCCACCGCACCTCAGGCGGCTGGTCGCAGCGCTTGTCCCAAGACTTGAGGAGATCCTCGAACTTGATACATTATTTACGAGTCAAAGGGTTACTGATTGGCCAGACCATTGCAGACACATTGGGGGAGGCGACACAGCGGGCGGGAGACGCATTGGGTGAGAGGACACGCCAAACAAGGGTATGTTGAAAAATAACCATGTGATTGATAAAAGGTAAAATCAACTTGCAAGGCATCTTCCATCAGGAAAGACAGAACATCACACAACAGGACATCATACACTCTGTATGATTATGTTTAGACCTATGCAAGCGACAATGCAACGTGATCATCTGCCAATGGAACGTGATCATCTGCCCCCGTATGTCCCCATTTCCCTCGTACAATTCGAGGTCTCGCTCATCAAGTACAATAGCTTTGACAGATCCATTTGTTACGAGGTGCGTCTCTCCCAGAATTGTGCAGATCAGAGTGGTCAGGGCTGGTTTCTGGACACTGTACTGTGTGCCTAATTTCAGAACTACACTCTCCATTTCCAGCTTTCCATCCATTGACTGGCCGTGTAGAGTGTGTTCAACAACTGTATTGTCTTCACGTCTTTGGTAACCAGCTGTTCGTCAGTTGTCTGATCTCCTGAAAAGGGCTGGCACAAGGACATTGTTTTTATAGGTTGCAGTGAGGACGGATAATGCCAAGTATGTAATCACGTTATATGCAGTATGGGTGTGATCACAGGAGGTCTTCTGAGCGTGTGCGCTCGCTCACACGAGCCGGGACGTGTTGGAAATAAATACAACTGGC
>Ga0105053_10010437_pt1 | contig 11578 bp, 6 predicted proteins | sample BON01_FD_78093 | JGI IMG/M metagenome (GOLD analysis project Ga0105053, IMG submission 78093) | Freshwater microbial communities from Lake Bonney liftoff mats and glacier meltwater in Antarctica - BON-01 | ecosystem: Environmental > Aquatic > Freshwater > Ice > Glacier meltwater | place: Lake...
ATATATTCGTTCATACCGCTGGTGGTACACCGAGCTCCATCCGCACCTCGCAGTTAAGCCCAGCAGGGCGGGGTTAGTATTGTCGTAGGAGACTAGACGAGAAGTCCCCGTGACGAATATTTTATTTTTTTACACAATATTTTATTTTTTTACACGACGACAATTACCAGACACAGGAAGTATTGTACAAAAAAGTTGTTTCATTTCTCGAATTAGGGCGTTGTCGATTTGAATTGTAGGGGGAGAGTGTTACACTCTTATGGATTAAATAAATTGTCAATCAGTTTTTATTTATTATACGCTAACTTTTGTAGGAGATTTTTCTTTTATCCCGGTAAAATCTGACGGTTAGGTGAGGTTACACGACTGATTGTGGTTGTAGGTTGATCCATTTGGGGGGGGGTTAAATTTTAATTATCTTCTGTTTGTTTAAAAATAAAAAAATCCACATGTTGTTGGAACGACTTGAAAGAGTATTCCAGTCTATATGGTCGTTTGCTCGTGTCGTAGCGTTGGCATCGGGCACTATATACGATGAGAACCAGCAACAACTGCCTCATCGACATGTGTTCGATTATCTGATCGAGTTTGATGATAAAGTGACAAGTCTCAAAACACATGTTCAAGCAGCGGCGTTGCTCAAGTGGTTCACTAGCCACGGGATGGAATGGACCCAAGTACAATCATCAAAGAAAGGAAGAGTAGCAGTTGCATTGAGAGGGAAATCAGACACGCTGTTTCGCCAAGCTGAAAAGCTAGGCCTTCGATTGCCATTGAAGGCTTCGGAACTTACAAGACAGACTTGTGTCTTCACCAGGACGAGGATCGCGGAGTTTTCAGCTTCTGGGATTGGTGAAAGCTTTTTTTCTTCCGGTGAGCGTATCCTTTTGCTTCGAGACCTCATATTCGACAGTGCACTTGTAAGACTAGGCCTCGGGAAGGACATCCGTGTAGGCGACAAAACGAGTGAGATGGAAGAAAACAATGATATTTATTATACTGAAAAGATAATTTGTGAACTCATTCCGCTGCATGATACCCTTGAAGCGAATACATTGTATTCTGAAATAGTCACCGGCGTTAAGGGATTGTTCTTGGACCGATTAAAACAGTATCTAGGAGAGGAGAGGGGATTTTACTTTGCATTTCTGGTAGAGTACAATAGATTTCTTGCACCTGCAGCTTTTCTTGGAGTGTTGGTGTTTTATCTTCAAATGACCGACGGTGACAACACTCGAGTTTCAACCATTGCCTATGGTTTATTCATTTCATTATGGGCGACTACTTTTCTTGAACATTGGAAGCGAAAACAGGCGAGACTTAATTTTCATTGGGACACCCGGTCAGAAACTACTTGCCATGATAAAGACACTTTAGAATCCTTCAAGTCCAGATCTTCACTTGAATACGATGAATTCGTGTCGGCGTATCATTGGGTATATCCGGGATATAAAGTAGCCCTTTCTCAAACCTTTTCATTTATTGTGTGTCTTCTACTCTTGGGCTGTGCTAGTAGTTCCATTACGTACTTTCTCAACCTTGGTCGCTTCACAAAGACTGAATGGAAAGAATTAGATGGAGTTTGGACGATGGCAGTGCATCTTCCCACTGCTGGGTATCTCGGATCGGTTACTTTTTTTTCAAGTGTTAACAAATCAGCAGCCTCGTTGTTGACTCGTCTAGAGAACCCCCGAACGCAGCAAGAATACGATAACTCGTTGCTGGTGAAATTACTATGTTTGCAATTCGTTAACAATTATGGGCTCTTGTTTTACATTGCTTTCGTAGAGCAAGATCTTTTATCGTTACATGCTAATGTTGCCGCGTTACTTGGTTTCTATCAAGTGATTGGTCAAGTTTTAGAGATTGGTGCTCCTGCTACATCAGCGTTGTTTCGGAAAATACAAAGCATTAGACGCAACCAGAAGATGGAGGAGGACCATCTAGATTCTGATTTGCCAAATTTTGGTCAACGAGATCTTAATTTAGAAGCCTCAGAGAGTTTATTTGGAGAATATTTAGAATTATGGACTCAATTTGGACAACTCATCATGTTTTCTATGATTTTCCCTTTGGCTCCGCTTTTAGCTTTGATGAACAATGTAGTTGAAGTGAGAACGGATGCACTTAAAATGCTGAAATTTCAAAAACGATGTATTCCATCATCTGCAGAAGGAATTGGAATGTGGGTCAGCGCATTTGAGTTACTTGGCTATTTAGGGGTGATGACCAATGTCGCTATTTTAGGAGTGGTACTGCATACTTCTGATTTGGGAAACAACATACTCGAAGGTAGGTCGAACTCACAAAGAATTCTAATACTGGTGGGATTAGAACATGCAATCATTGCTGGAAAATTGGTAGTGTCGTGGTTCGTTCCCGATGTCCCGTCCGTGATTGCATTCGAAATAAGCGAACGGGAAAATGCTTCCAGAAGAGAAACTGCTACGGCTTTTAAAATCAGGAATAAAGTACATGAACTCATTAGCACTGGTAAATCCGAGGAGTGCACATTACAGAGTACCGAGTCTCAGGCCAAATTTCTGATTCAACGAGCTGGGGGAGATGAAGGGTATGAGGCAATGCTAGTTGAGTGGGTCAAAGATCAAATTGACAGACGACGAATCGCCCAAAATAGATTGAGCTCTTTAAAGCATGCTCGGAATTCAGATTTAATTCTTGAAAAACGAAATGAGGTAAAATTCAGCACTGTGATTGCCCTCCTTAATATCGCGGTGGGTCTTATCACTGTTATGAATATGCTATCAGCTAATTCTATACTTTTTAATTAATTTGTATAATTATAAAAATTAAAGTACTTGTTCGCTCTTCTTAGTTTTCATTTTCCTCTTCTTGATGATGCCATCCGACTTCGAAACAACTTGCTCGAATACTTTGTCGATAACTAGCTGATTTCGAATGTAAACAAAAGGAAAAGAAAATGCAGATACCCAGCAGATGAAAAGAAGCAGCGGCAAGCTCGTTAATCGACCCAACGCCGATAGGAACAACAACGTGCTGGTCCCTTGAAGAATTTTTAAATAATCTGACGTGATGGCTATATTTTTGATACTTTCTTCGACCACCAGAAAGAAATCCCCTACAACTTGAACCACTGCTTTGACAGAATGTGGAGTCGGGGTCAAAATGATTGTTTGTTGAAGATCGACTTGGTCAAAGGCCATTTCTTTAGACTGAAGGAAAGTGGCGATACGATACGCGAGTAATTGGATTATGGCAACAGACCCAATGACAGTGGTAATTCCTACCTCGTATATGTCTACCAAGATATAAAGGCAGGCACCACCGAGGAAGATCTCCGATGTCGTCGTCACCGAGTCCCACAACAGGATACCAAGAACATAATCTTTGATTCCGTGCCGCTCCAATATATCAGATATAGAATCGCTCCACCTAGTAATCTGATTACATAACATACAAAAGCCTTTTTATGCACTTACGTTTTATGACTTTCCATTCAAGGCTTCAAGGCTCGTGTGTGAAAAAATGTGTGTGCACTTCAACGAAGGGAAGGTCCCCCACTACTACTGGGTAGACACTGAGGAGGGTGATTCACCTACCATTGTTGTTTGAAAATGGAGCAAACCTGGTGTCAGATCTTGATACTTCTGCCAGCAGCTATGTTTCCATGCAACTGAGAATCGCAAATTCGAACCAACATTATCAAATCTTTTCGATTTCAGAACCCTTCGGTAGCTTTCTCCGGACATCAAGTCTTGTCATCGCAACAATGACTGGTGTGGAAGTTTTGGAGAACTTCAACTTCACGAAGCCCAAGTTCGACAGTTTCAACAGCCTTTAAAAATGGTTTATGCGGGCCTGGTACTACTGCAAGAGACGAGCTAGTTGGACTCTATGATAAATGGAATGACTGTATTGAGTCTCTTTATATACAGTGATTGGAATGCATGATACGATATATCGTGATATATACAAGGCAACTTCTAGAATGAAATTTTAGATCATTGGATAAGATAATTGTTTGACGGTTGATTTTCAGTTCTTGGTCAGAATATAGGAACGATATTTTCTTTGGCTGGTATTTTATTCGAGGAATTGGCCTTGAAGAAATTGCATAGCAGATATCTATACAAAAACAAATTGTTATTTCTACATGATTTCCCTAAATCAGCATTTGATAAAATAGGGAAATTGCTTTCAAGATTCACTTCGTGTGAAATTCTTATTTCTACCGCTACCAATGCTGGGAAATAAATATGGATATCGGCCATGTCCTGTGTGATTAAAATACGAGAGTTAGGAAAATTTGATTTCTGAATTTGCTATAGAATATGGAGACCTCTTGAGTATTTGACCCGATTCGAGAGAAAGGCCAAATATTTTCAAGATTTGCAAGCGTGCTAGTCCAATAGCGCAGGAAATCTCATCAACAAAGTCAAAGTATACGAGAACAATGAATTACTTGAAGAAATAAAATAAGACTGGCATCTCGTATAGAATTTGGGAAGACAACTTCACATCAAAAGACGCTTCGTGCATATGAATGTATTCTGTGTTAATTCATTAAAATCTAAATATTTATTGTTTTGTCAGCGCGTTTCTAATGTTTGAAATCATATTCTTAGCAGTGGAGATATCTTTCTTTCCTCGGGTGTACACTTCTTCTTCAACTTCAGAAGACTGAATAGTTGGTTCAACATACTCTGGTCCTTCGATTTGAATTTGGTCTTCGGCAATTTTTGAAACGATATCAGGGGACGTTTTGCGTTTCTCCAAGCTTGACTCGATAAACGCACCATCTCCTATTATTGTTTCAGTATCCATCATTTGCGGGGAAATATTCACTTGAAATCGGCGTTTGGCCTTGACAGAATTTTCATTCACTTCAACCTTGGATAATTCCACTCCTGTACCTCGTAATAGACCCATTTCTTGATCAATACGCATGCGAACCAGCTCTCCAAGTGATATCTCACTGTTGTCTACAACAGGTTTTTCCAAAACAGCAGGCTCTTCAACTTGATTTGCTTCCGTGCTATTTTCTTTTGTATATTCTGAATGAAGTGCTGCAATATCTTGTTTTTCAAGCATATCTACTGGTGTTACCGACTTCTTGGTCGCAATACTTTTCTTTCTTGGTGATTTTCTTTTCGTGCTGCCTGTGACTTTCAAACTCGATATCGCACTCCTAAAATCTCTCAGAATCTCCAACGAGTCAGAAGAACCTTTTTTAGAAGATGCAGCAGCTTCAACAGATGAAATCACTGGTGTTGCATCCTCAATGAAAGGCACTTCCTTGTCCTCTTTGAATTCTTTGTCACCAACAAGAAAATTTTCCTTCTGTTTTTCGTCGTGAGGTATTTTGTAGCTTTGTTCTACATTTGATTGCTCATTTAATAGCGGCAATGCAACTGACTTGTCAAGAGGTTGCATCTTGCACATGACCTGACTGGCAACTTTCGCCATCAGTACATGTGAATCAGCGTCATCAGGATCAAACCCGGTTATTTCAGCACCTACAAAATTACAATCCGGCAGAGCTGCAATAGCATTCTCCAATTGATTAATATCCATCTTTCCGCTCCCGGGTTGGTGATGCAAGACCCCGAGGTCGACTGAAAGCAGCGTTGACGGATGGTGATGTGGCAACATTTCATTCCAAAGCGATTTCCAACCAGCTTTGCTACCAGGAAAATCGGAATCGCCATTGAAAGAACCGATTTGAATGATTCTTTGTACTGGAACCTCTGCTATTGGAGTTTGTGCTGGTTTAGATTTAACCGCCGTGGAGTCCATCAACAGCCCGGCGGAGATATCAGGTTGGAAAACTTCCATTCCTTTCATATAGTCAGAGTTCCATTGATAATACAACACGTCGAAAGTTTTGATTGGACTGCTAATCGTTTCGCGCAACTGCTTCTCGAGCTTTTCGTCAAGAATTTGATCTTGTTCCGTGAATACAATGGCTACAAATCGACCTTCCGAGTCAGTTAGCACGGCATTCACAAGAACAGAATTATTCACCATTCGTTTTTCAAAACTATACATATATGGCATCTGGTAAATATTTTGAACCGATCGAAATACCAACGAGTCGGATCGAAAATGTTTCAAAAAAGCTTTCCAAACGAGATTTTCAGGAGTTGTGGTGTCCCACTTATTGCCAGACGCCATTTTTCGAAAATATTCATCTCTTTCTACGATTTGCTCATTGCAGTGGCTATTCGTTGAAGCTTCGTCAATAAGTCCACCAAATCCACAACTACTAAAAGCGGCATTTCCGGAAATGACCTGTCGATCAAAACGGACTACGTATAAATCACGGAAGAGTTTGCACCATTGTTGTCGCACTATTTTCGAAGCACGGGCATATGGAGCTACAACAAGATTCAACCCAGGACCTAGATTTGAAGTTTCAGATTTGTCTGGTGTGCTGGAGTAGCATGACCAACCGGATCTGGCATTCTGGTTCACTTTATCGACTGAACTTTGAAAAATACTTTGAAGATTTAATGATGATTGAGTCTGACCTGTTGATATCGTAACTCTGCCTCGTAAGCCCTTTGCCAGTTTTCGTCCAGACATTATGAGTGAATGTGTGGAAGAGACCTGAGTTCTTAAAAAAAATAAGGTTTTTAAAAAAAGTTGTTTCGGTGAAGTGATTGATTGATGCCACAAATGGAATTGGAGATCGAAACAGGAAAAATGGAAGATGAAGATTTTGAATTAATGACAGAATATGAGGTTGCAATACGATACGAGGAGGACACCAGCGGCGAATCATTTGTTTCGCTCGTTCGTCAATGTCTTGTTTCATGTGATCATCCCCAGGGTTATTGTGGATCGGCGCTTCAACAATGGATGCCTATAATAAAATGGCTGCCTAAATATGAAATTAAAAAATCATTCTTGCTAGATATCATTTGTGGTATCACGGTAGGGGTCGTGCTCTTGCCGCAAGGTCTATCCTACGGCATTCTTGCTGGATTGCCAGCTGAATATGGCTTATACAGCTGTTTAACAGCCCCAGTTGTATACACTCTCCTTGGGACGTGCACACAATTGCAAATTGGTCCTTTTGCACTAATATCGCTTTTGGTAAATTCTATGGTTGGAGCGATCGTCGATCCTGATGAAGATATGGAGCGGTATACCAACACTGTGTTGGCATGTACAATGATGGTCGGTGTTTTGATGGCCTGTATGAGTTTTTGTCATATGGGATTCTTGGTGAACTATTTATCGGTTCCTGTAATGTCAGGCTTGACCACGGCCGGGGCTTTGTTGATTGCCACATCTCAAATGGGAAACTTTTTAGGAGTCAGCGTCGCGAGAAGTAATTTTTTCAAAAACTGGTACGATATTTTCAAAAACCTGGGTAGTGCCAATGTCGCCACCATTTTGATAGGATGTTTGTGTTTAGGAATTCTTCTTTCATTTCGTTTTTTCAAAATGCGTTCTGAATTCGGCAAAACTCATAAATGGGTCTCTACGCTTCCCATAGCACTCTTCGTGATGCTGTTTGCAATGTTGATTACATGGATGGGGAATCTAGAATCAAAGTATAATGTTCAAGTTCTTGGTGACATTCCTCCTGGGATTCCAGCACCACGAATTCCCGAGTCTAAATACTGGACAAGCCAACTGCTGATGCCTACTCTTGTCATATCGCTCGTTGGATATGCGCTTAGCATTGCCACTGCCAAAACGTTTGCGGATAAAAACAAATACGAAATCCTTCCTAACCAGGAACTCTTTGCAATAGGGATGGCCAATTTGTTTAGCGGCATGTGTAACTCGTATCCATCGTTTTCTTCATTATCACGTTCAGCTCTGGTTCACGAGATAGGTGCTCCAAGTATGTTGTATAATCTTGTATCCGCTGCTTTAGTTGCTCTGGTGCTTTTATGTCTTACTAAGTTCCTGTACTATCTTCCAGTCTCTGCATTGTCAGCTATTATACTTGATGCGTTATTTAGTTTATTTCTTCAGATGAGTGAGCCATTGCATTTATGGAAAACAAGCAAACGAGATTTCATAGTTTGGACCGGTACATTTTTTGCAGTTTTGGGACTTGGTGTCGCAACTGGGTTAGGTATCGGACTCGCTTTGTCCATTGCCGTTTTGCTACAGATGGTGTCCTATCCACATCATGCAGTTCTCGGGCGCTTCCCTGGGATATCATGGCTGTACAAGGACAGCAAGAGGTATCGAGATGTAGTCGACGTGCCTGGCGTTATCATATTTAGATTTGATAGTTCGCTGCATTTTGCCAATCGAGATTGTTTCAAGGAATCGTTGATGGAGGGTGTATCGAAACGAACGTCGCTGCACACGCTGGTGCTGGATGCTGCAGCAATTACTAGCGTAGATAAGTCGGCCATGGATTATCTGAGAAAGATAAACAAAATTCTCGGAGTTAAAGGAATTGAAGTCATATTTGCGAATTGTCGAGGGTGTTTGCGAGATGCTCTGCGCACGGAAAACATTTCGGTGCAAGCATATCTTTGTGTTCATGATGCTGTCAAATATGCAGAACATAAGAAATTACATGTCAAATAAATGTAGTGCTGATAGACTTGATACAAGGATATCTCAATGAAACTGCACAAGCTATCGCATTCAAATAAAATGGCTTCTTAGTTTTTAGCGCGTTTTAAATCCATTCGCTCTAGAAAGTTCATACCGGTGCTGATATTACGCAAGAGGAATGGCTTATTAGTGTGGGGGAAATAATTGTTAAAGGTATCTCTGGTTAAAGTATTTTTCACAAGAGATTGCAAGACAGATTTCGAATTGAGCTGTCGCTGAGCTTTCACAGCAACTCGTTTGTTTTCTCGGGTCTTTCTTTCCATCCACTTGGAGATATTATCTTCGCCTTCAGATTTGACCAACCTCCTAAGAAATTGTTTTGAAAGTAAACCGCCGCGTTTCTCTCGAACTTTTCTTTCGAAATTAGCAATTTTCTTTTTGATTTGCTCAAAATGACGTTTCGCTTCACTGTATTTGTTGGTAACTGCATCCAACGTTCCTCGACAATTGGGAGATCCACACAAACAAACGAAATCCATTCCGTCAGATGACTCAAACGAATAATCAAACGTCAACTCTTCTCCTTTAGATATATCGCGTTTGGCGAATATACCGATGGAAGTGATACCATTAACACTCCATTTGTTGAGCATGCAATTCGGGTCGCATGAATGGTTGATAAATCTTGCCAGGTTGCCTTTGTACCTTGCATCAATTATCTGATCATTTCCCATATCCATTTGGAATACATGTCGCTCGCCACTGCTTTGCATCACCTCTTCCATTCGCTGCCGACTAACAGATGGTGAAATTACTTCACCAACATATTCGATTATGAAATCTCCATCTGCTATTCGAGTTTTCGGTAATAACCCCCAACCTCGCCCTGGAGTTGCTACTGCCTCAACACGTTTATAATTCATATTTTGAAAACAAGTATTACCGCAGTATTTGGAGTTGCAATTTCGCATCAATTTCGGATTTGGCTCCTGTTTTCGGGAAGCAGAGTTAATGCATTCTATCCTAAGCAACCTGTTGTCGCAATTTTCATCACAGTTAGTCACACACCGGCAACATGTTTCGGTTGCATCCGAATTAAACAATGGCTTGGCCCCTCCTGTGTACATGTTTCGTTTTAGGGGAGCGTACTTGGGCATTTTTGAAATTTTGGTCTTCACTTTGTCTTTAATAGACAAGATTTCTCTCGGGATCCGCATACTGACATTGTTATCAACATTTAAGTTGAAAGCTTGTTGTTGAAAATACCTAGTGAAGTCAATTTCAAAATCGCCAGATTTTCGCCCAGCAAGTTTGTCTTGAAACGCGGTTGGAGCTACGATACTTAAACACAATTCGAATGATTGCGCACAAATATTACACAGAAAGGCACAATCATTGCTAATAGCTCCATGTGGCATACATCGGTCATGGAACCCATTGAGACATCCCGTGCATGTCTTCACTCTACCAGACCTTGCACCTTCCAGATGCCCCTTGGCTAGACACTCTACGCAGCAATGAGCAGCACAATTGAATTGAGACTCATTGATGACATGGGTGCGCTCATCTTCCTTGACGCAACTCATATGAAAGAACTTTCCGCATCCTTTGAAAGCGCATCGGTGAGTTGAACCTTTGTCATCCAATGACATTCCATCTCTCTCGTAGCACGTGGCACAATCGTGTTTGCTTACCATGCACTCCTTGCAAAAGAATGGGTCTTTCGGATCAGGTGTTGGTACTTCTAAGCATGGTGCATGAAATACGCGGTGACACTGTCCTTCACATAGATACAACTGATGAGTGGATGTGAGATCACGATGGTAGTATTGCTCGCCACAAATTGGGCATATTTGTTTACTGTACTTTTCAATGTCATCTTGTTGGGACGTTTCGACACGAGTGTGTCTGCGTCTTCCACTAATAATATTATCGCAATCTACATCACCGCCTTTGAACCACCTTTGAGCGTCGACTTCATCAACCAGCACCAACTCCACATTACTTGGTCTATTTTTTTTCTGCTTGGACTCGGACGGGTATCGAGTGCCTGCTGTGAAGACATAAGGAGGTGCAATGCATTTCATATCGCGTAGATAATCTGGCGATCTATTTTGAAAATCAGACATGGAAATCCAGAAATCGTGTTTTGATTGGAAGTTGAACCAATGTAACTTCATCCTGATCGACGACGTACTGGCAGGAAGTTTCTGGCATGAAACTGAATCGGTTTCCAGTTCTACAATTTTTGCTTCGTACCAATGCCCTGTCAATTTGTCATAGGCCTCCAATTTCTGCCCTACGAAGAAGGCATTATTGAATAAGGCTTCCCACTTGCTCCTCATATCAGACGTTTCAATTGAGGAGCATGTGGATTCCGTCTTCCCTTCGTCATTATTCATTTCTTCGTCCTCTAGCTGCTTGAATGCTTTCTCCAAGTGGTTCTTCAACAGGTACCTATGGACTTCATGCGAGATGAGTTGGTCGTATTCTACCTTTTTCAATCCTGTCTCGTGTTCTAAGTCTTCATCACAATCAACAACTCGCTCACTGGAGTCCAGCTGTTGTTGCACACGCATTTCATTCATTTTAATATGGCGAAGGTATCCTTCAGTTGAGACATACGGATCTCGGTCTTGCGGAACACTTGTCAGGAAAGACTTTTCACGTTTGATCTTTTTAAGAGACGGAGCTTTCTTCTCGGAGAAGCCCCGCTTGTTGGCTTTATTCACGGGTGCCATGTGTACCTTCTTATTATGTGATTGATTGATGGCGAAGAAGAAGGATATCGCTTTTTGAAAAATATACACGACTTCTATTTTTTAAAACCCTATTGGACAAGAATTGTGGTTGTATTTTAGTTAATACAACAAAAATCGATTTTTTTAAAGCACTACTAGTAGTGGATAAAAGCCATCAAATGCTAATTTCTCAATAAACTAGAGTATCTTGTTGAAAGAAAAGAGCCTGATGGCAATCCGTGAGGTAATCAGAAGCAAGAACACTATGTGGAATCACTGAATTCGCATTATATTTCTCCTGATGTAATTTAATTGCATCCCTC
>Ga0105053_10010444_pt1 | contig 11575 bp, 2 predicted proteins | sample BON01_FD_78093 | JGI IMG/M metagenome (GOLD analysis project Ga0105053, IMG submission 78093) | Freshwater microbial communities from Lake Bonney liftoff mats and glacier meltwater in Antarctica - BON-01 | ecosystem: Environmental > Aquatic > Freshwater > Ice > Glacier meltwater | place: Lake...
GCACATGATACAAAAACTACGTAAATGGATTGTTGCGATAGCCTTTATGGCAATTTCTATGTCGGCAGCAGCACAGTTGGGAGCCGATATTAATGGCCCCGGAGGAGTGCCAGGAATAGCCAATACCAACAATGCGGTAATTCCGTGGAGTACCTTTTGGCATGATGGTCGCCACCAGTATTTATACCGGGCATCAGAATTAATCGCTGCAGGTGTAACGCCAGGTATTATTGATAGCTTGGGTATTTACATTACCTCCGTTGGTTCCCCCGATGTTTCCAATATGGAAATAAAGGTGAAGCTGACTACAGCAATGGATGCAAGTGTTTTTGATCCAGCTGGTATGGTTTTAGTTTACTCTTCGGCTTTACATACGCCTTTTGTCGGACTAAATGCTTTTAAAACAACCACACCAATTTTGTGGGATGGGGTTTCCAACTTATTGGTTGAATTTTGTTACGATAATACGGCTTGGTCGTCAGGACATGGCACTCGTGCCAGCAATGCTGGTTTTCCGGCTACCTATTACTACTTTGCTGATGGTGCTGCCGGTTGTTCAATGACTACTGGTAGCAATGGCGCTGTAAGTGATCGCCCAGATTTACGTATTTCTGTACTCGCGGCTAGCGGCCGGGATGCGCGCATGACGGCATTAATTGCACCCACCAATCTGATAGTTGGTAACAACCAAGTGGTTGCGCGCATAGCGAATGTTGCCGCCGATCCGATTTCGAGCGTAGACTTGGCGTATCAATTAAACAATAATCCGCCGGTAACTGTAGCCGGAGTAGCCATACCTACACCATTAACACCTGGTCAAGGTTTTAACTACACTTTCGCTACACCTTTGTCCATCACTACGCCAGGTAGCTACACCTTAAGGGTGTGGCTCAGCAACGCCAACGGCTTAGGCCCTGACAACAATACGAGTAATGATACAATCGTACGAAATATTTGTACGGGTTTAACCGGTACGATTACGGTTGGGCCTACAGGTACTTATCCAAATATTGCAGCAGCTGTTGCTGATTTGAATAATTGCGGTATCAGCCAGTCGGTAACCTTCTCCATTCAGCCAGGTACTTATTATGGTAGTTATACCTTGACTAATATATTAGGTGCGGTTCCACCAAATAGCATCACTTTTACCTCTTCTACCAGCAATGCTGCCGATGTGATTCTGATTCACGACACGGCAGCTGCAGCAGCAAACAAGACGATCTTTAATGTAATCGGCACACCAAGTGTGAATTTCTCCCTGATGACGTTCAGACGCACTATGAATGCCCCCACAGGTACTTTTTCTCAAGTGAGATTTGCCAGTGAGTCTAATTTCGGTACGGTAATAGGTTGTGTGTTTGATGACCAAACACCTTTGGCTACGACTTCTTTTAGTAACTACGGTATTTTCGCTGATAATGCGGATAATCTGAATATCACGGGTAATACTTTTAATGGTTTTTACTATACTATTTATCTGACGGGGCCAACCACGAATAGTGCTTATGAGAGCTTCAACCAGATTACCAATAATACCATAACGAACTATCGGTACGGTGTTTATGGCATTAATCAATCGATGACGAATGTATCGGCCAATATCATTTCTACTGCTGCCTCTACTTTCGGTTACGGCATATATATGTCTCGAATTATTGGTATGACGGTGAGCGAGAATACCATTTCGGGTACACTCGCAAATGGTGGTATGTTCATTGTGAACGCCAATGACAGTCTTGGTTTGGAAAACAGAATTGTAAATAATTCAGTATCTGGCCAGTCGTTTTTACATACAGGTGGTTTTACAAGTTTATATGGTATCTACTTGAGTGGCTCATTTAGTTCTTTCGCTACCGCACCTGTAAACCCACGCGACCGGGTAGAGATTACGCATAACTCTGTGAATATTGGCGCTAATCCAACTGCGGGTGCCACCACGCTTATGGCGCCCTTGTTCTTAACAGGCGGTAGCAATACCACGCCAGCTTGGAATGGTGCTTCCATACGCAATAATATGTTGGTAGCCTATCAGCCTTCAGGAGCGAATCCGGCATCTGGCATGCGCTCGCTTTATTTTAGTCACGACAGTTTGGTAGCTGTATCGCTCTCAAACTATAATAATCTGTATTTATACGACGAGGCCAATGGTGTGGCATCAACGAATGCCGTCGTCCGCGTGGCTGGAATTGAGCATTTGACGCGCGCTGACTGGACAACAGCCAGCACCCAAGATGCTAACTCAATCAGCCGGAATCCTGGATTCAGCTCGTCGACTTTGGCCATTCCTACCGCATTCCTTACCGATAATTTGGGGACGCCAATAGCAAACGTGACTACCGATATACTGGGTGCTGCACGTAACGCTACTACGCCTGATATAGGTGCTTACGAGTTTACGCCTTCACCTTTTGATTTAGGTATTACTGCAGTAATATCGAATTCAGCCTGTGCCGACAGCAACCAAGCTGTTAGGGTAACAGTTAAAAACGTGGGTTTTCAGGCCTTTAATTTTGCTACCAACAATTCTGTGCTTACACTGACTGTTGGCGGTCCAATCCCGCAAGGTTTTACTCTAAACATTAATACGGATTCACTTCAGGTAGATAGCTCACGTACTTACTTAGTTTCAAGTGCTGTTAACTATTCAACTGCGGGTGCTTACACCTTGACAGCTGATTTGACAGCACCAACCGATGGTAATGTTCTAAATAATACAGGTACACGGACGATATCTTTTGCAACATCGGCTCCACTACCGTTTAGCCAAAACTTTAATGGCCTAACTACTCTTCCCAATGGATTTGCAACCAATATGGGCTTTGATCTAATAACTGGATTTTCGCAAACACCTGGTTTACGTTATAATGTTTACGCCTCCAATGCTTCAAGTGTTACACTTCCATTGTTAGGCCCTGTTCCTGGACCAGGTTATATTTTTGAATATGCTTATAAAATGACCACTTGGAGTGGTTGGGTTTGGCCTGGAACTGCGCTGCCATTAGGCGTGGGTGATACCATTAGAGTTGAAGTTTCAACGAATTGTGGCGTAAGCTTCCAGACGATATCCAATTTGACGGATCAGAATTATGTAGCTTCCAATCAGTTTGCTTTCGGCCGGTTGAACTTGACGCCATATGCTGGTCAGCGCATTGCCTTACGCATTTCGTTCAGGCAGTCGAGTGGTATAGATGTTTATTTTGATTTAGATAATTTCCGTATTTTCTTGCCGCCTCCTGTTGATTTGTCTGTTGACCGGATACTTCGCCCGAATAGTGGTTGTGGTTTGGGTTCAGACACGGTATCTGTTCGTTTAATCAACAAAGGCACTGCAGCACAAAGCGCTTTCCCATTGCTCTATGCAGTGAATGGAGCTACGCCAGTATCAGAAACTTTTGCTGGCACCATTAATCCAGGTGATACGGTTATTTACAACTTCACCACGCTTACGAATCTTAGTTTACAAGGAAGCACCTACAATTTTGTAGCCTACCATGGTCGCGCTGGAGATGCCGATTTAACCAATGACACCTCAAGAACTTCTGTTACCAACATCCCTGTTATTAATACCTTCCCTTATGTTCAAGGCTGGGAGAATGGCAACGGAGGCTGGTTGGCAGGCGGAGCAGCATCGAGCTGGGCCTTAGGTACACCAACTGTTGCAGGTGGCGCAGCTCCGGCATACAGTGGAAACAATGCTTGGGTGACTAATCTGGCGGGCGATTACAACAACGGTGAAAACTCGAACATCACCTCACCTTGTTTTGATCTGAGCACGCTAAGTAATGTCCGTGTTAAGTTTGGCGTTTGGTTTGAAACAGAGCAAGGCTGGGATGGCGCGAACTTACAGTTCAGCACGAATGGCGGTTCAACTTGGACTGTAGCTGGAACGGTTGGAAGTGGTATCAACTGGTATACTTCTGCAACTGTAAATTCAAGTAATGGACAGCCGGTTTGGGCCAACATCGGTGGCGTTGGTTCAGGAGCATGGTTGCCTGCGGAGATAACTTTGCCGCAATTGGCAGGACAGGCTAGCGTACGTTTCCGTTTTAACTTCACTTCGGATGGCAGCGGCCAGGCTGAAGGTATTGGAATAGATTCCTTTATTGTTGACTTGCCAACTGATCCTACCATTAATACGGTTACCGTGGCTACTGATAGTTGTATCAATGCATCCCGCGCCATTACAGCGAATGTCACGCAGTTCCGTTTATTGACCAGTGTAAATCTGCATTACAATATCACCAATACATCAACTTACACGGCTATTCCAATGACCCGTGTAGGCACAACCAGCAACTGGACGGCAACTATTCCGGTAAGTGCTCCAGTAAACCGTAACCGTTATTTTGTATCGGTAGTTGATTCGCTTGGTTTGAGGGATACATCGAACGTAACCTCTTACACCGATAACTATTTGAGTGTAACGGTATTCCCAACCCTTAGAAATGCAGCCATCGGTGACACAGTCATCCTGCGTGCAAGGGCGGTTGGTATTGCCAATGTAAAAATTACAGAGATAGTCCAGTTTCGTGTAGGAACAGGTGCAACCGTAGCGTATCCTGCTTATGTAACCGGACAAGATTTGGTTGAGATCAGTAATCTGGGTAGCGGTCAGGCCGACTTGAGTGGTTTTGGCTTTGAAGTATTTGGTGCAGGTGCACGTACCTACACTTTCCCTCCAGGAGCTGTGATTGCAGGAAATAGTGTTTTGGTGCTACACTTAGGTCTTGGAACGGACCTTGCACCAAATGCTTACTACAACACAGGTGGTGGGTCAGATGCGATCTCTTCTGCCTCAATTACAGGTTATGTGCTGAAAAACTTGGCAGGCGTAATTGTTGACGTCGTAGCATCGAATGGCTATATTTTCGATGTTACCTCTGGCGTTACAACGGCTAATTGGTCTGGTACAATAGCAGCCATGAGCGGTTTTGCCGGAGCTAGCCGGATTAACAGTGATAACAATACTGCTTCCGACTGGGTTGTAAGCTCGATTGCGCTACCAATGACAGTGGGTGTATTAAATCCAGGTATGATTCTCAGCACACCTGCTGGGGGCATCGTTTGGAATACAACACCTCCTACCAACGGGGATACTTTGGTGGTTGGTCCATTTACCACTGCAGGTACATTTATCTATACCGCTACAGTGAGCGACGGTCGTTGTACCGCTTCGGCTACATCTACCGTGGTGGTGGGTAATAGTGCTCCAGACATTGGTGTTTCACTTGTTGTAACGCCTGCGAGTGGAACTGTTATCACCAATACAAGCCCTATTAACGTGTCTGTACGTATGAAAAACTACGGCGGTGTTCCAGCAACTGGATTCGACGTGGAATATCGTGTAAATGGTGGTGCGTCTATCATTACCAACTCGGTTACCCAAACCATAGCCCCTGGCGATTCGATGATGCATACCTTCACCTTAGCATGGACTCCTCCTGCAACTGGAGGCACCTTCACCATCTGTGCGAATACGACTGGCATGCCAAACGAAGTGAATCGTGCGAATGACACTTCTTGTCTTGTGCTTACCTCAACGGTAAGTGTAGAGGAGCTAGCTGCAAATGGCCGTTTGATTGGTAAAGTTTATCCTAACCCAGCAGAATCTTTCGTGAACTTCGCGTTCAATGAATTCCAAGGCAAGGGTACACTTGAAATCCATGATAATTTGGGTCGATTAGTAGCGACTATCGCGGTTGATCGCGAAAATGGAAAAGTACAAACCGTTCGTACCGACAGCTGGTCGGCGGGTATGTACAGCTACCGCTTTATTGCGGCAGATCAGGTGCAGCATGGTAATTTGATTATCAAGAACTGACCGCTAGCTAGACTATCAATTGATGAGCCCCGTCTGTATTCAGGCGGGGCTTTTGTTTTAATGATTTTTTAATTTTCTATTCAGCTTTTTGAGCTTGTTTTTTTTCGAAATTGCGTCAAAATTCGCTCTTCTATGAAAAAAAATCTACTTCTTTGGGTTGTAGTTTTGCTGGGGATCACTTTCCCTGCAACCGCTCAAAACGACTTGTATACTTCGCCGCCACTCACGGGTGGTAATGGTGCAGGTGGTGGAGGTATTACCTTCAATTTAAAGTCAAATACGTCTGTTTTTCTAGATAGTATTTTTATCGCCTTGTCAGGTTCAGTGGGTACACCTACCAATCTCGAAATTTGGATCGCCAATACAGCCATTAATGGCAATCCGCAAGTAGGAACTAGCCCAGCTTTTACGCAAGTAGGGGGTAACATCCCAACTACTGTTGAAAATCCATCGTCCACTGCTCCTGCTGGATTTATCATGTCCAGAATAGCAGTTCCAGGAGGTTTGTTACTTACGGCGGGTACTACTTATGGCTTTTATGTGGGTGTGCCTACTGGTTCAATTGGTGCGCCAATTTACCAAACATTTTCGCCGGCTACAGGTATTGATACCTTTACCAACGGGATTCTTACCATTTATACCGGCACTAATGTAGGTTATGGCGGGCCTCGCCCTACGCATCCTAACTCACCTCGTCAGTTTGTTGGGGGTGTAAGTTATTCTCCAGCTAGTGGCCGTGATGCACGTTTGGCAGCCCTAATCGCCCCAGTTGTACCGGTAGTAGGGCCGAATCAGGTGATTGCCCGCGTTCAAAATGCAGCGGCAGACCCTACTCACAAGTAGATTTTGGTTACCAGCTGAATAATAATACCCCAGTAATTGTGCCTGGTGTGCTCATTCCAGTACCCCTTTCGTCTGGTCAGTTTTACGATTATACTTTTGCCACACCGGTTACGATTCCTGCCAACGGAAGCTACGTTTTAAAAACATGGGCAACCAATGCGAATAATTTAGGCGCAGATAATACTCCTAGCAACGATACTTTAACCCGAACAATATGTACTGGTATTTCTGGAACATTTACCGTTGGGGCTTCTGGTTCATATCAGACAGTAGGAGCTGCAGTAGCAGATCTAAACAACTGTGGTATTAGTGGTCCGGTAACCTTTTTGATTCAGCCAGGCACTTATTATGGCAGCCATACTTTGGCGCATATTCCGGGTGGAAATAGCATCAACAATGTAACCTTTACGAGTGCTACCGGTGTTGCATCCGATGTAACATTATTTCACGATACAGCAGCCGCTTCTAGCAATAGAGTGCAGTTTACGGTTAATTCATCAACGAAAGTATCGTTCACTAACCTTACTTTCCGCCGTTCAATTATGCCCACAGCTGTCAATGGTTGTATTACCTACGGTAACAATGCTGTTGCAGAGGTAATCAACTGTAATTTTATCGATCAGCTTGAAACGGTATCTACTTTTAACGTTGGTGTTATGGTAAGTGGGGGACAAGGCCTGGTTACCGGTAGCAGTTTTAGCGGTTTTTATTATGGTGTGATGCTTAATGGACCGAATGTGAGTCCATTTGTGTCTACCAATCAAGTATTGCTCAATACATTCAACCGTTACCTCTATCGTGCGATTTATGCGTTAAATCAGAGTGATGCTTTAATCATTAATAACGCTATTTCTGGTTTTGCAGCAACGAGTACGGTTGGTGCAGGTATTTGGGCAGCGAATGGTTTTAATATTACCATTGCTTCCAATAAGATCACTGGCGATATGAGTGCCAGCGGAATTATTGTGTCGAACTTGAATGCAGACGTTAATAATATCACGCAAAACACGAATAAGATTTACAACAACGTCATTGCAGGTTCGCAAAGTCCAACGATTACCTCTACTGCACTGGCCCCTACGCCTATCAATGTTTTAGGTTCATTTTCAGCGACGGCCATTCCGCCGAATCCTAGAGATGCATATGAGATAATCAATAATACGATAGCTTATTCCTTAACCACAAGTTCGACATCTAACTTTTCGGGTGGTTTGTATTTCACGGGGGGCTCTGCTACATTACCTGCTTATGCTTACTTGAATGTACAGAATAACCATGTAGAGGTTAACCCGTTAACGGGTAATTTGCCAACTGCATTCCGACTTGTTCGTTTTGTACAAACGAGCATAATCGACTCTTTAACGAGCAGCCACAACAACTACCGTATGGGTGGTGCTGTAGTGCCAGCATTTTTCAGAGATAACTTGGCTGTAGTAGATCACGTCACGCTAGCGGATTGGCAAACGGCAACTGGCCGCGATGCCAACTCAGGCACCATAAATCCTGTTTTCATCAGCCCTGTTATTCCGATACCATCGAGTACAGCTTTCGATAACCGGGGTACGCCAATTAGTTATGTGAACATCGATGTAGACAACAACGTACGTAGCGCTACCACACCGGATATTGGCGCCTATGAGTTCACTGGATCAATTTTCTCACAGGTTTCGGTTACTCTTTTGAGTGACACAGTGCTTGGTCCAAACCGATTCGTAGTGGCCTCTATTACAGATAGCACTTCTGCCATTTCGCCGAATACGGCTAGATTATTTTACAAAAAATCTAATCAGGCTATTTGGCTGTTGGACAGTCTACCTGTAATCAACGCAAGTATTTACCGTTTTACAATTGATACCCTCCGTTTGGGTGGAATACGCAATCTGGACACTATTCAGTATTATTTGGCGGTTCGTAATGCGACCAACACTGTTACTACGGCTCCATTGGGAGGTAATGGTTTGTTCTTAGCAAATCAGGTGGTTCCACCTACGGTTTACAATTACAGAATTCTCCCGCAGGCCTTTGGTAATTATCGTGTGGGTACTTCGGGACCTGCTGAATTTGCTACTTTAACGGCTGCGGCTAATTTTTATAGTGCCGCTATCCTAGTAGGGCCAGTTACTTTCACTCTAATTGATACGGCTTATACAGCTACGACTGGAGAAACATTCCCGATTGTGTTTACAGGACGGCCATCGGCCAGTGCAACGCGAACCACTTCCATGTTTCCAGCAACGAATCGTACCCACGTTTTGATTGAAGGTAACGCACCTACAAACAATGGTGCACTCGTTCTCCGCGGGGTGAAGTGGTTTACTTTAGACGGTTCAAATAATGGAACTACAAGCCGTAACCTCACTGTACGCACGAATAGTACGGCGACAACCAATGCTGCTATTTTTCTGCGCAGTAGTCCAGGTGAAACGGTGAATACGGTAACCATTAAGAACTTGAATGTAATAGGTGGCACAACTACGGTTAGCTCTACCTTTGGCATTATGGCACAAGGTATTGCGCCAAGTACGTTTGGGACTGCAGATTCACTGAGTAACCTTACCATCGACAATATCTCCGTTTCTCGCGCTTTCTACGGTATTTTTGTACGTGGTAATTTCACCAATTTGAGCTCGAATGTAACGATAACCAACAACAGTATTGGCGCGTTAGATACCGCCAGTTTTGTTATTTTCCGGGGTATTGATATGCAGAATATTCAGAATGCTACCATTAGCCAGAATACCATTTTTAATCTGGTGACTACAACGGCTACTTCGCAATCAGCTATTGAAGTGGGAGGAACAGCGCTTTCCAATAACCGGATCAGCCGCAATTTGATTTGGGGCATTAAGAACCTGAATACAAGTGGTTGGGGTGCTTATGGCATCAATGTCATTTCAGGTGACTCAGTAATTATCGATAACAACGTCATATACGATTTGAGAACGCTCAATTATTCGAATACAAGTCAGACTTTTAATGCTTTTGGTATACGCTTAGCAGGTGGCTTGGGTCACAGAGTACATTATAACAGTGTTTATATGTACGGCAACTACACCAATATCACTACAGCTGGGGGTGCTGCCTCGGCCTTCGGTATTACGTCTACGGCTGTTACCGGAGATGTCCGGAATAACATCTTCGCCATGAACGCAAGCTCTACTACCCCGATTTCATCATTTAATGCTATTTGGGTGCCAACATCGTACAGCTTTAGTAATCTGACACTTAACAACAACGCTTATCATGTGGATACCAATGCCCAAAGTTTTGTTGGGCGCATAGGCATTACAGCAGGTAGTGGTAACTATGCAACCGTCGCCGACTGGAAGCTCATCTCTTCGGTTGGAAATGTCAATAACGATAACTTATCTGTTCCACCTGTTGGCCGTAGTTTACCACCTTTTGTGAGTACAACTAACCTCAATATTCCAGCGGCTACAGTAAGCGGTATTGAATCGGGAGCGGTTTTGATTAGCAGACTTGGTCTTCCAAATACGGATTATACAGGTGCCAACCGTCCAGCAGGCCCAGGAACCGGTCCAGATATGGGTGCCTATGAATTTAATGGTGTTGCCTTGCCTGACATCTTTCCACCGTCGTTTGACTCAATTGTGGTGTCAAATAATCAGAATGAATGTGCACCGACGAGCCGGACTATTACTGTCTTCGGGCGTGATAATAACGGTGGACGTGGTATAGATTCTGTTCAAGTATTCCGGTCGGTGAATGGCGTAGCTTCAGGTGTTGTATTGCTTGTGCGCACGGCTGGAACGGCTTTGGCGGGTACTTGGTCTGGCGTAGTTCCTGCTGCCGGCCCTAACGATCGTTTGGAGTTCCAGGTGCAGATGCGCGATTCGCTCGCCAACTATTCGCCGTTGAGCAATCCTTACAGCTACCGGGATGCTTATCTGGGCATAGATGTATTTCCTGCCACAAGAACGGCTCAAATTGGAGATACCGTAATTCTTCGTGCAACAACACGCGGTGTTGCCAATGTAAAGATTACCGAAGTGGTACAGTTCCGTTCAGGTTCTGGCGCAACAGCTACCTATCCTGCCTTTGCTTCTGGTCAAGATTTGGTTGAGATTACAAATCTGGGCTCAGGACCTGCTGACATCAGTGGATTTGGCTTTGAGGTATTCGGCGTTGGAGCTCGCGTTTATACGTTCCCAGTGAATGTGGTAATTCCGGGTAGCAGTATCCTCATTCTCCACATGGGTACAGGAGCTGACGATCCGACCAACCTCTACTATAATACGGGCGGGACAAACGACGGTATTTCATCTATCTCACAATCGGGCTATTTGCTTAAAAATGTATCGGGTGTACATGTGGATGCCTTGGCCACCAATGGCTTCCCATTCCCGGCCAACTCTGGCGTAACTACCGCAATGTGGTCGGGTGCCCTAGGTAGCATGAGTTCAGGTTGTACACGTACAAACAGCGACAATAACGTTGCTACCGACTGGATAGTGGCGAATGCATCGAATTTGATGAATATCGGCACATTAAATCCGGGCATGATTATCAGTACACCTCCGGCTTCAGTAGTTTGGAACACCACACCGCCTAGTTTGAGTGATAGCTTGGTTGTTGGTCCTTTCACTGCACCAGGAACTTATACTTAAGTGATACACGTTGTTCGGTAGCTGATACGGCTGTAATTACTGTTGGATCGCAAAATCCAGATGTAGGCGTAAGCCGTTTCATCACACCTACGTCGACCACGGTGGTTAACGGCTCGGCTCCAATTCCAGTAACTGTGGTCATTAAAAACTACGGTCCGGTACCGGCAACTAGTTTTGATATAGAGTATCGTGTGAACGGAGGAGCTTCTATTGTCACCAACTCGATAACGAGCACGATTCCTCCTGGCGACTCGCTGCAGCACACCTTTACAGTATCTTGGAC
>Ga0105053_10010445_pt1 | contig 11573 bp, 6 predicted proteins | sample BON01_FD_78093 | JGI IMG/M metagenome (GOLD analysis project Ga0105053, IMG submission 78093) | Freshwater microbial communities from Lake Bonney liftoff mats and glacier meltwater in Antarctica - BON-01 | ecosystem: Environmental > Aquatic > Freshwater > Ice > Glacier meltwater | place: Lake...
ATCGCCTTTTGCAAAACGACATCCAACAAAGCAATTGTTTCTGATACGACATGCCAAGTCCCAAGCCCAAGCAGCCAGTAAACGAGAAAGACGGACATCGACCATGCTGGTAGATGCAAAACTCGCCTCTTCCTCAGTAGACGAAATGAAAGAGCTAGGAAGAAATCTTTTGCAAATACCGCTGATGGACAAAGTTGAAATTGTTCTTTGTTCACCGATGAGTAGAGCTATCCAAACTGCATGCTTGATTTTCCAACATACGAACACGAAGATTTTATTGGTACCTGATCTTTCTGAATTTGGATTGAATCGAAAGATGACTGGATTTGAGAATACCGGCAGACCTTGTGAGACATTGTTGGCAGATAAAGAACTCCATGGGTTGCCAAAGTTCAAAGACGTTGATTTTTCTCTCGTTCGTAACTTCGCCGATATGTACGGATGCCAATGGTGGAATTCGGCCTTTAACTGGGACAAGTTTAGAAGTCAAGTGGAGAGAGTCAAGAGATATATTCTGGAGATTCCAGAGAACGTTCTTGCCGTCGTGGGACATTGTTGTAATGTAAGTTTTATTATTATCGTGGATCTATTTACTTAATATGTATCTCTTAGTTTATGACTCTGACAGACTCTTATAAACGAGTGCCCAACGGGATACCAGTATTATGTAACATTTTCCGACATCAGCGAAGCATACACATTAGACCGGCTTATAAAACGAGCAGGAAGCTGAAATCCCAAGTTATTCCTTATTAGTTTATTAACGAGATAGTGATGCTCTATTTTTGGATTTCAATTTATAATAATAATCAATAAAGATTGCATCAAACCACCCAACCTCCTCATAGACGTACTGTAAACTAGAGATACTGATGCTCTATTTTCGGATAATTTCAATTTCTAATAATCAATACAGATTGCATCAAACCCAACCAGATAGCAGTTCTCGCAAAAAACGCAGTTCCTATTTTTGAAAATCGAAAGTTGTTTCGAGATATAGTGATGATGGAAGATGAGGACACTGGTATGGTTGACTACCCACTTGATGATCCCGCTGCTTCTATTGGACAGTCAGTAAAGTTTTCCCCAAATGTTTCAAGTTCTAGACTGAAACTTGTTGAACTGCCTAGAGAATTGGAAGAGCTTCTTTGCGATCCAGAAAACAATGCACAAACTTTCGTAATCAAAGGAGCAGGAAAGGAAAATTGCGCAGTTTTGTGTACGAGCAACACAACGTACACCATGAGGAAGGCGGAGTCTAGTAACGCTTATCTTCTGATGAATCTGATGGAAAATGATTCATTAGTTATACGTGGGGAACTTTACGAATACTACGAGCTAATCAAATCTACACCTCGCGTTCAAGAACTACGAGGTTTACTTCTCACGCGACCATGCACACGAAATAATGCAAACAGTTCGAATCCGATTGGTTTTGAATTCGACGCTTTGCTGGATCAAGTTCAAGCCAGTCCCGCTGAGTTACTGGAAGAGCTTCATTCGCTAGGAGCCACTGAAATCAATGATAGATGGACGTTGGTGGCTCCTGATTTGGAGTATGAGTTAATTGAGGTTTTGTTATGCACGATGATTGAGCATTCCATCGAAGCCACTGTAAGTGTTCCTTGTTTCAACATTCCGAGTATATCATAGTATTTCAGCATGTTTCCGAGGATGTTGTAGTTTGTGAGCTCTCTGATCTTTACCATGGGTCGTTAGTGAGATCGATTTTAAAAAAGTACGGTACCCGGTGCGCTGGATTGATTTGGGAACTGGACTCAAGAAAACTGTCAAGAGCACACGCTGAAAGAATGTTGTTAAAACATCCTAATCAAGAAATGGTTAAATCTGAATTTGAAAGTAGTTGGAGAGATGGCTTACCGAATGGACTTCAAGTTGAGGATAGGTTTCTCGCAGGTCTGGTGTTGGAAGAAATTAAAGCCGGAATTACGTTTATAATCCACTTTCCAGCAAATGCGCTGCCTCGAGATGCGAGGTCTTGTTTTCAGGTTTTATTTTACACTCGTAAAATGTGGCGTCTTAAGGACTTGGAGCCTTTCATCGACCATCTCATTGAGCCTTCAATTTCGAAAGCAGATTTACTTCGTAAATACACTCGTTCCTCTAGAGTTAGTCTCACAAGCGAAGAGAGAGTTCTCAGTGCCAGATAAGACACATGTGACATAAAGGAAACATATTTGGGAGAATATTTATTCATCGAACTAGAATGAGGAAAAACGAGGGAAAGTACTTGATGAATAGATACAATGAAATTCTAAAATTATTATTATCTAGCGGAACAGAACCCATTTTGAGCATAGATTTTGAAAATGCCACCAGCAACTTCCCCGCCAATTAGAAGAAGATTACTGTTTTGAACTATTGGCAATACTTTCGAATTATGATACATTCGCAAACCCGGCATCCTTTTTGTAAGGTATCATCCAGTGTATCAGCTCCTTAATAATCCTGAAAGAGTCTCTAGATAGCTGCAGTGAATAGAACTACAATTTCAAATGATTCAAATTGTGCAATGTCGATACGACCCCCTTATGTATTGCGATGCGTTGGCGACAGGTGGTTTTGCTGGTTGTATTCCGGGTGTTTAATGGGTTATTCGTTCACTCCTATTTCGACCCTGATGAGTATTGGCAATGTCTCGAGATCGCCTATTGTGTTGCTTTTAACAATCTGAATAAATGCCACCGGTACGTTGATTCATTTTGGCACAATGTTTATTTGGAATTTTTGAACTAGTTTTAGCTCTTGGGAATGGCGGGAGGAAGTTATGATCCGTGGATACTTTCATCCATTTATTTTTGCCTGCTTTTACCGTGTTCTGGCATTTCTCAACCTTGACAGTAGATGGATGATAGCATATGGTCCTCGACTATTAATGGCCGGTCTTGTCTCTGTGGTGGATATCTTGGTATATAAAATAGCGTCTCGATTCAATGCAGGTTTTGAAGCTTCGTTTGTGTTGATATTTGATTGGTTTTTCTTCTATTGTGCAACAAGAACGTATTCCAACTCGTTCGAAACCGTTGTCGTTTCGGCTGCTTTTTATTATTGGCCTCCGATTAACAATGGAAATGCTATTCATAGGATTCGTAGTCTGGTATTTGCTGCATTATCTGTTATTGTGAGACCTTCTGCTGGCGTGTTTTGGGTGTTTCTGGGAAGTCGACATTTGCTCTTCGAGTTGCGAGGAATACCAGACAGGTTGGATTTCACCTTGGAGGTATTCTGCATAGGAGTTGTATCAGTTGCACTCATGGTATGCATTGATTACGTCGGATATGGCAAAGTAACAATGGTTCCGTGGAATTTTATGAAAGTCAACATACTGGACGATGTTGGAAGTGAGTACGGGCTGCAATCTTGGCACTGGTACTTCACTCAAGGCCTTCCAGTTGTTATTGGCACGTGGTTGCCTAGTTTCATGGTTGGTTGCAGAAGTGCGTGGGGGTCTACTGGAGGCAAAGTGATGGTTCAGTTTGTGATATGGGGTCTTTTTATTCTCAGTATCTCCGGTCATAAAGAACTGAGGTTTGTTCTGCCATTGATACCTATGGTATGTGTTCTAAGCGGTATAGGTCTTAAAATATTGAGCCAATCCAACGCATGGATGTGGTTTCGTAACACTAGCGTGGCTCTTAATATTGTGGTAGCCTATTATCTTTCCCGATGGCATCAATCGGCACCTTTATATGTATTGGATTTTCTAGCAGCTGAAAGCAATGTGAGGCAAGTAGATTTTTTAACTAAGTGTCATGCAACGCCGTACTGGAGCCACATGCATGGAACATCTGCGAACTCCATGACGTTTTTAGATTGTTCACCTGCGATCTCGGCGTTAGAAAATGTTTCATCAATGAATATGCAGTTTAGAACGGGGGTCGAAGAAGAGGACGTTTTCTTTTCGGATCCGATTCCGTTTTTGAAGACTAGATATCGAACTCATACTCCTACACATATTGTTATTTCTAGCTCCCAAAACGCAGCATTAGCTTATTTGAAATCAGCTCAAGACTATTTGGAATGCGCTAGTTATTTTCAAACTCCATATGAGTCCTTCGTTGTTCTTTGCAGGTTGAAGACATCCAGTCTCCCGGTAAAGGAACTATAATAATTAATATATACAATAGTGGAGAACCATAAAATTGCGGTTTCTATTATTTTAATTTAAAATTCGCCCTGCTCGTATATCTGGATGCTCTTTCAGGAATTTGGGGGAATATTCTATTGGGAGGTGATCCAACTTTGCCGCAAGAATGAAGTCATTCTTGCTCAACGTTTTCAGAGAAAAGGTGGAAATCTTAATTTCTACATTTCTGTATCCAAAAATTCTGATATCCGGATGATGACCTTGACTCTCTGCCACTTCTGCAACCTTGTTGATGAAATCCATTGCGCATTTAAAATCTTTTGCAACGAAACTCCTCGATATGGCATCTTTAGAGTCGATCCAAGAAGGGCATATTTGCTCCATGTAGGCTTGAATTTCTTCCGCTGTCAACGCAACAGGATCACCTCCTTTCTTGGAGCAATCGGCACATTGCAAATTTTGGAGCATCGTTCTTGAATTCAATGTGATGAGCGATGGTTTTAAAAAAAGATAGCTTTCTAGCTTAAATTGTAGCGAATTATTTGAGTGGTGTTAACAGTGAGATGGATTCACGGACGAAAGGATGGGGAGATGATGATGATGAGGTTGACTTGGCAGATTTACCTGAAACTAGTGTGAAAGTAGACGAAAAGGGCATTAAGACAGTGGTATCTTATCGTGAGGTGGACGGCGAACGACAGAAAGTGACTCAAAGAATTCGTGTCGTCGTGAAGAGGAAGAAGGTGCCTCGATCGATTAAAGATCGTAGGGAATGGGCCAAATTCGGAGTAAGCGCTGGATGTCCTCCAGGTCCTGAGGAAGAAACCACAATTGTGAGCCGTGATGATATTTATATTGAAAACCCAGGAGATGAGGCCAAAGCCGCCAAACGCGAAGAAGAGGAAGTCATGAAGAGACTAAGAGCGGGAGCAATGCGTCGTAAATTCAATCAACAAATGGAAGAGAAGAAAGCTGGAATTGCCTCGCAAGTGGGTCTTGATACTGCTCCGAAGATGGGAGGCCTTCGAACCGGCACCGCATTGTCCAAAATGGCTGATGCAAGTGGTGTAGCTCCGGCTGCTCCAGGAGGCAAGTACATTCCAATGCACATGAGGGAAGGTGGTGGAGGCGGAGGCGGGTCTAGATTTGGCGACGACAGTGAACAAAATACTCTGCGTGTTACAAATATTTCAGAAGATACGAATGAAGATGATTTGAGAGATCTCTTCAGTCAGTTCGGAAAAGTTCAGAGAGTGTATCTTGCAAAAGATCGAGAAACACAGCAATCAAGAGGATTTGCGTATATTAGTTATCACGATAGAGAACCTGCCGAACGCGCCATGGTCAAGTTGAACGGTTATGGTTACGATCACTTGATCCTCAAGGTTGAATGGGCTAAACCATCTTCGAAGGACGACGTCGGCTCTCAAAGCGTGATGCAAAAGGGAATCGTCAGTGGGTACGGAGGCGCCCTGCCTCAAGGACTTGGTAAATAATATACGTCTTTAAATCATTAACGAAGAATGCCTTTGAATTATTGTATTTATTATCTTAGACCTTGGCGCGCTTCCTTGTTTGGACTGAAGTTTCAGCAAGGTGTCTCTTCTTGTTTTCTGTTATGGTCTGGAAATCGAAATCCTGCTGAGGTAGAGCCCCGACTCCGTTGTAAATGACATGTATCGTGGTGTCTTGGTGGTATTCAAGACCCAGCAGAAGTTTGGGAGTGATAAGAAAGTATTGTGCCTTCTCAATATCTCCGCATGATTGCTTCACCAATTGGTAGTAGGAAATCCTCTCCTTTTCTTCGTCCATCCCTTGGTTGATTTCGTCCACCACTCGAAAGGGGCAATAAGATAGTTCATTCAACGAAAGTATGTACATGAACGTGCACAGAGACCGCTCCCCTCCCGACTGAGTGTTGACCGAGAGACGTTGGAGAGGGGCATCCCTACGAAAGCGCACATTAATACCCACTCCGAATTGGGCCAGATTGTCTATATCTTTCAATGGTACTACTTCGCCATCACAGGAAAACCCCCGGGCTTGTATAGCAAGAAAGCTTTCCATGTACTTGATGTTTATCTTGGAGATAAGCTCGGTGATCTTGGTCATCCATATCTCCCGCTCGTTTTCAAATTGTGCTCGCTCCGCTGCTTGAATACTTTCGCTGTTAGATACTTGAGGCCGAAGGTCGTCGGCTTCGGCTTTCAACTTAGAGAAGCTCAATATGATGTTGGGATCGTCTACCATTCGCTCCAGTTTGGTTTTGAGGATGGTGAGTTGAGCATGAATATCCTCCATAACGTCCGAGAGATTACTGAGTGCAACTGAGACAGGACCATCGTCAATCGCATCCGGCATCATCGCCTTGAATTTTGCCAAACTCGCCTTGACGCGATTCTTACACTCCTTAGTCTCACTATCAAGATGAGAAACTTGTTTCTTGAGAAGATTCTCTTGGGCACGTGCTTCGCGTGCAGCATCAGCAGCCTCGTCATAAATGGCTTGAGCTTTGGAGATCAAGAGCTTGGACTTGAGCCATTCAGACTGAGATTCAGTAAATTTGACAGATTGCTTCACCGTTTCAGAAATAGACTGGAGGATATCGGCCTTCGAGGACATGTATACGTCAATATGCTTACGAATACTATGGGTAACATCCTCGTTCATCGAAGTCTTCGCCTTCATAACATTTTCAGCGGCTTGTGTAACGGCCCTCTGAAGCATTTGTTGCTTCGTGAGTAGCTTCGTCAGTTCAGTTTTCTCTGCCATCGCTTCTCCAAGAATTTCTTTGGCATCAAAGAACTTTTGGCGAAGCGCCGATTCCGTTTCTTTGGCTTGTGCCAATTTGTTCGTCGCAGTGGCTAACTCACTCTCCAAAGCTGTTCGTTTTCCCTGTGAGTCATAGTCCTTTTGAACTGAGAAAGTGCCAGTACGACTCTTCAGATTCCCATTTTGCGAACTGATTTTCTTCTCACCATATTTGGAGCGCTTCACGGCGTATTCGGTTCTTTCAGTTAGAAGACGATATCCCACCAGGTCGCTCAAGTCGGCGTCTTTCATGCCATCATCTGTCCTGCTGGTGCCGCACAATACCTTGTCTATGGCAGCCATGTTCTCCAGCGCCATGACTACCAATCGCGGAGCTTTGATGAGTTCACTCATACGACCTTTGATACTGTATTTGCTTTTGAGAGCACTGGAAACAGGGGATTCCTCGGGACGAGATTCCACGATGCGCATCACATTTACTCCATTAATTTCGTTGAGGATCTGTTGAGCAAGTCTAGATTTGGTCACGAAAGTGGTTAAATTGTTCATCGAAACTGAATGTTCAAACTGGTGACATACAAGAGCATCATCTATTTCGATTTCTAGCAACGGAAGGTATACCTCGTCGTTGCTGCCACTATCAGCAAGTCGCTCTTGGATCCTCTTCCATGCACCTTGAAGCTTGTCTCGCTCTCTGCCGTCGCGGATCTTGCCGAAGCGATTCTCCTTGTCGTTGGCAAGTCTCTGAATATTAAAGAGTTTTTTTTCGCATGATTCCTTTGCAAGTAATTGCGTTTTGATCTCATGTTGGGCTAAACTGCATTTCTCATCCAACCGGTTCACTGGTTCGTTGAGTGTTCTAATCCGCTTCTTCAACTCGCGTAATCCCGTAGGACTTAGTTGAGCATTTTCTCGCTCGAATTTGTCTTCTACAAGCTTTGTTTTGCCTAATTCTGTTTCGGCATCTCTCAAGTAAAGTTCGCCCTCCATTTTTTGATTGAATTCGTTGTCAATTGCTGAAACCTTATCGCCTAGCTTACTCGCCAGTTTTGATCGGTGAATTTGAGCCTTGTTAAAAGCAGATTCGAAAGATGACAGTTTTAAATCAGTTTGAGAGCTCGACACTTTGTCCAGTTCAATTTTTGCGTACTTTGCACGCTCATCAAGGGGCTTCAACTTCTCTTGTACTACTTTCCACTGTTCAGCACATACCTTGAACGCTTGCTTTCGCTCTCCATACTCCTGCTTCTCACGCGAATACTTAAGATATTGAAATTTGCCCTCGTGCAATCTCACATCATTCTTGATCTCCTCTCTTTTTTGATAAATCTCAACTTGAGTCTCCATCAGTTTGAGGCGATCATCCAAGTCTTCTAGTCTTTTCTTTTGGGCAGCAGCAGAATTAGCGGATTCATTTATTCTGTTTTGAGTTTGTATCAGCTTGTCTTGCTCGTCTACCCATTCTTGACCAAGTGCAGCACGAATAGTTTCTTTCAAAAGCTCTTGGTTGTTCAATCGGCTGAAATAAGCAACTTTATCCTGCGGCAAGAACTGACACAGATTATCCACTTGGGTTTGGTATTCTTCTTTCAGTTTAGATTGAACTGATTTCTCCCCAATAGGTTCCCCGTTCCAAGTCCATTTAGATTTGTTGTCTTCACTATTGAACAACCTTCTAACAATTTGGAACTTCTTTTCCGTCTTGTCCACCAATTCGATTTCAATCATCGCGCTTTTCTGCCCGTTTTGCACAAAGCCCTTCAGATTGTCAGCCCTTGAAAGTAACTTCGGGGAGCCTCCCAGACCAAGAGCAAGGGCGCACACGATAGAGCTCTTACCTGATCCATTAGGGCCAATAACCATGTTAAGCCTTGGTCCTGGAAATATCTCGCAGCTACTGTAGCTCATAAAGTTCACAAGCTTCACTCGATGTATGGAACCGTGTCGAAAAGCTTCCATTTTGTCGCCATCCCACTTCCTCCGCTCCTCGCTGGAAGGCATCTCTTTCTATTCTTTAAGTGGATTCAACAGAACTTTGCTGCTATTTACAATAGATTGAAAAAACGGGTTCGAAAACAACTTCCTTTTTCAACATTTCCTCAAATATTATTTTCTTTCGCTCCAAATTGAATTTGGCAAATTCACAATGATACAGTATGGTTAACACATCGCGGGTATTCTCAATTAGGTTAGGACACAACACAGCACCAACAACACCTGGTTGTTAGTAACACTGACACTAACATGTTAGTAACGTTAATAACGTTCATATTGAGATAATTGCTGTTACGAACATATCATGCAAATTCAAAAATAATAAATGGGGACCTACCCTCATTTGTGCTTGATTTTTGGTTGAAAATTGAAATGGACGAGGACAAGATGTGGATCGGGGATCAACTCTATGAGGCACTTGGTTATAGCGACAGAGCCGTTGAAGAATACGTTCTCGCACTGGGTAAACGATGTCGTAGTGTAGACCAAGTATTGGATAAATTCAAAGAATATGACCTCCCTGTCTCTGAAAAGACCTCGCAGTTTGCGAGGGATTTACTAGTGCGAGTTGGTAAGAAGAAGAATAAGGCTAACACGGCTGTGAAGTCAAATGCTGATATGGTACGGGAGTCTGAATCCTATACGATGCTTGTGGATGATGATTCAAAGAAGAAGAAAAGTAAGAAGAAGAAAAAGGAGCGTGAAGAATTGGTGGAAACTGAATATGAAAAACAACTTCGTGAATATAAAGAGTTTATTGGTACTGGAGAAGAAGCGCAAGTAGAAGCGGAACGAATTAAGAATCGTCATAATGAAAAGGAAGCTGAGAAACTAAAAGCGAAAGAGGATCAAGACATCAATGAAAGCAAGTCATTACGAAACCAATTTACAGTGGAAGAATTGCGTCAACAATCACGCTTTTCGTATTTGAAAAAACGAGAAGAGAGAGAATTAAAACTTTTAGATGCCACCATTAGAGATGAAGAATATCTCTTTCAAGGTGTGAAATTGTCGAAACGCGAGGAACGAGATTTACAAGCAAGGAAAGAATTGAAAAACTTAGTGGAGAATCGGCGTGAGTTGGAGAAAAAGGCAAAAGGTGAACTCTACGCAGTTCCGGGATCCTACGTGACAGAAGATGGTAAAATAGACCAAGAAAAACGAAATCAGTTACTAAGTGCAAGATATGTGGAAGAAACAAGAGAAAAGAGTGAACAAGATCTATGGGAAGAACATCAAAGGGAAACAGCGGTGATTAGCAAGCAGAGTCACAGCATGCAAGATGACTACGAGCTGGTACTCGATGATGAAATTGAATTCATTGCCCATGAAATGATGAATAAGCCTAAGGTTGACGAAGATATGAAACCCACTGAAGTAGATAGATCACTATCGATGTCGGAACTGCGCAAAACTCTCCCAATGTACCAATATAGAACAGAGTTGCTGCAAGCGATAAGAGATAATCAAGTAATAATTGTGGTGGCTGAAACTGGGTCTGGGAAAACCACCCAAATTCCACAGTATCTGCATGAAGAGGGCTGGACTGAATTGGGTAAAATTGGATGTACGCAACCACGCCGAGTGGCGGCAATGAGTGTTGCTGCTAGAGTGTCGCAAGAAATGGGTGTGAAACTAGGACATGAGTGTGGATATTCTATTCGATTTGAAGATTGTACTTCAGAAAAAACTAAAATCAAATATATGACAGATGGGATGCTCATGCGAGAGTTCCTTACGGCTCCTGATCTTGCAGCATACAGTTGCATGATGATTGATGAAGCTCATGAGAGAACATTGGCCACTGATATCTTGTTTGGTTTGCTAAAAGATGTGTCTCGTTACAGACCAGATTTAAGACTCATCGTTTCCAGTGCGACTCTTGATGCACAAAAATTTTCCGAGTATTTTAACAATGCCCCTATTTTTAACGTGCCTGGTCGAATGTTTCCTGTTGAAATATTTTACACGAAAGCGCCTGAGGCTGATTACTTGGAAGCTACTGTGGCAGCTACTTTACAGATCCACGTGAATCAACCAGTTCCAGGTGATATACTGATATTCTTAACCGGTCAGGAGGAGATTGAAAATGTTAGAGATGCGCTTCTGTTGAAAACAAGAGGCCTTGGCAGCAAGATCAAAGAACTTGTGATATGTCCGATATATGCTTCATTGCCTAGTGAAGAGCAAGCCAAGGTGTTTTTTCCTACCCCTCTTGGAGCACGCAAGGTTGTCATAGCAACGAATATTGCAGAAACGTCTTTAACGATCGATGGCATTCGGTTTGTGATTGATGTTGGGTTTTGTAAACAAACTAGTTACAATCCCAAAACTGGGGTTGACTCTCTTGTAGTAACACCTGTGTCACAAGCAGGGGCCAATCAGAGGGCAGGAAGAGCAGGACGAACGGCTGCAGGGAAATGTTTCCGTTTATTCACAGCGTGGTCTTTTAAGTATGAACTGGACGAAAACACTGTTCCTGAAATTCAGCGAACCAATTTATCATCCGTGGTGTTGCAACTTTATAGTCTCGGTATCAACGATTTAATCCATTTCGACTTTATGGATCCTCCACCAGCAGAAACATTAATTAGGAGTCTGGAGCAATTGTATGCATTAGGTGCATTGAACGATAAGGGTCAACTCACGAAACTAGGAAGGCGCATGGCTGAATTCCCTACAGATCCAATGCTGGCCA
>Ga0105053_10010448_pt1 | contig 11572 bp, 8 predicted proteins | sample BON01_FD_78093 | JGI IMG/M metagenome (GOLD analysis project Ga0105053, IMG submission 78093) | Freshwater microbial communities from Lake Bonney liftoff mats and glacier meltwater in Antarctica - BON-01 | ecosystem: Environmental > Aquatic > Freshwater > Ice > Glacier meltwater | place: Lake...
ACTTCACAGCCCTCTGTCTACACCAGGACAACCCTTTTCGATCGCCAAGTGGCATGGCTCTATCAACTCGTCAGCGAAGGCCAACTGCTTGCAGATCTCGCCTTTGCTGACATCGTGGTTTGGGCTCCCACCCAAACCGGAAGTTTTGTTGCTGTGTCCCACCTTCGGCCTGCCTCTGCTGCCACGCTGTTCTATCGAGACGTTGTGGAAAGTAACATCCGACCCGAATGGTTGCCGTCTGTCTCTCAGGCCTATAGAGACGGAGTCATTGTTGACTTACCCGTGTCAGATGCCTATGAAGCCGGCCGAACACGGGTGAGAGCTGTTCCCGTGAGAAGGAAAGATCGCTCTTCAAGCGCGCCATCAGAGGAGATCATCGCTGTGCTAACGCGGCATTCTAACCTCAGCGATTCACGTGTGCCCAGTAGACAAGAGTTGACCTTCGATGGATGCGCCAATGACCTATTTGCGATGATTGCGGAAGGCTCTTTTCCCGACCCCGATGCTCCCAGCGCACCAGCGCGAGGAGCACCCCGCGCGTCCGATGGGCTCATCAAGTTGGATACTGCTGGCACTGTGACTTTTGCCAGCCCTAACTCCCTGTCAGCTTTTCGCCGAATGGGTTTCCAAAACGAATTGGAGGGAACCCAACTCGCGGAGGTCGCGGCAAGCATGCTTGCGGGCACGTTGATTGTGGATGAGACTCTTCCCCTGGTGGTGACGGGGAGAGCTCCCTGGCGCAGTGATATTGAAAAACAGGGCGTCACCGTGACTCTGCGCGCCATTCCCTTGAGAAAGCAGGGGGAGCGGTTTGGGGCGATTGTGCTTTCCCGCGACGTCACCCAGATGAGATTGCGTGAGCGTGAAATGATCACCAAAGACGCCACCATCCGGGAAATCCATCACCGGGTCAAGAACAACTTGCAAACTGTTGCTTCCCTTCTGCGCATTCAATCCCGCAGGACCCACAGCGATGTCGTGAAGGATGCGCTCAGTCAGGCGATGCGCAGGGTCGCGGCTATTGCTGTGGTGCACGACACACTGTCCGAAGGCCTTTCGCAGAATGTGGACTTCGATGTGGTTCTTGAACGGGTCCTCATGCTTATCGCAGAAGTAGCTTCGGGGGGCCCCCAGGTTATTAAGCCCCAGAAAAAGGGAGCCTTTGGAATTCTTCCAAGCGAATACGCGACCCCCCTTGCGTTGGTCTTGACTGAACTGGTAACAAATGCCGTTGAACACGGATTGAAAGGGATAGAGCACGGTGAAGTTGGAGTCACCGCGATTCGTCAAGAAGGAGAGCTCGTCGTTGTTGTCCACGACAGTGGTGGTGGGCTCCCCGGGGGACAAGTTGGAGACGGCCTGGGCACTCAGATTGTGAAGACACTCGTTGAAGGGGAACTAGGCGGGGCCATCTCGTGGGCCAGCGACAGCCGCGGAACACGCGTCAAGATTCAGATACCGTTGCGGTTCCTCCACGAGAAGGAAAGTCTCCAAGGGGTTCCAACGGTTTAGAGTGCAGACCCTTTGGACAAAGAAAAATCGAACGGCTGTCGGCTACGAATGGTTCTTGGTCTTTCATCGGCGGGTTCCCCGATGGGCCCCTGGCCGCGAGCGGGCGCCTGGGCCTGGGAAATGCAGTCACGGAGCGTGGCATCGGGGTCCAGCGATAAGACGGTGTCGCTCACTATTAGGAACCTTGGTGTTGGGCTTGGCCACAGAGAAGCGTAAGTGGGAAAAGCAGAAGCGACCACAGTTTGCCCACGAAGCGAAACCGAGGCGGTGGATTGAACACGCCCAACACACCAAACTTAGCGAAAAGCACTGGCAACTTGGGCTGTCATCTGCTCCGGATTAACGAGGCTCGAACCACAAGGGCAGTAGCTGTTGACCCCAGGGTCAGATCTATCCGGTGATTTCAGCCTGGGAGCTTGCGGCCAACGATTTGATTTTGTGGATTAGCCAGAAGATCTGCAACCGCGAAACCCGCAGATTCCGACGCAAACCTGCTGGGTCTGCCATGCCACCTCTTGCCGGAGGGTTTGGCTCGCTGCCTGACACCCCGAGCGTCTTTGCGGGAGCGCCAAAGTGGGCTGCGGGATTTCCTAGGAGGCTCGCCGTGCCCGCGCTGCACGTCGCTTGAGAGCGCGGCGCTCGTCTTCGCTCAATCCACCCCAGACTCCAGAGTCCTGGTTAGTGTCGAGTGCGTACTGGAGGCAATACTCCGTCACGGGACAGTGAGAGCACACCGACTTGGCCCGATCAATCTGGTCGACTGCTGGCCCCGTGTTCCCCACAGGGAAGAACAGTTCCGGATCAACGGTAAGGCAGGCCGCTTTGTCGCGCCAATCCATGAGAACTCCTTCATCAGTACCAGGGGAAAAATAGCCCGCGGAAATTACATGCGCGTACACAGAAAAATCCTGCAGAGGCCGTATCTTGCAGGTCACACTTCGACGTAATTTCCGCAACAACGATAGAAGGCTCTCACAGTTTGACCCTCAAATCAAGAGTTTCGTTCCTAAATCTTTGAAGAACGTTGGAGCTGGTCTTGGGTCCAAACCTGGCTTACGCCTTTCCTGGGTAGACTTTTGTCATGAAGGGATGGAGCTCCTGGGGTAAAAAGCTGGCAAGGTGCGCTCTCGAAACGACTGCCGGTTCCTTCGTCCGCAAAGCTGTCGTCGCCCGGGAAGCCCGCCTCGAAGAGGCTTGTGTCGCCACGCTGGCCCAACAGGCCGGGGTTTCCATCTTCCACCCCCAAAATTTTGGGGGGAAGCTAGAAGCTAAACCGTCTGCGGATACCTTTTTTATTCTTGGCTCCGGCGGATCGATTAACGCTCTCACCCCGGGTAATTTTGAGGAGATTGGCCGCCAGCGCTCTGTCGGTATTAACAATTGGCCAATTCATGATTTTGTTCCGGATATGTATTCCTTTGACAGCGTGCCGTGGGTGGGGGACGGGAACAATTTTCGCCGGTCCATGGACTTGCTGCGCAGGGAAGATATTGTGAACGCCAGACCACTCGTTTTGGTTGTTCGGCTCAAGAACCCTGGCGAACTCAAAGTGTTAGAAACAATTCCGCCAGAGCTTCGGGATAACGTCCACTTTTATGGGCGGGTGATGCCGGCAACAAGGAAGGTGAAGAACCTGACTCGTGATGTGCGGGATGCGTTGGCGAGCGTGCTTTCCCGCCGAGACGGAATCGTTTTGGACTCGGGAGCAAGCATCGTGCGCATGGTGGGCATAGGGCTTTCCCTGGGTTACAAGAACATCGTGCTAACAGGGGTGGACCTCAACAACACCCAGTATTTCTGGGAAAACGAGCCTTCCTATAAGGCAGAGTCCGTCATCAACAGCCCGGTTAATAATCAGGGCCCCACTACCCACGAAACGACGAACGCGTGGAACCGGCCTTTCTCCGTCGTTGATATGGTCCAGTCACTCGCGGCGGTAGTAGCAGAAGACTTTGGTGGACAGATTTTTATCGCGTCCGCAGAGTCAACTTTGGCGTCCTTCCTCCCGGTGTACTCTTGGGCTGGCTTGGATGAGCCTGACTAAAGGATGCGGATTCGCGCCGGCACCATGCCCAGATGCGCATGGTGCCGCGACGGCATTCATCTGTGGTCCGGAGTAGCGTGTCTTGATACCCAGGAGCTTTCGTATATGAGGAGCCGATTTTCTGTGGGAGCTAACCAGTGAATTTTGCATCCTGCGGTTCTGGATGCTTACGCGTATGAAGTAGACCCCGACACCAGACCGTTGCGGCATTGCCGCGGATCCTTTTCCTGAACACTTGGGATGGCATCGAGGCTCTGCAGGTTCAGCGAATACCGCCTGCTTTGCTTGACAAGGTCCTTTTACACGGGAGGTACCAACCCTTCACGAGAAGCACGAAGAACCTAGCCCCCGACCCAGACCGTGTCCTCGAACACCTCGCAAGGAGTGGCGCCCCCGCATTGCTCGATTTGGGGGCATCTATCATCCCGATGACATGTCCGGGGATTCTGATCGGGTCGCGCCGCATCGTGTTCGTGAATGTGGACCTCAACAACACCGACTATTTCTGGGAGTGAAACCTTAACGCCTTGTGAAGTAGGGGTTCGAGAGTTTTCAGCACGAACACAAAGATGCCACCCATGAAACTATTTCGCGGGCCACGTGGCCCTTCATCGTGTCAGAAATGGTCGAATCAATACATGACGTTTGCAGGACTGCAGCGATGGAGCTATCCGTGGCGTCAGAGCGTTCTTTGCTGGGGCAGAGACTGCGCTTTTACGGTTTTGAAACTTCATAAGAACAAGTTCCGGGAGCAATAAGCACCAGCCTTCGCCGCCGCTTCTAGGTTCTAACCCGCCCTTCTTTGCTGTGCATTTGGTGGGAACCGGGGTCTGGGAGGCCTTATTGACCCACCAGCTAGGAACGTATTTCTAGTTTTGATTGAAATCCGAGACAGCCCCGGGAGGCTCACTTGGAACACCGCGTCCTTCTGATGATCTGCGCTCCGCTCGTCCAAGGGATGACGAAGCCTCACTCCGGCACCTGTTTCGTTGATTAGGTCACTTCGTATCGCACCAATTTTCACCGCAGAGAAGACGGTATTTTCTTGCCACCTAACGGGGGGACTAACAGTTGTTGGCGTGGGTATGCACAGTTGCAGTGCTTGCTCAGGGGACAGCGAGAATCCCACTCATCTGTAGGAGAAAACTCCTAGCAACGAGCCTCGTCAACCGGTGGAATTCGACAGCTAGGAAACTGAAGCGTGCGAGGGAGTGAGCGGACGTTGTCGCCAGTGCCCAATACTCGGCCTCTTGAGTGCCCACTTGTAGCCCGAGTTCAGATTGAGAGGAGCAGATTGAGCCATTAATCTGCATCACCCGGGTTTCAGAGCCCGATTTTATAAGTGGATGGAATCTTGCCTAGATAGTATCCAAACGTCTTTTGGCACCGAGGCGACAGTTTCCATTTCCCTGCACTTGTCGAAGGAAAAAGGTTTCCCCTCCTCCCCAAGGGCCTGAGCGTTTCCTAGTAGTAAGGGTCGTTGCTGGTTCTTGTTCGTGAAACGCTGCAGGGACTCCCCATCGCTACGCTGAGTTGTGGCATATCGGTAGTGACCAGTGACTGTGCTCCAATTACCGTGTCACGCCCGACCCGAAGCCCCTGCAAAATTCCTACCTGCAGGCCGACCATGGTTCTCTGTCCAATTTCCACAGTGCCTCCAGCGCGCGCGCCCGGCCCAAGAGATGCAAAGTCTCCGAGTGTTGAATGGTGGTCGAGGGAGGCCCCCGTGTTGAGAAGAGAACCAATCCCCATCCTTGCCTTTGGCCCTATGGACGCTTGGGCAAGAACAACCGAACCTGCGCCCATTGATGCTTCGGGGGAAACCCATGCGGTGGAATGCGCAACCTGGGGGAAACGAGCCGCGGGAAACGCAGACATAACTTCACGATACATCTCGTCTCTCAAAAAATTGGTGCCGACCCCTAAGCAGAGATCAACCACGTCCAGGTCCAACTCAGAGATGTCATCAATCAAGGGAGCAAGAGCGGAGTTGGACTGGGAGGCCGGGCTTCCTAAAAATCCGACGATGCGGAAGCCTGCGGATATTGCAGCGTCCGCCACTGACGAAGCGTGTCCGCCAGATCCGAGGATGGCGAGAAGTCTTCTATTAATCATGCCACCACGGTACCGGCTTTGTGCTACGGCGCGAAAAACGCAACAAAAGTTGGCTAGGAGGCGCGGCGGGTGCGGGCCGCGCAGTGTTCGAGAGCTATACGCTCGTCTTCGCTTTATCCACCCCTGACCCCAGGGTTCTTGGCCAGTTTAGAGCGCGTCCTGAAGTCAGCACTTCGTCACTGGCCAGTGAGATCAGACTGACGTGGCGAGGTCACCCTGGTCGACTGTTGGCCCTGTGTTTGCCAGGGAGCCGCTTGCACTAGAAAGCCTCATGTGGCACACCACGGCAGTGCGGTGGCCGCAAGTGTGAGCTGAGGCCCCGCTCCCCCACATACTCTTCACTGCAGTAGCCTTATGGCTGAATCTTTGCGGGCATTGAATCACATGGAGGATCTCGGATGTTGCGAATTGGGCTGGTAGAGCTTGCCCCGCTGACGACTGGCGGCGCAGCTACTTATGCGCTTTCTTTGCAGCAAGCGTTGGCCGATATTGACAGTGAGTTCGAGATTAAACTGGTGACGTTTGCGAACGAGGCGACGTCGCCATTGATGAGGGGTTCTGGCTCAGGCCACGTCCTTTATCGCAAGCATCAGAGTCACGCATCCTCTCCGTATCAAAGGCTCTGGGGGAGGTTAGGCACCAGGGGCGCTCCCCGGGTGCCTACACTTCCTGAGGCTCTGCGGGCTGAGAATATTGATTTGGCCTGGTTTCTCGCACCCAATCGCGTCATTTCTGCCGTCAAAGACATCCCTTACGTCATGACGGTGTGGGATTTGGGGCATCGTGATGTCCAAGGGTTCCCAGAATTTTCGTCACAGCGGCGCTGGGAACAGCGGGAGGCAGGTTTTGCTCCCAACCTCGGCCGGGCTTTCCATGTCCTGACCGATTCGAAACGAACCGGGGAATCGCTGGAAAAAATATACGGTGTTTATCCGCATAATTGGTCATCGATCGGCCTTCCACTTCCCAGCGTCGTGATGTCAGATATGCGGCTTGCTGACACAATCGCGAAACCTTATTTCTACTACCCGGCGAGCTACTGGCCCCACAAGAACCACCGGGTGCTCGTTGATGCCCTTGAGATCATGAAAAACACCGATGCCCACCTCGTGTTTAGTGGACATGATGAAGGCCATCGAGAGCTGGTCGAAAAATTTGTGGGAGAGCAAGCTCTTAGTGAGCAAGTCCATTTTTACGGGCGTATCTCTGATGAAGAGGTGCAAGGGTTAATCGATAATTCGGTTGCGGTCGTGATGCCCTCTGTTTTGGGGCCGACTAACTACCCGCCTTTAGAAGCACTTCGGCGAGGAAAACCCGCGCTGGTCTCTCCTGTCCATGACTTTGACCAGACCCCACGCACGGGGCTCGTTGTGATGGCCAAGAATTTCCCTGAGCTGTGGGCGGCGGCGATGACTAGCGCACTGGAGGGGAAGACAAGGGTTGATGGTGGGAGCTTTGAACCCGACTCCCCGCTCCCGGTGATCCGAGCCGTAATCGAAAAGTTCGCGCAAGTCCAACGAGCACGTTTTCTTTCGTAGACCCTATGCCAGCTTCTGAGCGATGTCCTTGACGGCCGAAGCAACCTCAACTCTTTGCTCTTTAGTAGTCCCCAGGCTGGGAATATAGAAACCTCGTTCTCCCAGGTTTTCGGACACGCTGAGAACAGGCTGCGTATGCCAACCGAAATTTTCGAGTACCGGTTGCGAGTGGAGTGGGTAAAAGAAGGGTCGAGACCCAATATTTAACTTGGCAAGCTCGTCCATGGCGAAACGGGCGTTCGTACCATCGTGAGAATTCACAACAATCCCGAAGACCCAGTAGATGTTGTCGCTTCCCCCCGCGCTGTCGGCGGGAAGCTGAATGTTCGGGGTGTCAGCAAGGAGCTCTTGGTAGTGCTGGCCACGGGCTATCTGGTGGGCCAAAAGGTCATCAATTCTGTTGGCCTGGGAAAGTCCCAATGCGGCGGAGAGCGCCGGCATCCGGTAGTTCCAGCCCAATTCGCCATGAACGAAGCGCCGCTTTGAATTGAACCCAAGGTTTCTCAGCCTTCGGAGCCTCTCGGCGTGGTCAGAGTCGTCAACCAGAACCATCCCGCCCTCGCCTGAGGTAATCACTTTGTTGGCATAGAAGCTGAGCGTGGAAATCTGACCAAACGACCCTGCTTTGCGACCAGCTATCTCCAGCCCAAGCCCTTCGGCCGTGTCCTCTATGAGGGTTACGGCATGCTCATAACAGAGATGTTCGATGTCTCTAATGTCTGCCGGCAGCCCGTAAATGTGCGGCACAATGACAGCTTTGGTTTTCGTCGTGAAGGCCCGGCCGAGAGCCTCAGCGGTGACGTTCCAGGTCAGGGGGTCAACATCGACGAACACGGGACGGGCACCGGATCGGAGAACTTCGTTCAAGCACGAAATGATGGTGAGAGACGGGATGACGACCTCATCGCCGGTGTGCAGATCGAGGCTGGCAACCGCTATGTCGAGCGCGGAGGTTCCACTATTGACGGCAATCGCATGCTTGCGCCCGGTGAAATCACACATGGCTTTCTCGAAATCAGCAATAACGGGCGCTTCTCCGGACGCCCAACCCGCTGACAAAATTTCTCCTACAAGCTTCACGTCCGCCACGGAGATGTCCGGTTGCGAGACCGGGATGAAATTGGTCGACACCGCTAAATCGCCACTAAAGAGTACAAAGCGGACCAATCGTCACGCGTGGGTGCTGCGTGGGTAGTATCTCCTACGGCGCTGGAAACCCTGAACCCAAACCTCTTAGCAAGGCTCCGGATCTCGTTGGACGTGAAGTGGCGCATTCGATGGGTTTCGGAGAATTCTCGGGAGAGGACGCCGGATGTGTCCCATACCGTGTAGTGCTGGGTGACATCAACCCGGGAGCAATCAACATCTTCGTGGGAGGTCGAGAGGCGGCGGGCGGCACCGCCCGGTGTGCTGATATCAACAACGCGCGTTTCAGGCTTGAGATGGATTACGCCCGGCGTGTACCAGGTGTCGAACACAAATGTTCCTCCGGCCTCGAGGTGTCGCCGGGCAGACTGAAAAACTCCCTCAATCTGCTCATCCGCGGTCTGGTAGCTGATCACGTGAAAGAAAGAAAAAACAGAGTCGAACGTTTGACCTAGTTCAAAATTGCTGGCGTCCGCCAACTCGGCGCGAATTCCAGGGGCTTCCGCCAGGTGGTGAATCATGTCGGCGCTGCTGTCTACCCCAAATACTGTGATGCCCAGAGAATTGAGGACCTTCGCGTGACGGCCGGTCCCAATTCCTAGCTCACAGACGTTGCCGAGTTCCATATCGGGTGACGCATCACGGGCTGCCGCAACAAAACGCTGTACTTCGTCTTCGGTGTCTTTCGCAGAGTACACAAAGTCATAGAACTCATGGGAACTAGAAAAAGCTTCGGTGGATGTGCTCACACTTATCTCTTTCCGTTTGCGAGGAAGCGGAATTTTTCTTCTTCGCCAATGTATGGACCTTGCTTGACTTCAATGATGTCGGCATCCTCCAAAATCGTGAAGCCATGACCGCCTGCAAAAAGTGCAACCACATCGCCACTTTCTAGGATGGTGCAGGTTAGAAAAACTCCGTCTTCGGTGTAGAGATTCACTTCAACTTTTCCGCGCCGGATGAACAAAACTTCCGAAGTCCTGTTTACCGTTCTAGAAACTTTCGTGTGGCTATGGGCCTCAATTTCGTGCCCAGACTTCCAGCCAAGCTGACCAATCTGAAACTGGTCGGTGGGGCTCGTCAGAAATTGAATGCCTTCTGGGGCTCTGTCCGGTGCAATCACAATTGCGAGAAGTTCTTCGGATGACGTTAGCCAGAATTCTTTGACTCCTGTGCTGGGACGAGAGACACGAAATTCCTCCGGGTGCATTTCTGCACTGTCCTTGGTATTCATGATGTCTAGGCTAGCGGGACGATCGAGGCAAAGCCGTATCCGGAGGGTGTGAGCGTCGGCCGCAAAGGTTGGCTCCACATTTTTCCCTGACGGAATCCAGGGCCAAGTGGAGCGGGAGTAATCGGACGTACTGTTCTGATAGCAGGGCACAATCTCGCGTTTCTCCAGGTCTTCAGCGAGCGTCCTCGGGACCAGTGTGCGATTAGCTCTCTCGCCCGGCGCCGGCGGTTGTCGATGTCTTTCCCGCGGCTACGAGGATTTCGCGTGGAGGAAGGGGAAGACCGTCGTCGCCAAACGGTTTCTTGGCTCCTCAAATTTGGAGATCCCACGGTACTTGGTTTTGATGCGGACTGACAGAATAACCACATGCTTGTGAACATCGTAAGTCACATTCCGGCCTCAGTGTGGGAGCGGGAGCTTCCCCCTGGTCTGGCCTGGGATTTCTTCCACACAAGTGAAGCTGGTCCCGCGGATATCCATGTGATTTACGGCATCAGGACTCCGCTGCGAATTCCGAACTCACCACAGAACGTGATTTTTATCGCTTCAGAGCCTCCGGAGATTAGGGTCTACGACTCAGCTGTGCTCTCGCGCTATGGCGCCGTCCTGGGTCCTGGGTTCGAGTATCTGCTTCCGATGCCCCACTTCCATGCGATTGCCGCAGTGGCCCCCTGGTGGGTCGGATTGAAAGCGGGTGGGGAGGAGCACTATGAAGCTGTGGATGGTTCGGCCACGCTGAGCAGAGCCGTTTTGGCAGAGGGTTTTTCTCCCGGGCGAGATGTCGTCACGGCAATCGTCTCTCAGAAAGCTCGGACGCCGCTCCAGCAGCAGCGATTGCGGCTGGTGGACTTTTTGTCCACTAGGTTGAATGATTTCGAAGCGTATGGTCTTGCGGCTGAGAGAGTTGGCGACAAAGCTGACGTTCTTGGCTCCAGCAGATACCACCTCGCTGTTGAGAACTCTGCGCATCCTGGTTATTGGACGGAGAAGCTGTCTGACCCGATTCTTATGGACAACGTTGTTTTTTATGGGGGGCATGCCAGTTACGCGGACTATTTTTCAGACGAGAGCATTTTGCCAGTTGATCCGTGGGACCCGGAGTCGACCTACGAAAGTATTGCTAAAGCATTAGAGCGGGACACCTGGGCTCAAGCGGCCGACGCGCGGGCGATTAACAGATGCCGCCTGTTGGAGCAATACAGTTTCCACCGCGTTCTTGCGGCGTATCTTTCTCAACATCCTCATGAAGCAGCAAAAAGCGGGATGTTTGCTGTTCCCGCGCAGCACCCCACGAGTCGCGTCAAGAAGTTTTTTGACCCGATCTATCGAAGGATTTTTGGCTAACAAGCACTGCTAATTTTTCTTTCGCATGTCTGAGTCCGCCGCTTTTGCTCAGACACTCGACGGGCCGAGGTGCCTTTTCGCAACATCCCTCCCGTAGAATTACGGTATGGAAACCCCCGACATAAAGCCTCGTTCCAGAGTGGTGACCGACGGTATCGAAGCCACCACATCGCGAGGGATGCTTCGCGCAGTGGGCATGGGTGATGACGATTGGGATAAACCCCAAATAGGCATTGCTAGTTCCTGGAACGAAATTACGCCGTGTAACCTTTCCCTCAGTCGTCTGGCTCAAGCCGCCAAAGAAGGGGTCCACGCTGGAGGGGGTTACCCTCTTCAATTCGGAACCATTTCGGTTTCTGATGGAATCTCCATGGGCCATGAGGGAATGCACTTCTCCCTTGTCAGCCGCGAAGTCATTGCTGATTCTGTGGAGACGGTGATGCAGGCGGAGCGACTCGATGGTTCAGTCCTTCTGGCCGGCTGTGACAAATCCATTCCAGGCATGTTGATGTCGGCGGCACGGCTAGATTTGGCGTCGGTATTTCTTTACGCTGGTTCCATAGCCCCGGGCTGGGTCAAGCTTTCGGATGGAACCGAAAAAGACATCACCATCATTGATTCTTTTGAGGCCGTGGGGGC
>Ga0105053_10010459_pt1 | contig 11567 bp, 4 predicted proteins | sample BON01_FD_78093 | JGI IMG/M metagenome (GOLD analysis project Ga0105053, IMG submission 78093) | Freshwater microbial communities from Lake Bonney liftoff mats and glacier meltwater in Antarctica - BON-01 | ecosystem: Environmental > Aquatic > Freshwater > Ice > Glacier meltwater | place: Lake...
CTCTCTCTCTCTCTCTCTCTCTCTCTCTCTCTCTCTCTCTCTCTCTCTCTCTCTCTCTCTCTCTCTCTCTCTCTCTCTCTCTCTCTCTCTCTCTCTCTCTCTCTCTCTCTCTCAGCAAGAACAAGAAACAGACAGTCAGAAACAGGGTCAGACTCGAGAGAGCAAGATAGTGAGCGATGCATACAACGCACCAAGTCTCCGGTCTGCCCGCTTCCCCAACATTTTGTTCAAATGACAGAGTTGAAATTTCTGGTGCAAACCAGAAATTTAAAAAATATAAGGAATAATGACTAATTTGTTCGTGAATCGAAAACTTATCACTTTCAATAGTGGTGAGGGCGAGGAGGCATTGCTGCCTAGAGGCATAGCGCCCCGCGCTGCGAGTGTGCAAAGAGGCCGTAAAGGCCACCGCAATGCCTGTGGACCCGTACACTGGCCAGGTAACATGTATCATCATTCTTCCTTTCCTCATCTCTTCTCTATCGCACCCTAATACAGCGGCCGGACCGGCGGGCCGGCGAATGACTGACGAGTGCCCCTTTGCAACCTGCCTCGCTATCTCAACAGGAGAATGGCCACTTGAGTATCTTTTCGAGCAATCCAAATCGGCCTTCAGACTTTCGGTGTGAGATTTCGAAAGAAGGCCCGTGGCATTCCTATGTTCTACTACGCGCAGAGGCGTGGGCCTCGCACACGCTCAGGTCAGACGAGAAGAAGTGTGGTATCCGCTCTGTCATCACAAAGACGGAAACACGCGGGCCCTACACGCGGCCATTCACAGTGTATTTTGTGCACACAAAGACGGCCTTCAAAGTGAAGAGCGTGTGCAAGCGATTCAGCGACTTCAAGGAGCTTGACCAGAAGCTCAAGCGCACGCACGCCACGTTTCACACGCAGTTTCCACCGGACCAGCTGTTCAATTCGATGACGCCCGAATTTGTCAGCGAGCGACGCAAGCAGCTACAGACGTACCTTGATGAGTCGATGGCGATCCCGGAGATCGCCACCGATGCTGACCTCCACGATTTTCTCGGGATCCCAGAATACAACAACCAAGCCCAGGAGGAGGATCTTAAGCACCAGGCCCGTGAGCGCCAGCGCCATGTCAAGCCCGAGGACTCAAAGCCTGAGACTTTTCTTAAGGTGATAGAAAAGGCGAAGCTGGACAGCGACCGCATGTCGGAGGCACAGGGCTTTAATGCGCTGGGCCTGCTCTACTGCGAGAGTGGCCTCGAAAACGAGGGCATGCAATGCCTCGAGTCCTCGCTTGAACTCTGTCGTGCGTGTAACCAGATTGAGGGCACGATTGTAGTGCTCAGCAACCTCGGCTGTCTATACAACCTGCTGGAGCGCTCGCAATATGCGGTGGGGCACTTTCAAGAGTGCTTTGACTTGCTGCAGGGTGATCCGGTCGGGCAGGGTGAGGCGCAGATGAAACTTTCGCTCACGTGTGCTGCCAATGGCGATAACTACGAGGCCATCGAGCACTGCTTGCAGTGTCTGAAGCTATGCCGACAGCTCAATGACCACAACAAGGAGGCCTCGTGCCTCTTCACCCTTGGCAGTATCTACTACGAGGCGGGCGAGGTGAGGCAGGCAGTGGAGGCCTTCGAGCAGTGTCTGGTGCTGCGTCGCAAAACTCGCGACAAGATCGGGCTCGCGGAGGCTCTCAACAAGCTCGGGTTGACGTACTGCGACATTGGTTATGATCTGCGTGCCATGGACTACTTTGAGCAGGTGCAGATGTGCTGGAATGGGGGCGCGCGGTGGTGGAGGGCTTCAGCCCGAAGCTGCTGCATGCCCAATCGAAGGGGACCGAATCTCAAAATCGATAACATCGATTATCACATAATATCGATTATCTGATAATGTCGATAATCGGATTTTTCCTCAACAAGTACAGAATCTCAGAGTGGTGTGCCCAGCAGGGCACGCACAACCACATCACATCCGGGCACGCCAAAAAACAAATCTGGGCACCGAAAAATACGACATCTAGGCACGACATCGTGCCTGGCTGGATGTTGTACCCTGTTGCTGTGTCTGGATGTTGTCATCGGATCCTGTGCCTGATGTTCGTTGGAGATGAATATTTCTGTTTGAAATTCCACAACAGATACACTTAATTGGTGTTGGTGGTGTAATCAAAATTGGGGTATCAAAATAGGGTAGCGTAATCAAGTGTACATCCTATATCCCTATACAGGGTAGTGTAATCATGGATTACACTGCCACCAGCACATGTGTTGCGAACTGCCGATTGTCCATCCGCAACTTTTTTTGCAAGGGGATGGGCGGGGACAGGGATAGTCACCACACGATTTTTTTTAGATTGTGATGTGACGTTGGTATTAGATATCGGTTGTCAGCTATCTACGTGTCATGGACTACAATGAGCAGGTCGTGTGGATTGCAGATGGAGGGGGTGTCTGCGTGTGATTGCATTATTATTAAGTTGCTTCCCCAGGTGTTCTGAATTGCTCTGACGCACCGCACACCCACAAATACACACCCACACACAGTCGCTGGTCATCTGTGAGGACAACGCTGATCTATATGGGCAGGCAGTCTGCCTTCAGGTATGCAAGTTCAGTTTTTTATTGGGCGCGCAGCAGCGGACATCGGGACTCCCCGACGCCCCCGCGTGCCATTTGGCGAGGGCCCAACCGGGCGTGCAGGGGCGAAGGGGCTCTATCCCCTTCGCCGCGCGCCACATGGTCACGACCAAATCTGGGAGATTTTCAAATTTTTAATTTTTTGATGAGTTGCGGCGCCGCAATCTAAAACAGCATAGAAGTGCGACAACTATGTTGCAACAACTACGTCGCAATCCACGTTTTATGCCGACTTGCGGCGCTGCAACTCAAAAATAGAATCGAAATTGGGGAGAGCCGAAATCCAAGAAACGCCACAAAAATTCACATTGCGGCGCCGCCACTCGATAAAACCCGAGATCAAAATGTTTTCGCAAAATTCTGCAAAAACAAGGGAAACATGTTGAGCGGAAAAATGTGGGTTGCGCCGCAACTCAACAAAAACTTAAGAAGAAAGGGGTTCCACTCGATTTTGGATCCCATATTTCGTACGTCTTTATGTTGCAAAATGTTGGGTTGTCCTTGGGTTCTGTATTCCCTGTTTTTTTGGGTTGGGAACTGCCTGTATTCCCTATTGTCCAGGATTCTGTGTTCCCTTTGTATTGTGTGAATTTCCCTTGTAATTATGGGTTGTGTGTATTTCCCTTAATTTTGGTGGTGTTTTCCCCGTGTATTCATGATTGCGTATTGTCCCTTATATCAAGGGTTGTAAATTCTATGAATTCAAAGTCACTGGGTTTTACAGGCCCGTTCCAGATTTTTTTTGATTTTTAGCAGGACACACATGCATCCTGTAAAAAAGAAATTTCAAACTTTTGTGGGTTTTTGAAATCGAGGAACGGTAGACCGCTTCGAGTTGGCGCGCGGCAGCGTTGGGTTCACCCTCGCCGCTGCGCACCCGGTCCCGTTTGCATGTGGCTTTCCATGTTGGGAGGTCTCGTTTGACATTTGCAGGATATCTCAGCACCTCGGGAATGTATTCAAGATGCAAAAGGACAACCATCTCGCCATCGAGTTTTTCGAACGGTGCCTCGGAGTGCGCACGAAAGTGGGTGATAAGCGCGGGATTGCCGACTGCCACGACTCTCTGGGCCTGGTCTACTACGACCTTGGCAGTTATGGCAGATCGGTGCAGCACTACAGCCGGAGTCTCGATTTTCGCGTCGATCTCGGCGATCTTTCGTCGGAAAGTGAGTGCTACCGCTGTCTGGGCGTGGCCTATATGCGGCTCGAAGACACAACACAGGCCATCCCGGCATTCGAGCGTTGCCTCGACATACAGCGCAAGCTCGACAATCAGAGTGCGGAAGTTGACGCGCTCATTTCGCTGGGCCTCGCGCATTTCAAGGCGGCCAACCACCAGAGCGCTGTGAAGCTGCTGGAGGATGCTCTCGATATGTTCCAGCACCTGTCTGCCGACGATGCAAGCGCCCATTCCGCCAAGGCGCTGTGCCTCGATCACCTCGGTGCTGTCTACAGTAAGGTGGGCAAGCCCGATAAGGCCGTGACGTTTTACACAATGAGTCTGCGTGTCAAAAAGGACATTGGTGATATGACGGGTGAGGCGCGCTGCCTCGTGCGGATTGGCCTTGAGTTTTTGCTGCTCGATCAGCTGACTCGTGCGTTTGAGGCCTTCACGGAGGCCCTCCATATGTTTGAGCGTCTCGAGGATGATAACGGTATCTCAATCTGCTACGAGAATCTTGGCGATACATACATGAAAATGGGTGAAAAAAAGCAGGCCATTTTTAGCTATGATAGGTGCCTGCCCATCAAGGTTGAGACCTGGGATAAGGTTGGCGAAGCTCAGGTCCTGTGTGTCATCACTCACACACACGCAAACAAACGCACGCACACACACACACGCATACATACATACACAATCACACACAAGCACACACACTCATTCGCATGCACGCACACGCACACACAGACTCACGCGCAAACACACACGCACACACACACACAGAAACATCACTCTTCCAGCATGCAGAGCAAACCTGCTGCATGGACATTTCGGACACAGTGCATCTTGTTTTAACACATTTGTCATACCCATTCTGCAGTGCCTCGACAATTTGGGGCTTGCTCACTACTCGGCAGGCGAATTGCAGATGGCTGCCGAATATTACGAGCAAAGTCTTGCGATCTGGCGTGCGGAAGGAGACAAAAACTCGCTCATCCTGTGCTATGAAAGTCTAGGCGGGGTGTCATTTCAGCTGGGCGAGCACACGCGCTCCATCGAGTGCTATGTGGAGTACCTCAAACTCTCGCAGGAGATAGGCGACAAGGCCGCGGATCATGAGGTACTTTTGCGCGTGGGTCTTTCGAACGCTGCCACTTTCCAACACTTCATAGCTCTCCAGTTCCTGCAGCAAGCGATTACCTTTTACCAGGACCGGCAAGACAAATACAGCGAGGCATTATGCTTGCACCACATCGGCGCCGTGCTGGGGCGGCTGGGTAATTTTGAGGAGGGGATGGCAGTGCTCAAACAGTCGCTGGAGCTTCGTACTGAGTCGCAGGACAAGCTTGGCATTGCAGACTGCCTCCAGGAGATGGGCCTCTTGTGCTACAACATTGCCGACTATCCCAACGCGCGCGGCCGCTTCGAGGCTGCCCAGCGTCTCCTTACCGAAACCAACGACAAGGCCTCGATTGCGACGTGCACAATGCACATCGGCGCCTGTTATGCCGCGCTCGGACAGGCCAAGGAGGCCAAGCAGCAGCTGCAGACTGCACTCATGGCCGATGTCCACAGCAACTGGCCTGGCAAGGTGGACTGTCTTACACACCTTGCGTGCGTCCAGACTGTCTTGGGCGAGCAGGGTGCTGTCAAGTCACTCACGCTCGCCCTCTCGCACTTGCGCGACAAGGGCAACCGCGTGGGCGAGGCGGGCATGCTGATGCAGCTGGCGTCGGCGTGTGGCAAGCTCAACGACCTGCCGCAGGCGCTGGATCACCTGGAGCAGTGCCTCGAGTTGCGCAAGAGCGTCAACGACAAGAAAGGCCAGGCTGATGCGCTCATCAAGATTGTCTATATCCACTCGGCGCTGCGCAACTTGGGACATGCGCGCCACGCCTACGAGGAATGCTATGCGTTGCGTGTTGATAGCAAAGATGAAGCCGGGCAGATCGAGTGCCTGAATGCGCGCGCGCTCATGGCGGTACACGAGGGTAAGATGAACGAGGGCATCACGCTGCATCTCGAGGCGCTCAAGCGCCTACAGAAACAAAACGACACGGCGAGTTTGTGCGAGGTGCTCAACAACATTGGCGTGTGCTACGCCCTCTCCGGCGACTACGGCAACGCCACGCCACATCTCGAGGAGGCGCAGCGGCTGATGCAGCACTTGGAGCAGGATGCCAAGGAGGCCAAGACGCTCATAAACATGGGCTCCTGCGCGTGCGAGCAGCAAGACTACGATAGCGCTATCGACTTGTATGAAAAGGCGCTGCTGCTCTGCCGCTCGCAGGTGCATGGCGGCGACAAGGCGGCGTGCCAGATGAACATGGGTACCGTGTCGATGCACCTCAAAGACATGGACCGTGCCAAGGTGTGTTACGAGTCGGCGCTCTCGCTGCTCTCGGGGCACGGCGACAAGGTGCAGGAAGCGCGCTGCTACCATAACTTGGGCACGCTCTTGTACAGCAAGAGCCAAACGAGGGAGGCCATTGGGCATTTCGACAATGCCCTGCAGCTGTTCCGCGCCTCTAAAGACGGCCGTGCCGCCATGATGTGCCTGCAGTGCCTCAAGGCCGCACACATGCGGCTAGGCGACGCATTCCAGGCCTCGCAAATGATCCACATCATGCAGGAGCTCTTCTCCGAAGAGGAGGTGCGCTTCCTCGCTACACACACTCTCTCTCTCTCTCTCTCTCTCTTTCTCACACACACGCTTTCTCTCTCACACAGGTGCGCTTCCTCGTCAGCGAGCTGTTGCTCTCGCTCGAAACGGCGCAGCAGCAGGGCGACAACGCGGCGGAGGCGGCAGTGCATATTGAATTGGCGGACGCGCAGATGGACATTGACATGGTCGCCGCCGAGGCTCACGCGCAGAAGGCGCTGTTGGTGCGCAACATACATATATGTTCATATACATGCATATACAAATATGCATATAAATATACACATATATATATATGTATACATACGTGTATATATGCGTATATATATGTTTGTTTGTGCGTGTGTGGTGGTGCAGGTATGCTCGAGTCCGCCTCGAGGCTTCCTGCGCCTTGAGAGGCTGCCTCGAGGTTGGTTCGATGCGCATGATCTCGAGATTGCCTCGAGACTGTCCGCACTCACATACACGCACACACAAACCTATGTGTGTGCGGGCGCATGCAGCCTCGAGGCGGTCTCGAGGCTGCCTGCGCCCACACACACGCTCACACAAACACATGTGTGTGTGAACCCAGGCCGCCTCGAGGCCGCCTCGTGGATGCCTGCGCCTCGATGCAGCCTCGAGGCAGCCTCGTGACGCAGCCAGCCCCGAGACGGCCTTGAGGTTGCCTGCGCCCACACACACTCGATTCTTTGTATATATATATGTGTATACACATATATATATGTGTATATAGATGTATATACAAATATATGCATATATATATATGCCTATATATAGATATATATATATACGTGTATATGTGTGCATATATATGTTTGTTTGCGCGTGTGTGGTGGTGCAGTTAACCTCGAGGCCACCTCGAGGCTATCTGCGCTTCGAGGCGGCCTCAAGACAGCCTCGAGAGGCTGTCTCGCAGCGCAGACAACCTCGAGGCCGCCTCGAGACTGCCTGCGCTGCGAGGCTGTCTCGAGGCCGCCTCGAAGCGCAGACAGCCTCGAGGCGGCCTCGAGGTTAACTGCGCCACCACACACGCGCAAACAAACATATATATACACAAATACACACGTATATCTATATATCTATACATAGGCATATATATATATATATTTGTATATACATCTATACATAAATACATACATATAGATCGAGTGTGTGTGGTCGCAGGCCACCTCGAGGCCGCGTCTCGAGGCTGGCTGCGTCACGAGGCCGCCTCGACACTGCCTCGAGGCGCAGGAAGCCTCGAGGCGGTCTCGAGGCGACCTGCGCCCACACGCACATGTGTACGTGGGAGCGTGTGTGTGGGCGCAGACAGCCTCGAGGCCGCCTCGAGGCAGCATGCGCCTCTAGGCGGCCTCGAGACAGCCTTGCAGCGCAGGCAGCCTCAAGGCGGCCTCGAGGCTGCCTGCGCCCACCCACACGTAGGGTTGTGCGTGTGTGCACGTGGGTGCAGGCGGCCTCGAGGCGGCCTCGAGGCTGTTTGCGCTTCGAGACAGCCTCGAGGCGGCCTCGAGGCTGTCTGCGCTTCGAGACAGCCTGGAGGCGGCCTCGAGGCTGTCTGCGCTTCGAGACAGCCTCGAGGCGGCCTCGAGGCTGTCTGCGCTTCGAGACAGCCTCGAGGCAGCCTCTCGAGGCGCAGATAGCCTCGAGGCGGCCTCGAGGTTAACTGCGCCACCACACACGCGAAAACAAACATATATATACACACATATACACGTATATCTATATATCTATATATCTATATATCTATATATAGGCATATATATATATATATATTTGTATATACATCTATATACACATAAATATATGTGTATACACATATATACATACAAAGAATCGAGTGTGTGTGGGCGCAGGCAACCTAAAGGCCGTCTCGATGCTGGCTGCGTCACGAGGCTGCCTCGAGGCTGCATCGAGGCGCAGGCATCCACGAGGCGGCCTCGAGGCGGCCTGGGTTCACTCACACATGTGTTTGTGTGTGCGTGTATGTGAGCATGGACAGTCTCAAGGCAATCTCGAGATCATGCGCTTCGATGCAACCTCGAGGCAGCCTCTCAAGGCGCAGGAAGCCTCGAGGCGGACTCGAGGATACCTGCACCACCACACACGCACATACAAACATATATATACGCATATATACACTTATGTATACATGTATATATATGTGTATATTTATATATACATTTGTATATGCATGTATATGAACATGTAGCTGCGCAAGACGCGCAACAACAAGGATGGCCAGGCCGAGGCCTATGTGCGTCTTGCCCACATCAAAATGTTGCAGGGTGAGCACGAGCATGCCCTTGAGGTCTTTAAGCGCGCGGGGGTGGCGCTGGGGGAAGTGTGGCGCGAGGGCTCGCGTGCGCGCGTCGAAATTGGCGCGGATATTGCGCTGGGGCTTGGGTCGAGCTACCTCTGGCTGCAGCGTTATGAGGAAGCCGTGCATGTGCTTGTGCGCTGCATTCACTTGCACGACGAGCTCGACGATATGGAAGGAGCCTATGAGTGCTCCAACCTCCTTGCCATGGCGTACCAGCGCCTCGGCAATATTCCGAAGGCCACCGAGGCTTTGCGCCGCGGTCTTGGAGGCGAGCTAGTGTCCGAGAGCGACAAGATGGATCGCGTTGCCGGCACCGCGAGTCTTGTCTCGACGCTCTTTGAGGTGTCAAAACACGAGGATGCGCTTCGTGCAGTCTCACTCTACGAGAACAACCTGCTGGTGCATCTCGAGTCGAGGGACCAACGCGCACAGGCCAACTGTTACTGGTCGCTTGGTTGCGCATACAGCTCCATCGAGCAGCTGCAGCAGGCGGCGGAGAACTTCACAAAGTGCTATCAGCTGCGGCTTTTGTCGAACGAGTCCGAGGGTCTCGCCATCGCGCTGCTGCGGAAGGGCCGCGCCAACCTGGCATGCGGCGACACGCGTGCAGCGGCCGAGGATTTGGATCGCTATCTCTCGATGCAGCAGGCCTGGACAGAGCAAAGCCAGGGTCGGCGCATGCCCGAGCACACGGTCGAGGACGAGTGCGACGCTGCGATCGCGCTCGCCAAGGCCTATGTGCGCCTTGGCGACATGACACAGGCAGCCGACGTGCTCAAACACGCTATGTCTTCGGCCACCACTGAAGACCAACCGCAGTCAGAGGCCAAGGTTGTCGTGGCCTTTGGCGAGATGTATACAGGGCTGTGGATCACAAAACGTGGTCTCGACCACTATGAACGCGCCCTCAACATCTTTGTGGAGTTGGGTCAACGTGACCAGGAAGCAAAGTGCATCCTGGAGATGGGGCATCTCAACTTTGTGCGAGGCGATACCACGACAGCCATTAAATGCCTCGAGGAGGCACTGGCGCTCGCCAAAAAGAGTGGCACCGGCAGCACCGTCTCGCAATGTCTCATGGGCATAGCTGAAATCCATCTGCAGCAGGGGTCATACGTGCAGACAAAGGCACACTTTGAGGAGGCGTGTAACAAGTGCCGCGAACAACTCGATCCCATGGGCGAGGCACAGGGCCTGTGCGGGCTCTCGCGCGTCAACTTGATTATGGGTGAAACTACGATGGCCTTGGAGCAGGTGGAGGAGGCGCTCAAGATCCGTGAGTCGCTGGGTGATCGCAAGACCATGGCGGAGTGTCTGTGTATGTTGACACACATCTACATCAAGAAGGGCGACATGCGGCAGGCGCAGCACGTCTGCCAGCAAGCGCGACAGCTGTCTGCTGAGAATTCAGAGCTGCTCGACAACGCACGTGCTGAGGTGCTGCTGGCCCACATTATGGCGCTCTCTGGCGATCTGAATGGCGCGCTCGACCAGATGCAAAAGGCCCGCGACTTATATGCCGAGACCACGATGCTGGGCGGCACCAAAATCTTCCTGGACCCTCACGCGTTGGGCCAAGTCTTGTCGGACTTGGGTCAGCTCTATTCCAAGGCGGGCCAGGGTGAGCGGGCCATCGACTGCCTCCAGCAGGCTGAGAAGATTTGCTTTGCGTCAGACGATGTGGCAGGGCTTGCCGCACATCAACGCACGCTTGCCCTGCTGATGGCCAAGAATGCCACGGGGCCCGACTTCCCCAAAGCGCTCGACAAACTGCGGGTGTCGCTCGAGTCGTGCAAAACGCATGGCAACAATGCGGGCGTCGCTGACGCCACGCTGGTGCACGGCCAGATAGCCTGCCTCCAGAATAACCAGGCGGTCGGCACTCAGAAGATCAAACTAGCTATCGATATGTTCCGCGACAGCCAGGATCAGCGTAAGGTGGCGGAGGCGCAGTGCCTCCTCGCCAAGAGCGCAGGTGTTTCGCCGATGGGCGTGTTGCAGTTGCAAGAGGCCCTTGAGATCTATCGCACCGTTTTGGATCGCCTAGGCGAATCTGAGGCGTTGCAACAGCTCGCTGAGCTGCAGGCCTCGCTCAGTAATGCCAGCGCCTCGTGTAAGAACTGGCTTGATTGCCTCGCTGTGAAGCGTGATATTGGTGATATCAAGGTGAATATATATGTGTATATGTATATATATGTATGTATGTAGATATAGTGTGTGTGTGTGTTTATCTACGTCATATGTATGCACGTCCATGGGTGATATCAGGGTGTTTATTGTGTGTGTGTATATATATATGCATATAAGTGTAAACATATGAAAATGTTTATACGTCCACTGGTGATATCAAGATGTATATATTTACATGTACATACATGCATATGTATATATACCGTGTGTGTGTATATGTGTGTATGTACATACGTGACATGAGCTCTCTCGCTGTCTCTTTCTCCTTCGCTCTCTTTCTCTATGTACATATGTGTGTATATATACGCATATATATGCATCAATATGTACATGATATATATGTATATCATCAGTATGTACATGATATATATGTAGATGTGTGTATGTACATACGTGACATAAGCTCTCTCTATGCATATATATGCATCAATATGTACATGATATATATGAATAGGTATACATTTGCATGCACAAATGTGCATTGTTGTGTGTCACAGGGAGCAAAAACGTGCATCGCTGCGGTTGTTGGGACGCACGTTTACGTACATACATTTAAGCAAACTGATACTTTTATGCAAATTGACACATTCATATTTTCGCGTAATGTATACA
>Ga0105053_10010467_pt1 | contig 11560 bp, 11 predicted proteins | sample BON01_FD_78093 | JGI IMG/M metagenome (GOLD analysis project Ga0105053, IMG submission 78093) | Freshwater microbial communities from Lake Bonney liftoff mats and glacier meltwater in Antarctica - BON-01 | ecosystem: Environmental > Aquatic > Freshwater > Ice > Glacier meltwater | place: Lake...
GATCTCGCATACCTACCAAAAATGTCTGCAATAGTATCCTCGTATTCGTACCCCATCCAGCACCAATGCCAATAATGAAAGGAATCAAAATATGACCAGAACCTGTCGTAAAATTTTGATACTCCATTCTCTTTAGGTCCTCCTTCGAAACTAAAACCTCGTCAGGTGATACGTTTTCATAAGATTTCGCAAATGGATCAACAAAGGAAACATCTACACCTAAATTGACGTCCTGTCTGGACCCATTGACTGCAATAGAACCACGGAAATGAACATCTTTTTAATTAAAAAGCAGAATGAGGATGCTTCAAGCAAGTACGAAAAAACTGTTTGATGAAAAAGGATTTGTTTTAGTACACGATCTCATCTCCAAAGCTGATGTTAAAAGAATCAGGGACAGATATGAACTGCTCTTTGCCGGTACATTCGACACTGGTATGTGAACTTCCCGGTTGATGACGCCTCAGGGATATAGATACTCTGAGCCCAATATACCTCCCATTGTCAGTAATTGTATATTCTGAACTATTTTATTTTAGGAACATATCCTGACGAATGGCATTGGAGACAAGGCATTTCAATGCCAGATGCATTTCGCGAAATTGTAAATGGATGGAAAGCGATTCAGTTATTTCTGAGTTTTCCCTTAGTTCGATGATTGAACGGATAGGATGCGATTTTATGGGCTGGTCTGGAGCAAGAATCGCACAAGATGACATTCTCTGGAAGCCCCCCCTTGTAAAATCAGTTGCTTATCATCAAGATTCCGCGTATATTTCAAAACAGTTTGTACCCAGAGAGAATAACTCTGTTACCGTTTGGATTGCATTGGATGACGCGAACGAATTGAGTGTTTATGTTGAAATGTGTCCTTAATTGTTATTTAAAAGTTCGATAGGAAACGGGAGTTGTCGAATATTGTCCAGGATCTCATAGATGGGAGTGCGAGGGTGCTGCTCATTCTGCTTTCCACGGATTAGAAGCATATGATGCATCACTTTACGATGCTGCAAGACGTGCGAATAAAACTGACTTCAATATAGAGAAGATAAGCGTTCCTGCAGGATCTGCGATATTTCATCACCAGGATGTTTGGCATGGATCTGGGAGCAATAAGTCTGCAACAAGGCACCGAAGGGCTCTAGGAATTCATCTCTTATCTTCTGATGTGAAATGGGCTGAGAATCCAGATTGTATTTACGGAAGATACTTTATTCCTGGGGAACCAGTTCCAAAACAAGCATTCTTTCCGACAGTTTATACTACATCAAAAATTAGAAGTTTATAATACTACATCAAAATTTTGAAGGAGGTGGCGGTGGTTTTGACTTCGGCGAGTGGAATGGGATATTGCTATCAATGGATGATAGCTGCGACTTGACATAATGATTCAAGTGCTGTGATACACGAGGAGAGAGCGCATACGTGCTAGCGAATCTGCTGATGACTCTTTCAGCATCATCTGTAGACTTCAAAACGAGTTCCACGCACTCACCAGTTGGAAGATCAACATCGACTACTAATTCCTCCATGGCAACAAACCCGGTGGATATCACTGGAGCTGACTTAGGGGTGGATTGCTTTGGTTTGGACTTCATATCTAATATTTGCTGCTCGTACATGTCGGCCTGTGCATTGTTATTGAGAGTGGCTCTCGCAAGTTGTTCTGTTAAATGCGTTATCTTCTCTTCATATTGGATCGATTTTCTAATTTCAGATTCTTGAGAGTCCCTAGCACGAGTGAATGCCTCTTCAGACCTGTCCAAGGTCTTTTCGTAGGCTAGTCTCGTTTGCATCAATTCCTCGTTCACTTGATCAAATGTCTCCTTTAAAGCCGACTCTACCTTAACAGACCTTTCCCTTTCTGCATGAAGCTGGTCGGTCACTTCCTTGAGAGAACTACCTTCGCTTTGCAATGCCATTTCTGCGTTGCTAGCCCTTTGGCGAAGTTTGTTGTTTTCCAATTTCAATATCTCCAATGCTTGTCCAGCTGTTAAATGCGCCTCGCGCTCATTCGACAGTTCGTTTTCAATCGTGCGTAATTTAGAGCTGGCCATATCTCCACGCGATAATTGATGCTTGAGCTCCATTTCAGACGATTCCGTTGTAGACCGAAGCTGTTGTAAAAGATCGCTGTTGCGCTTCATGCTTGCCCTGCTTTCCAGCAACTCCGCTTCAAGGCGGTTTTCTTTTATTAATGCGTTCTTGGCCACTTCTCGCAATTGATTAGAGGCGTCTTCGTATTGGACCTTAAAGAAGTGTACTTGTTTCTCCAGGTTGGTGGATGTTTCAGAGAGAGCCTTTAAGCGAGTGCGCGCAATATCTTTGTCACTGGATAAATTTAATTTTTCAGTGTTGGCAGTCTCTAGCTGCGACTGAACGTTGGATAATTTGGACTTCAGTGAGTTTATTTGATTTTGAAGAGCAGAGCACATATTCTCTTTGGAAGCTACTTGGGTCTCTAAATATTCCCCTTTCTTTTCAGCAAGTTGCAATTTTGCAGAATATGCAGCTTCTCGAGTGGTTAGCTGATGAAGTCGCTTTTCAAATTCAGAGTCTTGGTTCGTGTTGCTTTCTGATAATCGATTACTTCTCTCAGTGGACTTCTTCTTATTATGAGACATAGGTTTCAATATCGCTGGTTGGTCTGATACCCTATTCCCTTCTGATGTATGACGCAGCAGTTGCCTGGCTGGAGCTTCTAGGCTCATGGTTTTGGGCTTGACACTGATTTCAGGACGGTTCCTATTTTGAGGCATCGATTTCAATATGGAGGGTTGGACTGATTCACCGTTCCTTTCGGATTCGCTGTTTCGTTCTGATGTCTGACGCATGCGCTCCTTTGCCAACGCTAGGCGACGTCTCTCCTCTGAGATTCTAGCAGCCAAACTCATGTTCCGTTTCGACGGTTTTGGTAGACCCTTTGGTGGTTATGTAAAACCAATTTACCAGATGGAAGAACTGAAGTCTCAGTTGTTCACGATGAAAATGAGATGCCATGAGTACGAGCAAAGGCTGCAACTGGTTAATCTACATGGATTAGATGGGGATAAATTGCACCGCATGAATACTACCATCACTGAAAAGTTAAACGCAACTCAGGAGTCACTTGATTTTAAAATCACTGAAAATGCAAATCTACGAGAGCTGATTGATGTTTGTAAAGAGAGATTACCAAAATTGGCCCTGGAGAATGATGATCTTAAAGCGGAATGTATCGAAAAAGAAAAACTAATTGCCAGAATCCCAGAACTAGAAGCACAACTTGAATTTCGAAATCAAAATTTGAAAAGCATGACAGAGGAAATGACGGTCACAAAGCAACGTCTACAAGAGATGAACTCTTCATTGCAATGTATGGAGATTCAAAACAGGACGTTGGAGTCACGACTCAGCAGTCTTCAAGTACTCGAAGCTGGTCGCGAAGAGCTGGAAAGTCAGTTGAAGGAGACTCATGGTGAAAACCAGGACCTTCAAGTGAAGTTACAGGAATCTTGCACCAATTTTGAGAAATTGAAATTAAAGCTGGAAGTAAAAGACAGAGATTCGACTATTCTGAATGCTGTTGAGGTTGAAAAAATTACGCAACAATTTGAAAATGATGCTGAAGTTTTGCGAACCGAGAATTTCAATTTGAAAAAAGAACTTGAAATGAATTCTGAACGATTAAGAAATAGCGAAGCAGATTGTGCAAGATATTCAATGCGAGTCCAAAATTTATCCTCGCGAGAGACTGACGCGAAAACTGAATTAAACGAAATGAGGTTTAAGGTTCAAAGTGCAGAACGACAGAAAGATTCTGAAATAGAACAAGTTAAGAGGCAATTTGAATTGGAGCGAGATTCCATGTATGATAAATGGAATTCTAAATTTTCTCAGGAGCAAACTGCGAATCTAGAAGTCCAAGTTGCGTTGAATGCAGAAAAAAAGAAAATAGAAGGCGAAAGGCGGTCAGAAAAGCAAAAGTATAGGGAACATATTTCGGCTTCCAAACTGCGTATTTCAGAATTAGAAGCAGAGTTAGTCAAATTGAAAGATAAATGGAAATCGAGCTTGTCGTCGAAACGCTCATCCTCGTCAAAGGAAAATTCTACGACTGCCAGTAATAAACTTAAGAAATCAGCCGCGCCCTCTCGAATTAGTAAAACCACGGCCGTTGTTAGTAATAATGTATTTCGGTAATTAATTGATTGATTTGGAACTTAAATCCGCGAAATAAATGTAGGAGGTGATGCTCTTACATACTACAAGCATCCTTATAGATTCGTCTAATGACAGTATAAGGCTAAATAACGGATAAATGACGAATCAAATTCGTCGCTTCACTAGTCAATTATGTGTGACAGCTTTGGGGAGGAGGCATATTCGGAAACCGGAGTATTTAATAGCATAGACTGCGTTTATGATCCCAAGTCCATTGAGTTGCTCTATAGAGTAACACTGATTCTAGATATATGTTTCATGTTTGCATTTACTGTTGCCTGGATGCCTGGATTTAAACGCAAGAATACCAACCAAGCAAGATTGGGGTATATGAAGGCGTCTGCGCCAATATTTGCAGCCCAAGTCCTTTGTTTGGCTGGGTGTCTATTGAAGCTACATAATCCGGCTGAAGTATTATTAATCAAATGCGTAGGATTCACGATGTGCCTGAGTATGTTCCGGCTAATGGTGCAACTATCACTTATTGTGATCGTACAGCGATATTTGTTGTTTCTTCACATGCAACGAAAATCGGATGAAAGAATTGTCTCCGTTGGAATGTTGGATCTTTATGCTGGTTTAGCAGTGATAAATTCATTTCTTCCTATGGCTGGCTCATTGATTAGCTTTCGAGTTCATCTTGCCATTACTGGATTTACGGAATTAGGATTTTTGTTTTTGATTCGAGTGACGTTGAATAGTGCGGTAAAAAAATTGTGTCAAATTCTTTCATCCATCTTGACAGAAAATGGGTATGATGATCTTGACAGGAACGTTCCTGGGACAGCCAGGAAGATATTAAAAACCATTGGAACTTTGCGCCGCTCTTTGAAATTTGCCTCTATTGGGGCGACCATCATGGCATGTATTGATATATTCTTAGCATTCTTGCCGTATTTGACACGTAGATTGGAATACGCGTACATTTGTATCATATTTGTCACCTTATTGCTGTTCTTGATTAGCTCTTTAAGTAATATTGTAGCCAAAAGACGTTACAGAAAAAGAAAAGTCAATGTTGTTGTTACAGGCAATACGTCTTGAAGATACATTTTGACCGATTAAAATCGTAGAGCTCCGGAGAAACAGAATGGTAATATTCCTGATGTGATCTCAGGTTCTATTGAATTTGAAATGAGTGAGTGCCTGGGAGTATGCCTTATTGCAAAGGGTTCAATAAATCTCACGGGTATTTCGTATGGATTGGTTCTTGAAAATTATCTCGTTTTTGAAACATACTAAATGAATTTTGAAACATCTTATGCGGTTCCACAAACGATATGGTTTCAAAAAGCCCGAAATTGCGATTATCGTTACTGCGCATATATTCCAACCATTCACGCGTGAATACATTGGTAACTGTTGAGTGAACGAGAATATAACCCCCACCTTTGAGCTTCGGCCACCATTTGCGAAAGAACTCATCGAGCCGTTGACCAGCCCCAAAATCTACCCACATGAAATCAAGGTCTTCATCAATCTCCAATACCCAAGCGTCTTGATCAATATGATTCAAAAAGGATTCAATGCCCAATAGATTCGCTATTGATACGACTTTATTGGCGGTGGAAAATTCGTGCGCGAGATTATCCACACAAAATAGTTTGCCACTCGACCATGTGGGGGACAAGAGAGCGCCGTCTTCTTGTGATAACCCACTTACACACCAAGGGGTCTCCGGATTCACTTTACAAATTCCTAGATACTGCATGGCGGCGTAGTCAGCACATTCTTGTTGATTATCCGCCAAAGCTTGCAAAAGAAATATTGATGTGTACCCAGCTCCAATTTCTAGTATGTTCTTGGGTTTAATAAATCTAACCAGTGAATAAAGCATCGGACCCATGTTTTCAACCCCCATATGCAAGTCATACAGCGGAGCAACCATGTCCAAAAACTGCTGATCGTAAATCTTTCCCCGGGACCCTCGAGGCATACTCAATCCGGCTTTGTCAAAAGCAGCTTGCTTTGCGGAGGCTAAATCTCTGGATGCAAAACATGCTACTCCAATCTTGTATGCGTCTGATTCAGAAGCTCCATGTTCAACAAGTACCTTTTCGACATCTGAGAAATAGTTCCCCAATTTCCAAAGATCACCAACAGATTTAACCTCAAGCTCATCCATCACGCACTGCAGCATAGGGATACCCATACTTTCAAGAATCGGTTGCAAAATATCGTCCGCTTTGACATTTCTATCGGTTTCCCTTGCAACTCCCAGCCATTCCATTTTGTTTTTTTAAAAGCCTGTTTTTCAAACGACAAGTTTGAACCGTGTGTTTGGAAAACAAACAGGAAATGCAAGGGGACAATATTGAGTGGGAGGCAGTGCCACGAAGAAAGGGTCGCAGGTTTATGGATGTAACAGCTACTGCCATCGAAGACTTCTTTCGAGACCCGTGTAGCGAGACGGCATGGAACCACATGGAGACCAACTTTGTCAATGAGCTCCGAAAGGGCACACTCTCCATTGATGCGTATGTGAACATGGCTCTACGAATGCCCAGTGATATGTATCCTTCTGACATCACTCTTGCAGGGAAAGTGAGTGCCAGTGTTTTCAATATGATGTTGCGGAATGGAGAGACGTTAAATGCTGGTAAGTGATTTTGTTAGGAGTGTAAAAGAGAAACTTACAGAATACCAAGACCCAAGTTTATTTCTTATCCGTGCTAATAACTCTGGCTTCACACCTTTGCATCAAGCGATAGTAAGTATATTGGAATATCGAGGAATACATTTTCAACATGGAAAAAGGTGACTGGAAACCCGGCCATCGTGCAAAAATATCTCAATGAGTTGCACCGAGCTAAATCTATCACAGACGTTCAACGCCTATGGGTGCTTACATTCCCTAACGTGGATGGTTTCTCTCCACTGCAACAGGCTCTCATCAAAGGGTCTTCTGAAAATTTGAAGCTCTATCTCGGTGAATTAGCAAAGTATCGTGGGCCCAATGGACTACTTTCTGATCAAAAATACGAGCAAATTTTGACGGATGGTAACCAAGCTGGATTTTCACCCTTGCACCAGGTGCTGAAAGCAAATGATCACGAGAACATGAGAGTCTTCGTGGCTGAAGTCGAAGCCAACGTGTCCCCAGCCATTTTGAAAAAGCTGTTGCTGGATTTGAATGCAGCATCATTCTCTCCATTACACGACGCTTTAAAAGCCAAATGTCCCAGAAATTGTCAGGTATATCTGGACTTGGTGATGAAATCTGTTCGCGAAGGTTTCATTTCTTCCGAGGAATTCAAATTGCTTTTGATCCGACCAAATGAGGCTGGGATTACTCCATTTCAACAGGCACTTATTAACGGTGATCCAGAGAGCGCAGAAATGTATCTCAAATGTTTAAATAATGCTCGGGTTGATGGCGCAGTATCTCCTGAGGAATATTCCACGCTGCTGCTGTTTCACGACTGTGGAGGGTTCTCCCCATTACACGACGCAGTGATATCTGTCAATCCCAAGTTGCTCGGGTTCTACTTGTCTGAATTGATTCAGTTTCAAAAACAAGGTTTGATTGGTTCACTGGAGCTCAAATACTTGGTTCTTAATCGCAACGACGCCGGTTTCACAGTACTCCTGCAGGCGATAAAAACAGGGGTTCGTGAAGTGCTCGACATTCTAATGAGCTTTGTCCTCAAACTCCGCCAAGATCCACTAACTAACTTTTCTGACACGGAGTATAAAGAATTGTTGTTGCATAGCAACAATGCTGGATTTACTCCTTTGTTACAGGCGTTCACGACAGGAGGAACTGCTGTATTGGAAACGTACTTCAACTACCTGGATGATGCTGTGAGGCAAAAATTTCTTACTAAGCAAGAGTATAAGGGCGCGTTATTGAATCCAAACAAAGCAGGGTTCTCATGTCTGCATCAGCTGCTTCGAAACCATGGAACAGTGGCTGAGCTTCGAATGTATGTGGGCAGAATTGAAAACTTGGTTCAAGAAGGTCAAGCCACTACTGACGAGTTGAAAACGCTTTTACTCAGTAGCAATAAGTTTGGATTTTCCACACTACACCAGGCAGCAAACAGCGGGAAGTTTCATTTAGTGCAAGCACTTTTGAATGTTTTCAAAAGATATTGCAAAGTGGGAGACTATGGTCGCTTGGTCTCTTCAATGAACTTGAGTTCTGTCAAGCCAAACGGCGAGCACAGAAAAATAATTCAATTGCTGTACCAAGAAAAACGAGATGTGAATCAAAAACAGTCAAGAAATCATTTGGTCATCCGAAGTATTCGTTAAAATATACTTTTGCACCGAAAATCGAACAACCAATGAAAATAATATGGATTTATTAAACACAACCAACGTCAATTGTTTTAAATTATAACAAAGCAGGGGAGAGAAGCCATCAATTACTTAAAACCAAGAGTATCTTATTAAAAGCGAATAGCCTGATGGATATCCGCAAGGTAAGCAGAAGCAGCAACATTAGGAGTGATCACTGATTTCACATTGTACCGCGCCTAAATTCAATTTACTCAACCTGACAGCAACGTCACCTGCAATGCCTTCCAACTTTTATTGTAGCAGTGGTTTAAGGTTGTTCTTGGAAAGCCCCCCACATATATCTTGAGAAGATGAACAGCAGTGTTGAATTGTACGAGTACGTGAATCGTTACAGGTAAGCGATACTCTTTCATTTACATTTTATTTTGTATTTATTTTGTCAAGTGGTTTCACGAAGATTCAGCGTCTGGAGCTCATTGCGAAGCAATTTCCTCTATTAAAGTCTGAAGCACTTTCGATGGCCATCAAGCTGCTTCAGGACACGGGTAACGCCAAGGAACTCGATGCGCTGAGAAATAAGTTCTCTTCGATAGCAGTTGACATGGCGTGGTTTAATAATGCCATCATTTCTGGTAATAGAGAAGAGGCGAGACTGGAACAAGAGTTCGAAAGGGCTCGAAATGAAGTGGTGAAAGAGAACACGAGGATGGCGGCTATCAATCAAGGGGATTACCATTACAATATGGGTCATTATTCTTTATCGTTAAATATGTACTCCAAGAGTCGAGACTATTGCTCTAATGCGAGTCACAACCTTACCACCATTTTAAAACTTCTCAAAGCTTCAGTGTCTGTTCAAAAGTACCACAACGTGTGTAACTTGTATATTCGCGCGATGAGCCTTCTACCAGTGCTAGATCCCATTACTATCTCTCAGTTGAACTCTATTCAAGGCATCAGTCATATGTGCTTGGGCAATTTCGAACATGCCTTGGAAAGCTTCTCGAAAGTAGGTATTGAGCTAGGAAATACCCTCAACGATGTTGTTGCCTGCGAGGACATAGCTTTATATGGTGTGCTTTGCATGTTGGCATGTAAGTCCAGAGATACGGTTACAAGTCGAGTCGCACAAAACGCTTCTTTCAAGGCCTTACTGGAATCGAATTACCTAGCTCGGGAATTGATGCATGATTTCGCTAATGTCAAATATGCAGAGTGCCTCGATCACTTGGCTGTGCTGGAGAAACATGCTGCTGCTGATATTTTCCTGTTCCAAACATATGTGACGATGTTTTCAGACATCCGAACAGCGATTCTGGTACAGTACATTTTACCCTTTTCCGTGGTGGATTTAAACAGAATGGCCCTGGCCTTTAAAATATCCCCCAAGGATCTTGAGGAACAACTTGCTAAACTTATCGGCAGCAAAGTTTTGACGGCTAAGATTGACTCCAACACTGGCTTTTTAATCATTTCGACAGAAGACGAACGGAGTGCTAGTTTTTTAAAGGCGATTCAAGTCGGGAAGAAATTTTGTGCAGACACTCGAAACACGATGTTGCACATGAGCATGAATCAAGGAAAGTTCGGCTCTTCAACCCGACCGGTCAAACCTATCGGTAATACGCAAGACTATTTTGCATCAGATGATGGAGCATCAGAAATGGAAGTGGATGATTATGAACAAAATGCATCTCAAAGTAGTATTTAATAATTATTTGGTTCTAACTTCAAGATGGAAATCGTCGATACTGGAATAATAGGATTTTAATTGATCCATTTTCTCAAGTATTTGTTCAGATAGCTTTAGTTTGCGATTCTTTTTTGAAATTTGATTCTCTTTACCAGCAAAAGACCGTTTTGGTTTTTTGCATGTTTCTTGTTGCGGTTGGATTATATTGTTCTCCTCTTGAGATAGAGCCAGTCGAGATCTGGTTCTCGGTGTGTGTACATTTGCTTCTTTATTTTCAAAATCGCTGTGTTCTGAAGGGTCATCTGATGGGGCATCTTCATCACAGAGGTATTCGGACGACTTTTTAGATGATCTGATTCTCTTGTTTTTGATTCTCTTCCCTTTCATTTTCATCAAGTACTCCCCTATACTCTCATCGTCGCTCATACTTTTTTTTGAATTGGCGATTAAAAATCTTCACTCAGCGAGATGAGGGTTGGTGTTTGTTTTGACATTGATGGTGTTCTATTACGCGGATCCAAAGTGCTTCCCGGGGCGAGAGAATCACTGAAGAGACTCGTTCATCAAAATATTCCATTCCTATTCATTACCAACGGCGGAGGCCATCTAGAAAGTCATCGAGCCAAAATTTTGTCAGAAAAAATGCAACTAGAGATCCATTCTGGTCAAATCATTTTATCACACACCCCTATGAGAACTCTCGCAGATGTCTTTTCAAGAAAGAGAGTCATGATTCTAGGATGTCGAAATGAGATGGAAGTCGCGAGACAATACGGGTTCGAAAGAACCGTTTCCCCCCAGCAGTTTTGTGCACAACACCCTGATTTGTACCCTTTTCGTAATGTAGCTCTGGTTGGTTGTGATCTTTATAAAGACGAAGAGATAGAGGGTATATTAGTGATGCATGACCCGGTAGACTGGCATTTGGAGCTCCAAGTTTGTGTGGACATATTGTTGGGCAGAGATCCGTTGAGAAATCAAACTCATCAAGGGTCACAAGTGGTTCCTATATATAATTCCAATGAGGATTTTGTTTTCGCCGGGGCTTATGAGCATCCTAGGTTCGCGCAAGGTGCTTTCTTGGAGACGCTACAACATCTGTTTAAGCGAACAACTGCCGGGAAGGAGCTTCAAGTTGGGCGATTTGGTAAACCCCATAAGGTCACATTTGATCACGCAGCACATTTACTTGCAAAGAATTCTAATAGTGCTGTGTTTGATACAATTTTCATGATAGGAGACAACCTAGACGCAGATATTAAAGGCACGAGATTGTGCGGGAAACCTTGGCAGAGTATTTTGGTGAAGTCAGGTATATACAAAGAAGGCGGGGAAGCTGATCTTGCAGATACAATATGTGAAAATGTTGGAGAGGCAGTTAATTACATCATAGCAAATAAATTGGATAAGAAAGCTTAA
>Ga0105053_10010469_pt1 | contig 11557 bp, 8 predicted proteins | sample BON01_FD_78093 | JGI IMG/M metagenome (GOLD analysis project Ga0105053, IMG submission 78093) | Freshwater microbial communities from Lake Bonney liftoff mats and glacier meltwater in Antarctica - BON-01 | ecosystem: Environmental > Aquatic > Freshwater > Ice > Glacier meltwater | place: Lake...
CTCCCTCCCTCCCTCTGCGCACACACCAATGACGATTCCAGCCTCGCCAGGTCCGACCGCCGGCCTCGGCGAGAGGAGGAAGCTGCTGCTGTTACTGCTGCTGCTGCTGCACCCGCTGCAGAGCGGGAGGAACCTCCTCCACCACCATAAGAAGCCAAACGAGAAGAAGTGCGGGTGGAAGACAACCGACTCGAGTGCCGCGTCGCCCTCCCTCCCTCCCTCCCTCCCCCCATCTCCCCACCAAGTCCTGATCCCCCAAAAACCGACTCAACTTCCTCTCCCTCACCAACCCAATATACAGCCCCTCCTTCTTCACTCCACACACGTCCTCCAACTCTTCCTTCAAATCACCAACCACCGCCCTCCTCCCCATCTCAACCCTCACCATCCGCGGCCTTCCCTCCCTCCCTCCCTCCCTTTCTTCCTTCACAGCAGGCCACACCAAAACCTCCACCCCCCTCTTCACTCCCTCCCTTCCTCCCTCCCTTCCTGGCATTTCAAGCATCACACAATGAAAAGGGTCAAACGCCACTGACACATGTCCACAGCCTTCCTCCGGGCAGACCAACGTGCTCTTCAACTGACCCCACATCAAGTCTACCACTATCGAATCATCCCTCTCCCTCACCCTCCCCCATGCCTCTCTTGCCTGTTCCTCGTCTGACCTCTCCCTATCGTAGTCTCTCACCTCAATATACGGCTTTATCTTAACCTTGTTCAAGTCCTCGTGTAATTTATCTAGTAGAAACACCAAAAGCTCATGAGCATCATGCTGTGCGTGACCCGCAAAAAGAGGAGAAGACCGCACAATTGCTCTCTTGAGCTCCCAGGGCGAGAAGACTCTCTCCTTACCAAACCACATGTTTTTGACGAGGTTATCGTATTCCCTCGCGATCTTCCCACCAGTACCAAGGGGAGAGGTGAGATTTAGGTCGGGTAGGAAGGCATTGGTGAGGAAGTGGAGGGTGAGGGGGAGGGTGTGACTGAGGCATTGCAACGCAGAGTTCATGTAGCAGGTGTTGCCTAAATTTAAAAGGCCGACACGACCACGACGGGAGAGATCGAGGAGGGGGAGGAGGGAGGGTTCGGATTCTGCTGTTGCTGCTGCTGCTGCTGCTGCTGCTGGTGGTGGTGGTGGTGGTACTGTTGGGGTGCATTGTTTTTGGGCCTTGTGGAAGGGATAATGGGATTTTTGACAGCCCTTGGAACAGTAGAAAGCTTTCCGACACCGGCTGCAACGAGAGGAGGTGGGGGTGTGACAGGCTAGGCAGGGACGGCGAGGGTGGGAGGGAGGGAGGGAGAGGTTGGAGAGGGAGGAGGAGGAGGAAGAGGAGGTGGTTCTCCCCTCCTCTATATCGTCGTCCTCCTCCTCTTCTTCCTCCTCCTCCTCGTGATGCCCCTTTCCGTTCTCAATGCCTATGCCACCATTCCCCCTCCCTCCTTCCCCCTCCTCCTCCTTCTCCTCTCCTCCCAAGGACAAATCCGCCAAAGGGTACAACTGCAACTCCACCCCTCCCCCCTTCCCTCCCTCCGTCCCTCCGTCCCTCCCTCTAATCACAGGCCTCAAGATCGCGGGGCCACCACCATACCAACTTGAGAGGGCATGCCACACTTCAACAGGGACTGCCTCCCAATCCTCCCCTCGTTGCAAGCCCTGCTTCAGGACCAGTCTCTTACTGCTGCTACTACTACTACTACTACTACTACTACTACTACTACTACTACTACTGTTGCTGCTGCTGCTGCTGCTGTTGTTGTTGTTGCTCTTGAGGAGGAGCGAGGCAGTATTAATCACCGAGGGGGTCCTCCTTCCATTCACGTGCTCCTCCTCCTCTTCCTCCTTCTCCTCCTCTTCCTCCTCTTCTTCCTCCTCCCCTTCCTGCCAGCTTACATGCGACTTCCATCCATCCCACCACCCAGCGGGTAAGAGGGCCCAGACATCTTCAGGATCAGAACCTGCCTCCTTTGTTTGTCTCAACAAGCGACGTACGTCCCTTGCTTGCTGCTTGCGGGAAGGCCTAGGTCTGGAGGGAGGGGTTGTTCCTGCTGGTGTGTGTCCATTGGTGTTGCCGTTGGTTAAAGGGGAGAAGGAGGAGGAAGAGGAAGAGGAGGAGGTGGTGGTGCTGCCGTTGCTCTTGCTGTTCGCAGTGCCGCTGCTGCTGCTGCCTCGCCGGTTGGACGACGACAAAGACGACGCTGCTGCTGCTGCTGCTCCTGCTCCTGCTTTCGCTGCCTTGGCCATGACGGTTCGTAGCTCCTTGGCATGTCCCTCGCACTTCCTTAAGGCACCCGCCAGGTCAGCTTCTGTCATCATCGTCGTCCCCTTCTCACTCTTATCCCCACCCTTACCACCACCAGCACGACTTTTACTAAAACGTCCGTGCTTCAAACACTCCTCGTAATCCGCCAAGGCCTCAGCATGCTGCCCCGCGCTTCGCAACGCACACGCCCTTCGAAAACGTGCCTTGAAATGGTCTGGGGCAAGGGTCAACGCACGCGTGCAGTCATTTACGGATTCCTCGTAATTCTTCACCTTGAAATGGACCTGTGCGCGGTTTGTCAAGGACTTGACCAGGTCTGTTTGGACTTGGGAGGAGGGAGAGGGCGAGGAGGGGGAGGAGGAGGAGGAGGAGGAGGAGGATGAGGAGGAGGAGGAGGAGGACCATTCCCCTTCCAAGAGCTTGATAGCCTGGTCATAGGCGAAGAGAGCGCCCTTGTACTCTTTTTGGACAAATTTTTTGTTGCCGGCCTCGCGCATGCGCGTCGCAAAGTCTGTGGAAGAGGCTGGCATTCTTCGTTCGTAGACTACCTGGGGGGGGCAAGTGATGCTGCTGCTGCTCGACTTGGCTGGCCTTTTTCTCGGAAGCGGCCTAGACCATGGTGTGCGCGTCGTTGCCGTCCTCCTCCTATTGTGCGTGGGTCGGTGTGGTCGTGCGTGAGGCAGAGAGCGTGTGGAGGCAAGAGAGTGGGTGGAAGGGAGGGTGGAGGGAGGCTGAGAAATGTTGCCCCATCGCCGATTCGTTGCAGAGGCACTCACCACGACCCGTCCCTGACAACGCATGCACAGACAGCACCTCGAGCGACGACGACCAACGACGACAGCGTCGTCGTCCACGTGGTGCTGGTGGTGCTGGTCCTGTTGGCACAGCAGGGTGGTCAAAAAAAGGCATTTTGTTCTTTCAGCTCATCCTCATCATCATCATCCACGTCATCTTATCACTCCAAATGCCACAGGCCCAAGCGCAGCACAACCAGAACCAAGCCACCAGCCAACCACCTCGCGTGCCACGTCAAGCCCACAAGAGGACACTAAGCTGCCCCTAAATCGAGGCGCGCCACCAGGCAAACACATTACTTCATTTACGCCAAGCCATGCCGTGGCCTTGCAGCATATGCACGGGAGCCGCTTCCGCCGGTGCTCGGACGGGTGCCGTGGCCTCCATCTTCATCTTTTGTGCCCTGGGCGGCTTGCTTTTCGGCTGGGACATTGGTAAGAAACAAGGGAGGGCGGGAAGGGAGGGATGGTGGTGGAGGCGAAAGAGGGGATGTCGTTTGATGGAGGGGCACAAGGCCAGAAACCCGCCGCTTGTATTTGTGCCGTTGCTACTTGGGTGTGTTATCTTACTATGTGGCTCTGATTTTCAATCATCCACCCCTTGCTCTGTACCCGTAAATGATACGGCCTAGAGTAGCCCTACCCCGCCCTACTACTCCTTGACCCCATCACCACGCAACTGACCAAAACACTCACTCCTCATCCCTTCCCCACACCTCTTCCATGACAGGTGCCACCGCCTACGTCCTCACCCAGCTGCAATCCACCGACAAGGCAGGCGTCGCGTGGGGGAAGCGTATCGAGGCCAATTCTGCCCTACGAGGTTTCTTCACTGCGTCAGCAGTCGGCGGAGCCTTGGTGGGCACAATGGTGGTCCTGCAGGTCGAAAGTTGGTTGGGCCGGCGACGGGAGTTGCTGGTGGCGTCGTGTTTGTATATGGTGGGAGGGTTGGTGGAATTTGGTTCGAGCTTTGTCTCGGGTGATGCTGGGTTGGTCATCTCTTTGATTGGTCGGTGGGTGTATGGAGGAGGGATTGCCTTTGCCATGCACGCTGCTCCTGCTTACCTTGCCGAGATGTCCCCTCCCTCCATTCGTGGGTTCCTTGTCGCGGCGAAGGAGGGGATGATTGTGTTGGGTATTTTGCTCGCACAGATCGCGGGGTTTTGCTTCCAAGACTCGGTAGGTGGGTGGCGGTGGACCTTCTTTTTGTCGGTGCCTTTGGCTGCGCTGATGGGGGTGGGGATGTTTCGGCTGCCGCCGTCGGCGCGCTGGTTGGCCTTGCAGGGACGGTGGGAGGAGGCAGAAGCGAGTTTGAGGTTCTTCATGAAGAGTGGGGTGGGGCTGGCGATGGAGGAGATCAAGGCGAGCGTGGTGGTGGAGGATGCGCGGCTTTTGGAGGGAGGGGAGGAAGGAGAGGCCGGGGATCGTAATAGCAGCAGCAGTAGCAGCAGCAGCAATGGAAAGAAGACGAAGAAAACTCAACGAGAAGTACACGAGAAAGCCGTGAAGGCCAAACCGAGCATCTGGCAAGTCATCCGTAACCCCCACTATCGCCGCGCCCTCATCGTCGGCATCGGTGTGGTGACCCTCCAACAAGTTTCCGGGCAGCCTTCCGTCCTGTATTTTTGTAATGAAATCCTTCGTGATTTTGGCCTAGCGGATTCGGCTACTCTTCTAGTAGGTGTTTTTAAGCTCGTTGCTACAATGGGCGCTGTGCTAACTGTGGATAGATACGGACGACGTACCCTGCTGCTGACGGGGATTGCAGTCATGCTGCTGGCCCTGGCGTTGCTCACCACCGCCTTTGCTTTTGATAAGGAAGACAAGGCAAAAGGAACGGGACAAGCGCTCGACGTCTTGTTGATAGGAGCTCTCTTTCTCTATATCGCTGGGTATCAAATCGGCTTTGGCCCCGTCTCCTGGATTCTGGTCTCTGAAATCTATCCTACGGAAGTAAGGGGGGAAACGGTCGCTCTTGCTGTGATGGCCAATTTTGCGTCTAATCTCGTGGTGACGTTTGCGTTTGATTCCCTGAGGGAGTCTCTTGGGACAAGTGCTACATTTGGATTGTTTTTGGGGATTGCCGCGGGGGCGTGGGGGTTTGTGTATGTGTGGCTGCCGGAGACAAAAGGATTATCCTTGGAAATGATTGAAGCGAAATTTGCTGCGTCTGCTTCTTCTCCTTTGTCTTGGCGGATGCGTGGTGGTTGGCGAGAGGATTGGAAGGAAGGGGAGGAGGAAGTGACGGAGGGGTTACTGGCTTGGCTTTATAGGAGGGTGTTTACATCGTCGATGAGCCGGGAGCAGCAGCAGCAGCAGTATGCACAGCAGCAGCAGGCAGCAGCGGCGGCAGCAGCGGCAGGAGCGGGGGGAGGGGCCACGCAGGTCTTCATTGAGAGTTTGCTGCCGGTGGAGAAACAGCAGCAGCAGCAGCAGCAGCAGCAGCAGCAGCAGGATGGGTTGGGTCGTGCCTCGTCTTCCTCCTCTCCCTCGACGTTGAAGGAGCGATTGTTGATCTTGCCCCCTCCTACGTATGGTGGGGGGGGAGAAGGAAACAACAGCAGGAGCAGCAGCAAAAGCAGCAGCGGTGGAAGAGAGTAAGCTTGGTGGTGGTGCTGCTGGCTTGAGTGGGGAGGAGCAATAATTGGAGAGGTGTGGGTTTGTGTGTATAAGAATAGGTGGGTTGGTGGATGAAAAGAGGAGGAGGGTTGTGTCTTTAAGGGCTTGTACAAATGCCACAGGCGAATAAATTGTAAAAGACGCGAAACGAAGAAGCGAAAGCAAAGCATTTTAAGGACTAAAGAAGACTAAGGCAAGCCCCACAACAATCATTTAATCACCACAAGAATGTCAAGAAATAAATCAAAATCCATGTGAAACCAAAGGCTCCATTTACTTATTCTCGTTACTTGCTGCTTTTATAATCTGCTTCCATTCATTCTGCACAACTCATCTTTTGTTTCATTACCATCTACACAAGTACATCTCCTCCTTCTCCCTCTCCTCCTCCACCACCTGCACCAGCACCCCTCCCTCCCTCTCTCCCTCCCCCAACCCCCTCCTCCCCCGGCCGACTCAACAAGCGCCGCCTCGTCTCATCCTCACTCCCCTTCCTCCTCCTCCCCTGCTCCCCCTCCTCCTTCTCCTCCCCTTCCCTCCTTCCCTCCCTCCCTCCCCCACCCACCCACACCACATCCGAAAAATCCCCCGGCAACAAACTCTCCCCCACCTCCTCCCTCCACACCCTCCCACAATTCCGCCAACACCCTCCCCCCTCCCTGCCTCCCTGCCTCCCTCGTCCTCCCCTTCCTCCTCTTCTCAACATCTCATTGGTCGTCTGCCCCGTGGCCATCAAAAAACAGTGATATGAACACAGAGAAGCCAAAGACCACGACATCAGAAAACAGAACACTCCAACTCCAGCCGCTGCTGGGAATTCACCCGCTACCTTCCATAGAGCATCAACCGGCTCTGGTGCGTGGAGTAGGTGTCGAAGGACCACTGTCAAGCAAGTGGCAAAAACGAGTATGGAGAGAGTGGTGGTGATAAGGAGGAAGAGGACGAAGGCTCTGTAGTTACGCTGGGCGACACATGTCCCCACCCACACGCAGTGGTGGTCCATTTTTTCCACGCAGCAGTTACACGAACGACAGTGCTTTGCGCGAGGCGGGCGGTAAATGTTACAAGTCTCACAATAGCGCCATCCGTACAGCTGCCCCCCTCCGACTCCTCCTTCCCTTCCTCCCTCCCTTCCTCCTCCTCCTCCTTGAGAGAGTCTCGTCGTCGTCGTCGGAAGAGAGCTACCCCCCCTCCCAACACCACCAACACCAGCAGCACCAGCACCAGCACCAGCAGCAGGTCCACCGACAGCGGAGGAGGGAGGGAGGGAGGGAGGGAGGGAGGGCTTGACATGCGCAGGCAAAGCAGGGATAATCCCAGGGTCTAACAACGCTGTGCGCCACAAGAAGAAAATCGATGCTATAGTCAGCAGGCCCACTGCTGCTTCTACTACTAAACTCGCCAGTAAGGTCGGGAGGGAGGGCCCGACAAACAGGAGGAACACCACAGCTGGTACGAGAATCATCAAATTACTCACGAGGAAAACAGTCGAATCCGGCCCAAGCATCACTTTTCCACGACACCAAAAGGTATGTGCCCCCCTCCAGCTTTCATACAAACGATAGGATTTAACTGAAGTAAGACAAGGCCATGGATGGCCAGTCATGGGATCTTCTCCCTGCATCCACCCCTCCTTGTTGTGCCACACCACGCGCCACCACACCCCATAAGGCGGATGCTGCGGTAACTGCTGCTGCTGCTCCTGCTCCTGCTGCTCCTGCTGCTCCTGCTGCTGCTGTCGCTCGCCGTGGTAATTAAACAAGTCCTGGCGGTTATAGGGATAATGAGGGCTACTCCTGCTCCTGCTGTTGCTACTGCTGCTGCTGCTGCTGCTACTGCTGCCTGCCTCGGCGGCAGCTGCTGCTGCTTGAGCAGAGGCAGCGTCGTTGAGAATTTGGTGAACGGTGAGAAGGGTGGGGGTGTGAAGGACGGCAGCAATGGGGGCCATGGGGTCGGGTAGGGTGTGGATGAGGAGGCTGGGGAAGTCGCCGCCGGGCTGTGTTGAGAGGTAAAGAGGGGATGGAATGGGGGATGGAGGGTGAGAGGGCGTGGTAGGTTTATTTGGGGCATACGGGTCAGGTAGGGTGTGGATGAGGAGTCTAGGGAGATCACCGCCGGGATGTTTTTGGGGGATGGAGGGGGGGAGGGGGGGAGGGGGTGTGAGGTGAGGATGGACAAATCTAAGAGAGATGTGTGAGGGGTCGCTGCTTGCGTGGGCAACATATTTCAGAGCGTGGTGGGGAGCGGGCAGCATTATCAAGCCTCAAAAAGGGAAGACAAAAAGGCGCACGGCAACGAATTCTCATCCTCCACCCCTCCATCACCCTCTCATCTCAACGTACCTTGAATCGATAGACGCCAAATGATGTGCTGTCCTGATGCTCGTGCGGCAGTGATGGTACGTGTAGGGAAGACGTTGGGAAGGAAGAAAAAGAAGAAGGAGCGCCCGCCCCCACCATCCTGCCCTCCTCCTCCTTGGCCTCGAGCGAAGTGGCAGCGCTGGCCATGGCTTGCTTTGATAGGTGTGTAGGGTGTTGCGTGTAGGTCGGGCTAGGAGAGGCAGGTGGGTTGATAATGATGATGATGCCCAGGCGCCGTCCTTTGCTTGTCCCCGGCAGGCCTTGTGTGTGCGAGCAGGCGGCCGGGTGCCTGTCTTGTGAAGGATAGGGAGTGGTTGAGATGTGGTGGTGCTCACAATGGCAAGGCACAAGACTGAAACGCATGAATGCTGTGTTGTGTGGGTTTGGGTTTGTGATGACTGCGAGGCGCCGTTTTTTCCCCCCAAACGGCCCTGGCATGGGCCGTGTTCCGCGGGCTTGAATCAGGCACGCAGTCCTCCCGAGGAAAATGCCTGGGGCTTCCCTCTGCTGAGGGCTGTGACGGCGTGGCAAGGCAAGAAAGCTTTAGGCTTTCTATTTCTCACAAACTAAACATTCTTTTCAATCCCGTCGACTAATCTCACCACGCCCACACGCCCTCCAATCCACACACAATCACACAGGGACTCGCCCGTCGCTCGCGTTCCACAAGGAAGAAAGGACCCCCTCCCTCTTCATCCCCCCAAGTGCTGCTGCTGCTGCCCCGGGGGAAATCACACAAGTCCACGCCCAGCTAGCCTTGAACACAATCACAACTATGGTGCGCTCCCTCGTCCCTCCCATCTCCTTTGCTGCCCCCACGCCAACCGCGTCGTCCTCCGCCACTTGTCCTCAAGACGATGCGCGAAGCCCCTCCTTCCTGTCCTCCTCCCGTTCCTCCGCGCCTGTTATCCTCAGTCCCGCGGGCAAGCCTTGCGTGATTTGTTTTGACATGGAGCGGGACGGGGTGGTGTGCAGTGGCACGGAGAGTCATTTTGTGTGCCGTGGGTGTCTGCAGGTATGTTGTCTGGGGTCGGGTGTGGGGGTGGGTGGGAGCAACGTGGGGGATGGAGTAAATCGATAGAAAAGGCATGTATAAACCTATGCGCTCTATCATTTCGTGATAATTGTACCCTTTGTGAGAAGCGCTTCAATTTATTTATTTTGCGAGGCAAGAAAAATCATACCCATGTGTGCAGTCTCTAACCCAAACACCTTCCTACCTGGTAACGTCCACACACACACCCCTCCGCTTCCAAAATCCAGCATCTAACCCTCCCTCCCTCCACCCACAATACACACAGGGTTTCATCCGCAACCTCGAGCCCGTCACCATCCGTCGTTCCGGCGGCTGTGTCAGCTGCCCCGCCATCGAAGAAAGCACGGGCCACGCCTGCGATGCCGACCCCTGGAGCTATGATGACCTCGTCAATCTCCTCGATCCCAGCACCCAACGTATGTACGTCCAGCGACTCGAAGGACTGCTCGCAAGTGTCTTATCAGCCGAAACGGCCACCACGGGCAAGGCCCCCCGTTCCCCCTATCGAGGCAGCATTGGTGGAGGACGACGTTCGCGGTCCGTGAGCCCCCTCCCTCCCTCCCTCCCTTCCTCCTCCTCCTCCTCCTCCTCCTCCTCCGACCATGATAAACTACAAGGATACCGTCAATATATCGCTGAAGAAATTCTGACATTGAAGTGTCCGAGGGAAGGTTGCCGTCGAGCGTTTTTGGATTTCGATGGGTGTTTTGCCTTGACCTGCCCGGGGTGTGGGTGTGGTTTTTGCGCGGCCTGTATAGAGGATTGTGGGGATGATGCCCACGAGCATTGCAAGGTGGTGCATAAAGGCTTGTTTGGTTCTATTGAAAAATTTAATGACATTCAGAGGCATAGACGCTTGGCGGCTGTGACGAATTATTTGACGGAGGTTGTGTGTGGGGAGGAGGGGAGGGGGTGGGTGGAAGAGATGTTGCTTGGAAAGGGGGGGGCGTTGGAGAAGGACTTGGGGGAGGTGGGGATTGGGGTTGAGGAGGTTAGGCGTGTGTTGGGGGGTGGAAAGCTTTTGCCGTTGAATTTGAAAGATGATGCGAGGGTTGGTGCTACTGCTGGTGGTGGTGGTGGTGGTGTTGCGAAGGGACCTGCTGTGCGGTTGGACGCGAATGACGAGCAGCAGCAGCAGCAGCAGCAGCAGCAGCAGCGGGGTTTCCTTGCTCGGCAATGGCGGTGGGTTGGGCGGTTTTTGTTGGAGGGGCCGGGATATGCGGCGGAGGAGGAGAAGGATGTGATCTCTCGAGTGTTGGGTACTGTAGTGACAGCTTCTATGATTGTGGGAGGGGTGTGGCGATTGACTGATGAGGCTGACAGCAGTAGCAGCAGCAGCAGCAGCAGCAGCAGCAGCAGCAGCAGCAGCAGCAGTAGCAGCAGTAGTGGGGAGGTGTGGGGGGTGGAGAGCACGAGGTTGTTTTGGGGGCTGGTGGGGGGGCCGGCGATGGTCTTGCTGCTGACGGGGAGGGGAAAGCAAGTGGTCCAGTCTTTGTATGTTGCGTTGTTGACTGGATTGGTGGTTGTCCCTCTTTATTATTTCTCCGAGCCCTTGATTACATTTGTGGTGATGATTCTCGTGCATGTGCTGTCGGTAGCTGCGAATATATTGGGGATGTTGCTAGATCTGACCATGGAGGGAGCGAGGCTCTCGAAAATAATGTTGGAACAACTTTCAGTTGAGCTCGCTGCGTTTTATTCGGTGGTGGTTGAGCTGGCGCCGTGGGTGGGGGAGGGGGTCCAGGTGCTGGGGAAGGGAGTGAAGGAAGCCTTGAGTAGTGTGGGGTTGTTGCTGCCGGTGGATCTGGAGTTGGAGACGGCTATGTTTTAGGAGGGAGGGAGGGAGGGAGGGAGGGAGGGACGGAGGGAGGGACGGAGGGAGGGACGGAGAAAGGGTGGAGAAAGGACTTCATGAATGTGCTTTTGGGCCGTTTTTCAATAGTGCCCGCGTGCCTGCTTGGATTGTAGAAAGAGAGAGATGTAGAAAGTTTTGATGAAAATACGAGAAGAGGGTTGATAACATTCATGTTTATGGGGAAAACAGACTTTTTTTGGTCAAAGAACAACAACAACAGCAAAATTACAAGGAATGCATGTTCAAATAGCAGCTCTGCGAATCAGCAGATCAATGAAAATTAAAAATGAAGAAGAACACAATTAAATTAAACAGCCTACACAAACACGATGAAATACTTAGGCGTTTGCTTCTTTCTTTCTCTTTCCCTTAATCATCCTCTTCTATCGTATCGCGCGCGGCGACGAAAACGAGACAAGCACAAGGCTCTTTTATCTGTCCATTCCAGAACTGCTGCCTACGTCCAGAAAAGTCCCATCATTTATATTTATTCATGTCTCCGAAGCATTAGCACTGGCTATCTCCCTACCACTATCTTACATACCACAACAAAATGCCTGCCCTCCCCCCCCAGGTCACTCACCGCCCCCCCTTCCCTCCCTTCTCTACCACCCCCCCACTCTCCCCCCCTC
>Ga0105053_10010474_pt1 | contig 11554 bp, 9 predicted proteins | sample BON01_FD_78093 | JGI IMG/M metagenome (GOLD analysis project Ga0105053, IMG submission 78093) | Freshwater microbial communities from Lake Bonney liftoff mats and glacier meltwater in Antarctica - BON-01 | ecosystem: Environmental > Aquatic > Freshwater > Ice > Glacier meltwater | place: Lake...
AATTGGCTGCCGCCGCCCTCCTGCAAGTTCATGGCCTTGATCTCGACGTCAAAGTGCTCCTCGCGCAACAGCCCATCAATCTCAAACCTATTTTTCAAGGTGATCTCACCCAAGTCAACGACAAGATGTTCTTCTCCAGACTCATCCACGGGCAGCATCACAAGAGGGTTGACGACTTTGAGCTCCACTTTCGTGAGCCCTCTGCCCTGCCGCCGGTTGCCCACAGCTTTCTTGGCAGATTTGGCAACGGCTGATGCTGTCTTGCCCATGATTCCACTCATCAGTGGCTCCTCAGACATGTAAATACGTAGATCCTCAATGAAGTCCTTTACATATACCAATCGCGTCGACGACATTTCCAGTGAAAAGAAATACTCGTAGCCTGGAAAGTCCTTGGTGCTCGTGTCGTAGGTCTGAAACTCGAACTCAATCACGGAGCGCGACTTATCGCGCAAACCAAGTTTTTCCACAAAGCGTAAGTCGGCACGTCGCAAGTCGTCCACCACGAAATTGCCTAGCTTGCCGCTGGTTTTAGAACCTGTGGTCGACTGCTCGTGCTTGCATTTGGCGGCCGTCATAGCAAGCCGAACTAACGGCAGTCCACCTCGCATGAGCGTTGCCGAAAGCATTTCTATCGACGCTGTGACATGCATGATGTAGCCCGTTGCTTTTGTCGCACTGTTGCCATCAGGAGTTGAATCGATTTCTTGCACCTGCACCTCGCTCTCAGCAGCACGTCTTTCTTCCTCAAGCTCCTCGTTTGCGTCAACACGCCCCGCCCGACGGTCAAGGCCAGCACGCAGCTGTTGCACGTTGCGGAGGTAATGCATTAGCAAGCGGATTGTGCTATCATTCCAATTGACATTAAGAGTGCGAAAGTCAAAGTCCCACCATGTATCATAACCCGGGTGATTTGGCGCGTGGGGCGACACAGTGATACGCTTGATGGCAACTAGATGCTCCGACGAAGTCGCGCCGCTTTTGGAAGACAAGAACTTGTAGCGCTGGTCTGCAAATGTTGACAGGTCTATCACTTCCAGCGCCGTCACATTCAGTGTCATCTCAGAGGTATACTTCGACTGCGAAAATTTGGCTTGGACTCCTGACACACGACATGCCGCCACGTCTGTATCTGCCTCTCCATCCTGCCCCGACAGAATGGCCCGCACCTGCGCGCCGTGCAATTGAAAGGTGCATACAAAGCGCAGCTCTTGCCCACTTGTGTTGCTGCTGTTATGCACACACTCATCGCTATGCCGTGTGCCACTCTCAACTTGCCCAATTCTTGGGTCGACCTTGCCCGCTTCATCCACTGTAATTGTATCAGCAGCAGGTGTGTCAACGGTGCGCACAGAAGAGGTAGGCTGCGAGGAAACAGCACGAAAAATGCGCTCTGCAAAGAGACATTGTCGGTCTGAAAAGGCCACATTGAGGTCAGAGACACGGAGCTCCATGATCAGATTCCCAAAACCTTGCTTTTGCACGCTGCGTTTACCAGTGAGGGCAATGTCAACATTTTCCATGAGATAGCGGCCGGCGCCTTCCTGTAGATTCATAGCTTTAATACACACCTCGAATCGTTCAGTACGAGTGCCCTCGTGTGTTTCAAAGCTGTTTTTGAGCGTGATCTCTCCGAGATCCGCAGCCAAGTGTTCCTCTCCTGCCTCATCCACAGGCAGCACCAACAACGGATTGGTAAGCTTGAGTTCGATTATGGAAAGCCCCTTGCCCAAATGGTGATCAGCCGCTTTCTTTGCAGATTCGGCAACGGCCGATGCTGTCTTGCCCATGATGCCGCGTATCAAGGGCTCGTCTTCGATATACATCCGTAGATCCTCAATGAAGTCCTTGACATAGACCAGTCGCGTCGATGACATTTCCAGTGAAAAGAAATACTCGTAGCCTGGAAAGTCCTTGGCGCTCGTGTCGTAGGTCTGAAACTCGAACTCAATCACGGAGCGCGACTTATCGCGCAAACCGAGCTTCTCACGAAAATGCAACCCATCCCTTCGCAGGTCCTCGACAGCAAAGTTGCCGAGCTTGCCGCTTGTCCTGCACCCGTGTATTCCCTGCTCATGCTTGCATTTGGCGGCCGTCATAGCAAGCCGAACCAACGGCAGTCCCTCCCGCATGAGAGTGGCCGAAAGCATTTCTATTGATGCTGTCACGTGCATCACCTGTCTTTTGCTTGCCTTCATCTCTTCTGCGTCACTTCGTTCGATCTGGGTTTCTACAGATTCACTTGCTTCAACAAACGTGTCATGTACCAACATTTGATCCTCACTCATCAGACCAGTTCGCAGATTCTCGACGTCTCTATAGTAGTCCATGAGAGCAGTCACAGCCTTGTCGTTCCAGTTGACCGCAAGCGTGCAAAAGACAAAGTCCCACCATGTATCATAGTCCGGATGATGGGCTGCCTCGGGCGAAACCGAGATGCATTTGATAGCAATCAGGTGTTTGTCATCTCCAGATGAAGACGACAGGAGATTTGAAAGTTGACCCGCCTCACTTGCCAGATGCAGCAACTCCAACCTTGACACCCGCAGCCCAAACTGACTTCCAGACGTGGTTATCGTGTACTCAGCCATGACATGCTGGACGTGCAGAGACGCAATATCATCGTCAGAACTACCACGCATGGTAGCAGCAACGCCGGAACAATCCAGACTAAACTGCCAGTCACGCTGCTGCAACCACGGCTCCACCTCGCTTGCCTCCACAAACTCATTTTCAATATCGTCACAAGGCGGTGTCAAGTACCCGTCAGCAATGACCCCATCATTTTCTTCTATTTTGCCCATTCCGCTATTGGCCTTCCAAATCCGAAAAAGTAGCTCCCATTGCGCTATGGAGCAGGCAGTTCGCAAGTTGCACACTTTGATGTGCACTCGCAGTCTCGACACGCCATCTGAAAAGGCAGCAGACGTGAGCTCCCTGTGTCCTTTTAACGCAATATCCACACGTTCCATGAGGTCGTTCCCATCATGCTCTTGCAAATTCATCGCCTTGATCTCCACGTCAAAAAACTCGAGTCTCTTTCCCTCTTCTGTTTCAAACCTATTCTTCAAAGTAATCTCTCCCAAATCGGCCACGAGGTACCCCCCCCCCGCGTCATCTACAGGTAGCAGAACCTGTTTTTCAATTGCATCCATGCATGAGATGCATTACATCTATGACATGCATTACATGACACATGCATGCATGAGATGCATTACATCTATGACATGCATTACACCCATTACATGACACATCAAGAGGCAGAGTCTTAATGACATGCATGACACCCATTACATGACACATCAGACATGACATGCATTACACCCATTACATGACACGTCAGACATCAAACATGAAGAGGCAGAGTCTTAATGACTGCCGATCGCTTCGAATCTCACAAATTCTATGTCCCCTTAACATGTCAATTATTTGTCCTCAGGTCCTCTTTAGCAGAATCTCCAGGGCTGCATACCTGCCAGTCTCTCATACCACAGATTTTAGGCCAAAACACACTTTTGAATCTCCAAACCCTGGGACAGACGGCAATGTCCTGTGAAACGATAGCTAATGTTGGATGCGCTATTTCGAGACTCTGAGCGTGTTTGGGGTGTCCCAAAAACGATAACTGTAGCTGGAAAACACCCAGAATACTCCGACGGTACTTTGGGGGGTGGAAAAATGTCAATAAAGAATTTGAAAGGTTTTCAAAGAGAAAATTTTCAATTGTTTTCCCCCAAAAATACCGTACGAGATTTCTGTGCGTTTTCAGGGCAAGATTATCATGTTCTTGGCACCCAAACACGCCCAGATTCTCAAAACAGTGGATCGGACACTACCGTCACTACCGTCCGTTCCACTTTTCGAGAGTCTGAGAGCAAAATTGTGTGTTTTGGAGGGTCCCCGGACACTGCCATGCAAAACAAGTTGTGACGCTACAATGACAACTTTTGACGCAACTGAGATGACTTGTGACACGCCTACATAGAGCGACGAGATATTGTGGAGGTTCGACAGAGTAGAAATCACAAGTTAAATATTGCAGCCACCACCATCATTTTCGACACAGCGAATAATATGCAACACGTGTCGCAGCCCTATCATTGCTGTAGTTCTGGCAATCTACAGCTCCTTCATCGAGCATGTTTCCATCAAATATCACACCTGCGGATTAACGAGTTTGAGCTCCACTTTCGTGAGCCCTCTGCCTCGACGGTGGTGCCCAGCAGCTTTCTTGGCAGATTCGGCAACGGCCGATGCTGTCTTGCCCATGATTCTACTCATCAGCGGCTCCTCAGACATGTAAATGCGTAGATCCTCAATGAAGTCCTTGACGTAGACCAGTCGCGTCGACGACATTTCCAGCCACAAAAAATACTCGTAGCCGGGAAAGTCTGTGGCGCTCGTGTCGTAGGTCTGAAACTCAAACTCAATCACGGAACGAGTCTTATCGCGCAGCCCGAGTTTTTCGCCAAAGTGACAATCGTCTCGTCTCAAATCTTCCACCACAAAATCCCCCAATTTACCACCGAGTTTCCCGGTGAGATAGGAATCGTACTGGCAGCTTGCAGCCGTCATTGCCAGTCGTGTGAGTGGCACTCCATCCCGCATCAAGGTGGCACTCAGCAATTCAAACGAGGCACTAATCCGAGACTTTTTCAGAGGTATACTCACCAAGTCATCCGAGTCGACATTACTGCCCTCTTCAATTGCCTCGGATGTCTTATTGGCAATTCGCATTTCAATTGCCGGACTTTCCAGCGCCTGTGTCCCGCCGACAATGCACCATCACTAGTTAGAAAAGCAAACAAAGGACTGTCAATTGAAACTAGTCAGAGTCATTTGTTCTTAGAGCGACGCACTAATTCCCACAGAGTCTTGCAAATTCAACACACGAAAAAGGTAAGGGGGTTACCTTGGAATGTGTGGCAAATGCAGCGCTGCAAAACTGCATCAAAAACGCAACAGTCCGATCATTCCAATTCAAGCCAAGAGTGCAAAAGTTAAAGGCCCACCACGTGTCGTACCCTGGGTCATGACCTCCTGGGTCATGATCAGCACCAGCCAGCGCCCAGCCACGCTGGATTGAAACGAAACTACTGGATTCACTGCCATTTGATACGCCTCCGTCGCTGTTAGAAGAGGCAAAAAGACGATTTTGAATCAAGTCTTGAATGTGGAGGCCGTCCATGTGCATGTCAAGTTTGGAGATGTTGCCATTTTCATAATTGACGACGAATCCTTGAATTGTCATCATGGCAAAGGCAGTGTGCTCGTCCCCCTCATCCTGCGTGTCCTCTGCTCCACCTTGTGTCTGAGACTGTTGAAGCATGCTGAGTTTGAGCTCGTGCATTTTGAAATTAAATGTAATGGAACGGCCCGAGCCCCGCAGAGGCAGCTGTGGTTTGGCAGCCTCGATGGCCTGCTCTTCTGGCGTGCCCCAGTGCGACTTGACCACCTTGAAAAACACGTACCAAAAGGTGCAATACTGATGACCCCGCAAGGAGAAATTCACGTGCGGCAGTGTACCAGAGAGTGCATTGCGCGGCAAGTCCATCGGCACGCGGATCTCCTCAGGCAGTTTGCAGCGATCCCACACGATCTCGAAGTCAAACTCTTGTGCAAGAGTGATGGGCTGCATGAGCCAGGCAGCCTTTCGGTTGGCTATGCAGTGCAGCCAGCTCTCGATATCATCTACAAGCCGGAATCGAGTATTCTCAATTGACATCACCGACCGATCGTAATACACCATGTTATTTTCAATTTCTTCCGGCAATTTCGAAGCCCACGTAAAGCGGTCTAAATCGAACACGATGATGGCGTCGCTAGCATCTTTTGCATTCGCCACAAAAAGAATACACGGCTGCACCACAGACACCTGCCACTTCATCCGCGTGTCGTACCGCGTCCTATCCATCCACACACTCAATTCACCCGCCAAATCCTCTTGCAGCACCACTCTGTCCTCTTCCGCCTCTGTTACATCCCCACGCGAAAAGCGATCCTCCTTGGGAACGAACCAAAAGTTGTAAATACCTAACACACTCTCCACGGAATATACAAGATTCAATCCATCCACTACGATTGATATTTCGCCTCCATCTTTATCGTCCGATGGGTCGAAGGGCGCGGTGTCCCAATTCCACTTGACCACTTTTGGACAAGATTCCCCTTCGCTTCCGTCACTGTCACCTGCTGGTGCTAGTATTAGTAGGGGCGTGCGCCAAGCGGAGGGGCCTTGCACCACACTTACCTTTGCGTTTGGCGGAATTTTTTACAAAAAAAACCTTTTGAGTAAGATCCAGGTTTTCAATTTGGATCCGGATTTTCTTCGGCGGGTTTGTCACCAAGTCTCCAGGATGCGGCGGCCGCCGCGCGCCCCAGACGTTTGACCCCCAGGCGATTTCTTTGCCGACAAACGCTTTGCTTGGGCCAAGAATCGACTGGAGACTGCTCGGGCTGCTTGGGTTCAAATAAAAAAAAATCGAGTTGGGCCGGCTCAACTCGATTTCACCGCCAAAAAAACTTGTCGAAATTTCGATTTGAACCGGCTCAACTCAATTTTTGACAGGTTGTTTGTGGAGGTAAAATCGACTTGAGCCAGCTCAACTCGATTTTTCCTCAAACAAGGCGTCCGGAAATCGACCTGAGCCGGCTCAACTTGATTTTTTCGAACTCTCGCCGCAACACCCATGGCGTAAGGGTTTTTAAACCCGGTATTTTGGGCTTTTTTTGTGATGTTTTGGAGGATTTTACCGACGCCCTCGGTACTCAGTACTTTAGTACAGATGCCATCAATAGATGGGCGCGAAACACTTTGGTACGGATGCCATCACTAGGCGAGAGGGGCCCCGCCTAGAGACGGCGTCTGTACCCCCGAAACAAATCTCCAGAATACCCCGCCCCTGAGGTCGGGTTGAAGGGAGCCGATTTCCCGGTCCAGTTTCCCAGCATTTTTGTGGCAAGAGTAGATACAAAAACTGCCATAATACGGGGAGGTGAAATCCGTGATTCGTTGTTGTCCCTTTTTTTTTCGGCCATGTTGTCAGGGTCTGCATTTTTAATTCTCTGACAATCTTTTGTTGTCAGTTTTTTTTGTCGCCAAGCTTTGTAAGGTCGATATTTTTCGGGCCAATAATATTTGGCCATTATTTCGGGTGGCACGGCAGCATGGTGGCTAAAGCCCCTCCCCGCCGCCAAACTTGTTTGATTGTGAATGGTAACAATGAAGACGATGCCGGGATTAGACATGTGAGGACAAGACATGCGACAACACGACATGCGCGGACAAGAGACATGTCAGGACAAGATACATGTGACGACACGACACATGTGAATACAAGTCATACTACCAGAGCAGCAAAAAGCAATTGCTGCAACTAATGCTACTAGCATCATTGCTGCAATCTTACACAACTAATGCTACTAGCATCATTACTCCCAGTACTACTTTGCTGGCAGATTTTTCACAAAAAGTGACAGGGAATTTTTCCCCAGTTTTGAAAAAATCGGACTGTGACGCGATCCGATTTTTTGAGTTGCGTCGCAACTCAGAAAAAAATTAAATTGTGAAAACGGTCCTCAACTCCTCGATTTTTGATCGTGACCTTGTGGTGCGCGGCAGTTCGGGGCGACCCTTCGCCGCCGCGCTCCCCCCCTCCTCCTGCCATCACAGAAAATGCATACCAAAAGAGCAAGAAGCAATTTGCGAGAGGCCGTCCAGAGCATTTTGGCGGTCGTCAATCATAATAGACTGCAGCTCAAAGGAATATTGGTAGGTGTCGCGACGAATCTGGTACTGCCCATCGAGGTGATGAAACTGCATGTAGCACAGCTCCTGCGCCTGAGCGCCAGGCAGCCAGCCGTCTTCGATCAACGTCACCGAGCCAATATCTGCATGGAAATGGATGCGGTAGCGCGCATATTCGGGAGGGTAGGCATTGAATTCCATGTCGTCGTCCGCCGCCTCCGCCTGTTGCACAGCATCACGCAAGATTTTTCGGCTTTCTTCATCCAAATCCGAAATATCCACCGTCTCTGCCACTGTTGATGCCACAAAGCTCTTTGCCCACTGTGCAGAGAGAGAGCGAGCAAGTAAACAAGGGAGAGAGAACAAGGGAGAGAGAGAGATGGAGCGGGAGGGAAGGAAGGGAGAGAAAGGGGAAGATAGGGGAAGATATACGTAGATAGAGACGTCGTGTTGATTAGAAAGCTGCCCATGATGAGTAACTGCCAGTATTGAATCCCTCCCCCTCACACACAGCACTTACAAACATAATTTGGGGTGGGGGAAGAGACCTGGCCCCAAGACTGTTGGCTTCGCGACTCCTTTTTAGCAGCCTCGGCCGCAGCAGTTTGTACATTGGCCATGTGTTTAGCAGCTTGTCGAAACATAGCTAGTGACTCGGCATTTACGTGATTCTCCATCCGTTGCATTTCCTGAGGAAAAAGTGGAAATGCAACCGTCCGCGCAAGCATCGAGTGAGCGCGCATGGAGAAACAAAAGGGGTGAAACATGGCACACACGTAAAAACAAATAGACAGACAGACGAAGAAGCAAATCTCAGAGTCAATAAATTACACGGACAGAATACCACCACTAATTAGAATCTCAAAGTCACAAATTGACCAAAACCTGGAGTCTGGTTGTTCCCAAAAAAATCAGAACCAGGGGGAAAACCCCCCCAGAGACAGAAAACCCGCAGATACCATTCAGTGTCCCCAGGTTTTTCCGGGTTTTTGGGAAAAAAAAAGGGGTCAAGTTGCGCCGAACACAAAGGTAACCCGAGTGTTGCGCGGACGGGTCGGGCGCGCGGCGGAGGAAGGGATTCAGCCCGACCTTAACCAATTCTTCCTGCCCCACACTCACCGACTGAGAGTGTTGCTTCGGGTTAGGGGCGGTTAGGGTCAGTTAGTGTCTAACAGACACTTACCGACCCAAGGCGGGCGCGCGCCCCTCCGCCGCCGCACACCCAAGCCCCTCCGCTTGCCGTGCGCCCTGCCCCATCGTCTTTGAGATTCACACCCACAGGAGACCTGCTTGTCACTGTCGTGCCAATTCTTGGCGAGGAGAAAGCGGGTATAGAGCAACGTGTATGCCTGCCCGAGCCTTATCGCGCTCCTCCGGTGATGCACCTGACTCCGAACACATCGTCCTGTGTACATGCATCCATGTTTGTGTATTTGCGTATGTGTGCATGTGTGCATGTGTGTATGTGAATATGCGTGCATAGCGTGTTTCAGAGATTGTGTGAGTGCGTGCCTCGATGTGTTTGAATATAATACAACTTGACGTCTCGATGCAGAGACGCATCGCACGTTGCTGACTCTCAACACACATGCAAAGATGCATCGCATGTTGCTGACTCCCAACACGCACTCAGAGATGCTTCGCATGCTGCTCACTCCCGACACACACTCCAAGACACATAGCACGTTGCTGACTCCCAACACTGTCCCACTCTGTGTGTGCAATGTGCATGAGTCTGAGTCTGCATACACTAGTGTCTGCATATGCTAGGAGAGAGAGCGAGAAGAGAGTAGAGGGGTCAAGGGGCAGGGCAGCACCAGCGTAGCGAAACCAGGCCTTAGGATCCTTGAGAGGAGGCACACGCGGGCGCCAAAACCAGTGCTCTAGACACGTTCTGTATCTACTTGCCTGCCGTCCATACACAGGGGGTGCGAGAAGGAGGAGGTTAGGCGATGTCAGGTGATATGGGCGCACGGCAAACGCAAGGGCTTTAGCCCCGGAGCCAGCTGCGCGCCATAGGGGTCGGACCACTGGCTCTAAGAATTTTAGTGAGCCCGAATTTTCCTTATTTTTCCCACTTTTTCCTAAAATCAGACGTCTCCTCATTTTGAAATCAGACATCATCATTGTCCGATTTCAAATCGGACGTCTTCTTTCAAGACGTCCGATCTCAAATCGGAGGTCTTGTCAAGACGTGCGATCTCAAATTGGAAGTCGCCAAGGCGATAGTTGGCAAAGTTGGGGCGATGCCACATGTTACACTGAAAAATCTCCCTACTTTGGTCGTGAACCTGTGGCGCGCAGCAGCTTGGGGCTAAAGCTCTTTCGCCGCTGCGCACCCAGCCTTGTGCCATGTTGCAGCTTGTTCGTGATGGATCCTGACTACTCCAGTGTGTCAAAAGACCAGGGGCAAATGAGCGGTAGGGCGGTAGAGGCATGCGCATCATTCTAATGACTAAAGATTGCTTTATTCAATCAACCGAGTTTGCTTCATTCCATCGACCAAGATTGGTTCCTTTCTTGTCTCACGCCCTTGAAATCTCTCTACTCAAATCTCTCTACCGAAATGGATACAATGTGCGGGGTTAGATGAGTATAATACAGAGATGCATTGAGGCACGATGGAAAGAGGTATGATGGATAGAGGGGTGATAAATAGAAGAGGCGATAGATAGAAGAGGTGAGTGAGGAGTGATAGATAGAAGAGGTTCGAGAAGAGTGATAGATAAAAGAGGTTCGAGAGGAGTTATAGATAGAAGAGGTTCGAGAGGAGTTATAGATAGAAGAGGTTCGAGAGGAGTTATAGATAGAAGAGGTTCGAGAGGAGTTATAGATAGAAGAGGTGATAGATAGAAGAGGCTAACCTGTTCGGCAAGTCGGTAAAGAGCACACGCACCTCACACCTCACACACAACTCACACCTCACACACACCACACACCTCACAACTCACACACAGCTCACACCTCACACACACCTCTTCGGCAAGTCGGTAAAGAGCACAATACTGCGCCTTGTACACCCGCAGCGCCGCCTTATCTATCACCTGGTGCATGTGTGTGTGCGTGCGTGTGTGTGCGTGTGTGTGCGCGTGTACGTGTGCGTGTACGTGTACATTTGTGTGGGTGTGTACATGTGGTGTGTGGGTGTATGTATGTGTGTGTGTCAAGATACTAGAATGTGCGGACGCAAAGACGAAGGGATAGAAGCAACCATTCTTCCAGGAAAACCGAGGCAACGAAACCGAGGCAACGATGCTGAAATGTCCGCAAAAGGGCCATATATATCAGCAAAAAAGCCCTGTATATCGGCAAAAGAGCATGATGAATTCGGAAACAAGTATTTATCGCCCATATATATATGTACGATGGCAGTTGTTGACACTTGGATGATAAAGTTGGTATATTTAGTAGATATCACATTACATTCGTCCCAACAATCTCCCTTCCCCCCAATCACCCACACGCACCCCCGCATTGTAATTGTGTATCTGTGCCTGTGTTGTCAGATTGGCCAATGGAGTCATGTCAAATATATGGATGCGTGATATCACATGTATGGATGAGTCATGTCACATGTATGGATGGATTGTTTATACACACTTGATGATACACACTTGATGTCACATATGCAGAGCGACAGAATAGGGGCACCTCCAATACACGAGTGAGATTAGACGAAACAATCATTTCACGAAACAATCATTTCATCAAACAATCATTTCACGAAACAATCATTTCACGAAACAATCATTTCACGAAACAATCATTTCACGAAACAATCATTTCACGAAACAATCATTTCACGAA
>Ga0105053_10010477_pt1 | contig 11549 bp, 8 predicted proteins | sample BON01_FD_78093 | JGI IMG/M metagenome (GOLD analysis project Ga0105053, IMG submission 78093) | Freshwater microbial communities from Lake Bonney liftoff mats and glacier meltwater in Antarctica - BON-01 | ecosystem: Environmental > Aquatic > Freshwater > Ice > Glacier meltwater | place: Lake...
TAGAAGTGAGGAGATAGAAGTGAGGAGATAGAAGTGAGGAGATAGAAGTGAGGAGATAGAAGTGAGGAGATAGAAGTGAGGAGATAGAAGTGAGGAGATAGAAGTGAGGAGATAGAAGTGGGGAGAAAGGAAACAGGAGAAATGAAAAGGAAAAAGCAGAGAAAAAGTATTAGCACTACACTGAGTTTTTATCAAAGGGAAGCGTCTCTGATTGAATGACAATTAATAATGATTTGATACTAATGAAAAGAAACTATTTGGTTGTTTTTGGTGTTCTCATAGGAGCACTTTGGATTCAAAGCTGTGCCGAAAAAACGCCCGAAAAGGTGGAGAAAAACATTCAATATGTATTTGGAAAGGACGAAGTAACCTACCTGAAAATCGGAAACGAGATTACCGATTCGGTTCAGATAACGCTGAAGAACAACCTCATGAAGGCAATGCAAAACGGTGGCCCGCAGAACGCACTTCGGTTTTGCAATGCGCAAGCCATGAAACTTACAGATGTTTATTCGCAGAAATACGGTACCGATGTGAAGCGTGTTTCCGATAAGAATCGAAACTCAAATAACGCACCAACGGAAACGGAATTGGCGGTTTTAGCGGATTTCAAAGCAATGCTAGAGGCTGGCGAACCGCTGTCTCCAAAAGTGGCAATTGATGCAGATGGAAAGAAGCATTACTACGCACCCATTTTCACTGGCGGATTGTGTCTCAACTGTCATGGAAACCCGAAGAACATGCAACCCGAACTGGTTTCGCTTATCGATAGTCTCTATCCTAACGATAAGGCAAAAAATTATGCCGTGGACGAATTGCGCGGCATCTGGAGTGTAAAATTTAAGAACAGCTAACAATGGCAAATTTCAACGATTTAATTAAGGCAGACAAACCCGTTCTCATAGACTTTCATGCCACATGGTGTGGCCCGTGCAAAGCCATGGTTCCTATTTTGAAAGACGTTTCCAAGAAAGTAGGGGATAAGGCCACCATTTTAAAAATTGATGTGGACAAGAACCCTAAGGTGGCGGCCAAATATCAGGTTCAAAGTGTTCCCACGCTCATGGTTTTTAAAAAGGGTAAACTGCTATGGAGACAAAGTGGGGTTGTGCCTACAAATCAGTTGGTCAGTATCATCGAAAAGAATTTCTGATGGAAATTATCGAGGCTTTCCTCCGTGCCATTGCCGACTATGGCAATTGGGTATTAAGCGAAATCACCTTCAACTACGATTACAAACCGTGGTATCAGAATTACTTCTACGGTCTAATTGTTCTCAGTCTGGCCGTTTGGGGATTGGAAATTGCCTTTCCGTGGCGTAAAAATCAGGCTATTATTCGCAAGGACTTTTGGTTGGATGGTTTCTACATGTTCTTCAACTTCTTCATTTTCGGATTCTTCATCACGGGTTTCTACACGCTTGCTCAAAGTGCGTTCGGGGCATTCGGCATAACGATGGAATCACTCAGTTTACTTGACTTCAAAGGGGTACCACTTTGGGGAGAACTTCTCGTTTTCTTCATCCTCAACGATTTTGTGCAATGGTTTACGCACATAATGCTGCACCGTGTGCCAGCATTCTGGCGGTTTCACCAAGTGCATCATTCTGTTCAGGAAATGGGGTTTGCAGCACACTTACGCTTTCATTGGATGGAGAACGTATTTTACAAACCGCTCAAGACCTTGGCAATTATGCTGATTGGTGGTTTTGAGCCCCAACAGGCATTCTTCGTTCATTTTATGGCCATCACAATCGGACATCTCAACCACGCTAACGTGCGCATTACATGGGGGCCACTGAAATACGTTTTCAACAATTCGGTTATGCATCTCTATCACCACGCCTTGGTGCTTCCTAAAAGCCATCCGAATGGAATGAATTACGGAATCAGTCTCAGTTTATGGGACTACCTATTCAGAACCAATTACATTCCTCAATCTGAAGATGGAACGTTCGAACTAGGCTTCCCAGGCATCGAGAAATATCCAGTGCATTCGTTTTGGAAACAACTTTGGCTTGGATTCAAGGTATAGTCTTTTCTACACATCTCGTCTGCTTTATCTCGCCTCTTGTCTTCTCTCCCCTTCATAACCATCAGTTAACATAACCATAGATCAATTGTAAGGATCGACAGGATGCCAGGTAACATAGCTATGGTTGATTTGCAGTGGAAATAAAACCAAACAAACAATCATTCAAAATGAAAAGAAGTTACCTGAATTTCGTTGCAGTACTTGGCCTTTCGGCTAGCATTGCGTTTCTTCCGTCTTGTGCTAAGAAGGAAGGTTGTACTGACCCTGTTGCTAGCAACTATGATGCTGATGCCGACAAGGATAATGGAAATTGTGTTTATGACGATGCTGTGAAAACGGGCGAATTGACCGCAGACGAAACTTGGGATGCGAGCAGAATCTATTACATTGAAGGACGAGTGGTGGTGCCAAGTGGCATTACTTTAACTATAAATGCAGGCGCCATCATTAAAGGAAAAGAAGGAACAGAGGCCAACGCATCAGCAATTGTGGTTGCCAAAGGAGGAAAGATTATGGCCAGCGGAACGGCTGCTAATCCAATCATCTTCACATCTGAGTTGGATAATATTGAGCTAGGACAAAAAGTAGGTACAAACCTTACAAAACTTGATAACGAAAAATGGGGAGGGCTTATTATTCTTGGAAACGCTCCTATAAGTGCTGAGAACGGAGATGTTTCTGCAAACATCGAAGGTATTCCGGCCAACCTTGGATACGGAGTTTATGGTGGATCTGATGCTGCTGACAACTCAGGAACATTGAACTACGTTTCTATCCGTCATGGTGGAACCCTGATTGGCGAAGGAAACGAAATCAACGGTCTTACATTGGGTGGTGTTGGATCAGGAACGGTTATTACCAACCTTGAGATTTACGCTACGCTTGATGATGGAATCGAGTTTTTTGGTGGAACCGTAAACGTATCGAACCTCCTTATTTATTTTCAAGGAGATGACGGCATCGACATTGATATGAACTATTCAGGAACTGTTGATGGCTTTGCGGTTATCCACGGAGACGGAGTAGGAACAGACGAAGGTTTAGAGATTGATGGTCCTGAGGGAATAACAAACTTGAACGGTCAGTTCACCATCAAAAACGGAATTTGCAAGTATGTTGATGCTGCGGGTTCTGGATCTGCTGCCGATTTCAAATCAAAAGCGCAAGGAACTGTTCAGAATGTAACTTTCGATTACGCTGCACTTGGCGGAAAATCAGTGAAATTCAGAACTGGATTTGATGGTACTTGTGCACACAAGAACGATGCTTATAAATACCTTACTACTCCTAACGGTGCTCAGTCTTTGGTTTTTACAAACTGTACCTTCAGCGGAGTAAAAGTGTATGATGCTCTTGAAAATCTGTCTGCAACACCACCAGTTCCAACTACTTGCCCAACAGAATTGACTGCTTCTCAAGCAACTGCTGCTGGTGCCGTAAGCTCCGGTTCTGGTTCTTCTTTCGCATATGTTAGCACGTTCTCTTGGGGAGCTGCAGGAACAAGAGGAGAGCTTTAATTAACACTACCTTATCTTATTGTTAAGAAAGCCCTGCGACCAAAATCGCAGGGCTTCTTTGCTTTAACCTTGCGCAACTTTTCAACCAAGCGATAAATGAAAAATCTGTGCCTGATTTTGCTTTTTTCAGTTACAACCCTTGCTGTTTTTGGGCAAGAAAAAGGCTTTATCCGAGGAAACATTGGTGATGGCCAGTTCGGTGGGCCGCTCATCGGTGCCAACGTAACTATTCCAGCATTGTCCGGAGTTGGTGCAACAACAGATTTCGATGGCAACTATTCCATCTCCATTGCACCAGGCATCTACGAAGTTAAGCTATCCTATATCTCATTTGCCGACCAAATCATTAAAGAAGTGGTCGTAAAGGCTGGAGAAGTTACCAAGATTGATGGAGTTTTGGAAATGGCCACGCAACAAGTGGCCATGGTTGAGGTTGTTGCCACCGTTCGCAAGAATTCTGAAGCAGGTGTGTTGATGGAAATGAAGAACGCAACAGTTGTTACAGACGGACTTTCCGCTCAATCTTTCCGTAAGGTTGGAGATTCTAATCTTTCGGGTGCAATTGGAAGGGTAACAGGTGTTACGGTGCAAGATGGAAAATACGTGTATGTGCGTGGATTGGGAGATAGATATACTAAATCTGTACTCAATGGAATGACCTTGCCCGGATTAGACCCCGATGTGAATGCGGTTCAAATAGACATCTTTCCAACAGCCGTATTGGAGAATGTAAGTGTGTCCAAGTCGTTTTCTCCAGACCTTGATGGTGATTTCACGGGTGGGCTCGTAAATATTGTTACCAAAAAATTTCCAGACGAAAAGACTACGCAGGTCGCTCTGACTTTTACCTATGTTCCGGGGCAGCATTTTAATAAAGATTATATTCTTTACAACACAGGAAAGACCGATTTTCTTGGTTTTGATGATGGAGTAAGAAAATTACCCATTGATGGTAAGGCCGATGTTCCTGATGAGGTTAGAGTGGACTCTGAACTGGAATCTATAACGCGCAGTTTCAACTCCGAGTTGGCCGCCAAAAAGAAATTTGCTTTCATGAATTCGTCTTTCACTGTAAATCATGGAAATCAAATCAATAAAAATGATGGCCCTACCTATGGCTACAACTTCGTATTGAACTACGCCAACGAGCGTGTTTTCTATCAGGATTTTCAGTCAAACGATTACCTGCGCGGACAAAGTGATTCAGACATTGAATTGGAAAAACAACGCAGTAGAGTTGGAGATGTGGGTAGAGAAACTGTACAATGGAACGCGTTATTAACAGGGAGCATGAAGCGCAAGAAAAGCAGCTACACGGCCACCTTACTTTACAACCAGAGCAGCGAATCGAGTGCTGCGCAACGTATCAATCAAGATTTTGAGCAGAATCAGTCAACTCTGAAAGAGGACATTCTCACCTACACGCAGCGTAGCATGGGAAATTTCCAACTCAGCGGTTCTCACCGTGTTGGAATTGCCGAATTAGATTGGGGCAATTCCTTCTCGGTTTCCCGTGTATATGATCCAGATTTCCGAGAAACGAGAATATCCATTACGGGAGGAGATACTTCGCTTTCAACAGGAAATGGTTCGGGTATCGATCGTTTTTGGAGAAATCTGAACGAAATCAACGAAGCTTTCAAGTTTGATGCAAAGTTGAAGCTGCATGAAAATATCAGCTTCAAAACAGGAGCTGCCATTACCTACAAGACAAGAACTTTCTCCGTCTTTTCGTTCAAGCACCGTCCAAATAACCTAAACGAAGTAAGCATTGACCCAGATTGGTACCTAGATGATGCCAACATCTGGTCTGCCGATGCAACCGACCCGAATTATAGAGACGGCACCTACACCATCGGAAACTTTCAACCATCAAATCAATATGAGGCAAGCCAGATAATTACCGCAGGATACGCTATGGCCGAGCAGCAAATCAAGAAGAAATTAAACCTCATTTACGGTCTTCGTATTGAACATACCGCTATGTTTTACGATGGTGTCAATCAAAATAATACGGTACGCTACCTCAATCAGAAAACCTTGGATGTTATCAATTTCCTTCCAGCATTGAATGTGGTGTATAAGGTCACTCCAAAAATGAACCTGCGTGCAGGCTATAGCCGCACCTTGGCACGTCCTTCGTTTAAGGAGAAATCTGAAGCTGAGATTTATGACCCAATCACCAAACGTACGTTCTCTGGTAATCTCGACCTTGAAATAACCAATATTGATAATGCCGACTTGCGTTATGAGTTTTTCATGGGTGGAAAAGACATGCTGTCTGTTTCTGGGTTTTACAAGCGGTTTGACGGTCACATTGAGCTTGTTTCGTTTGAGTTGGCACCTGATAACTGGAAACCGCGCAACTCTGGCATTGCTCACGTTTTTGGAGCGGAAGCTGAGGTCAGGAAAGGATTGCGCCAGCACACATCCTCCAAATTTCTACAGGGATTTTTCTTTGCCATCAACGCCTCCATCGTTCAGTCCATGGTAGATATGACCAGCGTTCTGGTAGATAACCAAGGCGGAACGGAGTATCAGTTGCGAGAAAACAATGCGAGGGAAGAGGAGGCCGTAAGCAAGTTCAGAAGAATGTCTGGTCAATCTCCTTATGCCGTTAATGCCAGCATTTCCTACGAGATTGCCGAAGACCGAGCAACTATTGCCTTGGCCTATAATGTGCAGGGAGATCAGCTTTCGATCATCGGTTCGGGTCGTGTGCCGGATGTTTATACGCTTGCGTTCCACAGTTTGAATTTCAATGCCTATGTGAATGTGGGACAGAAGCGCAGTTCACGCATCACACTTCGGGTTCAGAACCTCTTGAATGATGATAGAACATTGGTCTATCGTTCTTACAAGGCTCAGGATCAGATATTCACGTCATTTAATCCGGGCGTGAGCATCCGATTGGCATATCAGTACACTTTTTGATTGCCCTGTTTATGTCATGATGACGAAGGAAACATCTCTTTTCTTAGGTTAAGAGATTTCTCTTTTCTTAGAATGAAAAACGATAAAGGAGGTTGATGATATAATTCTGTTGGATATTCTCCCTAAAACGCAAAGCCTTGTGGATAACCACAAGGCTTTGCGTTTTTAATGATTAGGTAATAACTTTCGTCAGTCCTTAACAAACCTAATAGTCTTTGTTCCAAGCTCCGAACGAACCTGAATAAGGTAAATTCCTGCGCTCAACGAAGCGCTTTCATCAGCAAGAGATAAACGGTTCAAACCCATAATCAACGACTGCTGAGAAATTGCCAATGTCTGACCCATCACGTTTGTAAGGACAATATCAGCATTCATCGCTTCTTTTACAGAAATCTCCAACTGGCTGTTTCCATTAATAGGGTTAGGATATACCCGTAGTGTTGAAATAACTCCAGCATCCACAATGCTTGTTCCGCTTACATTCTGATTGATGTTGATATCATCTATATACATGTAGCTCTGATTGTCGCTTGTCACCTCAAACTTGATGAGTACATGCTCTTCTCCTTCCATGGTGGCTAGGGACACACTTTGCTCACTCCACTGGTTTGTATTTGGTATGAAGTTGGTGCTAACTGAAGCACCAGCCGTATTGATGTCGTCTCCAGATTTATTGTAACGTAAACTCCATGTTTCGCCACAGTTTCGCGAAGCATATACCCGTAAACGCTCCGAATGGCTGGTGCTGGTTCGGTTGGCATGAGCCAACATAAAGGTTAGCCGCGCATCTGAAGCATCTACATCTGACATATCTATTGGAGGACTGATAAGGCTATTTACGTTTCCTGCCGTGACACTTCTTAGGTTGATGCGCGCACTGGCAGCACCCGAAGTGAATGCGATTGTGTTCCGCTGCCACGTAAGTCCGCCCGGAGATTCAATACTCCAATCCGAATCTGTACCACTATTGTTTGGGAAATTGGATTGTTCCATACTCTCAATAATCGGGCTTATTAAACCACCGCCCAACTCCGTAATCACAACTGCTCCTTGTGCCGTTTCAGAATCTGAACCGGCATTGTTTGAAATGGTAAGGGTTACGGCATACGTTCCAGCCGCACTGTAAGTAACAGAAGGGTTCTGATTGTCGCTGGTTGAAGGTGTTCCTCCCGGGAAACTCCAACTCCAGACCCAGCTTGGGTCTTCATCGGCTCCAAACGAAGTATCTTCAAAATCAACAGTTATGCCTTCGCAGCCAAGTGCATTGTTTACAAAAAATGCAACGGTAGGAACGCAACTGTTGCTGAATCCGTCATTTGTACCTGTTGACTGACGGTTTGCTCCGCCCCAATAGTTTACTCTGCCTCCAGTAGAAGAGTTGGCGGCAGATTCCATTCTTGCCGACTGACCAAGGGTGAACATGCGAGCACAGGTCGAATAATCCATGTGGTTCTGAACATTATCCAAGCTGCCGCAGGTTACTTGGGAAGTGTTGCAGCTGCCAGATGTACCTATTGTGTTAGGTGTGTCACTCACGTTATCATCAAAATTACAGTTACTAGCAACCGCTTGGTCATTGGTTGGCCCCCACGTATGGCTAAGGTTAAGCCAATGCCCAAACTCATGCGCCAAACTACCCTGAAATTGTGCTGTACGAATAATGATTCCGTTGTTAGCTTGACCAACAGAGCCAGGTAGAAAGGTGTAGCCACCCGCACCACCGCTCACAGATTGTACGAGCCAAACCTGAAGATATCTTCTGCTACCATTATTCCAATTCACTAGGCTTTTTACACCTTCACCACCATCGTAGGTCTGCTGTGATACAGTTCTAGTGATGCCATCTGTGCAATTTCCCGTTTCGTCAATTTTAGCCAATCGGAGTTCAAATTGCGTATCCGCAATCAGTCCCTGAAACGCAGACACCACCGAAGTAGTGTTGTTCAGTCCACGTAGTTCAAGATTCACTGCATCCATTACATTCAGAATGTCCGCCTTTGAAATATTCTCCGAACCATTGTCGTGAATAACGTGGATAACGGTTGGTATTACCTTCAATCCACCAGCACGTTCACCGTAGTGCAAGGCCGTGTATTCAATGGCTTCGCGGTTAAGTTGTTCTAGTAAAGCCCGTTTTTCTGGCGAATGCTCAAGAATGGCATTGGTGCGCTCGTGTGTTGTACAAGGCAAGTGTTGCGCCTTCGAGAAAAAAGGAATCGAAAGAAGTAAGGCAAATGCAAGATACGTGTGCTTCATAAAGTATATATAATCGGGTTTATGCACTAAAATCAACGCAATTTGCTGATTAAAGTTCTGCGAATATAGTTTTCGCTAAGAACACTTTATTGGCTTCCAGTGTACAAAGCAGGGCAATCGGGTCTTATTACCAAACATATTGAAAAACATATTTTTTGCCACAGATGCACGGATTTCCACAGTAAAACACTGATTACCCGTGAAAAATCTGTGGAAATCTGTGCATCTGTGGCTATTTCATGTCAATTACTTAAGACCCGATTGCTCTGGTATACAAAGAAGTGGAATTCACTGTTCGGTTATCAATCATGAAAAGCCACCGCTGTTCTGATCCAGCTCGGTTGACCAATGTCATTTTTTGTAGTGATGAGTCTCAATGTACGAAAAGCTGTTGCTAGCTTGCTTTGTAAAGAATCCTGTTTAATCCGACCCTCCATGAAAAACATATTACTACCAACAGACTTTTCTGCAAATGCAAAAAGAGCAATTAGATATGCCCTTTTTGTATTTGGAGAGAAGGCGAAATACACCTTACTGAATACATATGAGGTGCCACACGCTGGCGCTCCCATGCTTATTTCCATTTCGGATATTCTAGCCAAGGAGTCGCTTAAGAGTTTGAATGAGGAGCTGAAAATTTTGGAACGAGAGTTTCCGAAATTGGTTGGAAAAATAAATGTGAAGGCAGAAACGGGAGATCCTGAATCGGTTGTCAAGCGACTGACCAATGTTGACAGTTACGATTTAGTGGTTATGGGAACAAAAGGTGCCACAGGTTTAAAAGAAGTATTGATTGGTAGCGTAGCTTCAAACTTGATGCAAAATGTGGAGATTCCAGTCTTGGCTGTACCTGAATCGGCTACACTTTCTGTTCCTCAGAAAATTCTTTTTGCCGTGGATGATGTCACACTGAATGAAGGGCTTTTCCCATCTGAATTGGCAAACCTCACCAGAAAGTTTGATGCAGAACTTTTGATTTTGAATGTTGTGCCTAATGGTAAGTTGGATACCGTAGGAAATGCCAAGGGAAACGATAGACAACCAACCAGCGTGTTTGATGGTGTAAAACATTCATTCCACTTTGCGGAGGGCGATAATGTGAATAAGGCAATTACAGAATTTGCCACGGCTAAAAAGGTCGATCTTTTGGCCATGGTTACACGCAAGAATGACTTTTTTAGCCGAATGTTTGGCTCAAGCGCAACAAAAAAGATGATGCAGCACGTAAATGTTCCGATTATCGCCTTTCATTAATTTCTTAAAACTCTGAATATGTACAAAATTCTTGTTCCAACAGATAGAAGCGATAACGCCAAACATGCGTTAGCGTATGCGCTTAACTTGCTCAAAGGCAGGAAGGTGGAATTCATCCTGTTTCAGTCGTTCGAAGTTCCTGTTTATACTGCAGATATGCCTATTCAGATTGACACGTTGGGACATGAAGAATTGCTCCGCATCTTGGAAAAGGATGCTGAAATCCTCAGAAAGACCTATGCCGAAAGCCGTTTCTCATTTTCTACAATTATAGAGGTTGGTTCGCTTTCGTTCAATACAAATGCACTTGTTGATGAATTGTCCATCGACCTAATCGTGATGGGGACTAAAGGAGCATCCGGATGGGAAGGAGTGATTATCGGCAGCAACACGTCTGACGTTATTCAGGCTGCTTCCTGCGCTGTGCTGGCCGTTCCGCACGAAGCGGAAATTGCGGCACCTAAAACCTTTCTTTTTGCCACAGATAATAAAGGATTGAGTAGCAATGATGTTCTTGCCCCTATGATTCGGTTGGCTAAAATACACAAAGCACATATTCACTTAATGAATGTGCTAGACGAAGGAAAAATGACAACGGTTGACGAAGCAGTTGCAGGTTTAAAATTGGATCATCAGCTGGAAGAAATTGAGCATACGTTTCATTTTGAATACGGTCAGGACAAGGTTCAGTCCATTGAAAATTACGTGAATACGCACGACATTGATTTGTTGGCAGTTGTACCTCGTAGAAACAATTTTTTCGATGCCATTTTTCACCGTAGCGTTACCAGAAAGTTGGCGTTGCACTCAAAGGTGCCGCTTCTTGCCATGCATGATCTCGGATAGCATCCGTTTCTCAGAATTCGTTTTTCGCAATGCTTAATTTAGCCGTCCTTCAAAAAAGGAAAGGATGGAGAAGATACTTGTAGCCAATCGAGGTGAGATTGCCTTGCGCATCATGCGTTCAGCCCGTGAAATGGGCATTAAAACTGTAGCAATTTATTCAGAAGCAGACAGAAATGCCTTGCACGTTCGTTATGCTGATGAAGCTGTTTGTGTTGGTCCACCACCATCCAATCAAAGTTATTTGCTGGGCGATAAGATTATTGAAATCTGCAAAGACCTGAACGTGGATGGCGTACATCCAGGTTATGGGTTCTTATCCGAAAATGCCGCTTTCGCCACCAAATTAGAAAAGGCAGGAATAATTCTTATAGGTCCTTCTGCCCATTCTATGAACATAATGGGCGATAAGCTTTCGGCCAAGGCAGCAGTTAAGAGTTACAATATCCCGCTCGTTCCAGGAACGGAAGGTGCGGTGGAAGACTTGCAAGAAGCCATTTCAACCGCCAAGGAAATTGGATTTCCAGTAATGATAAAGGCATCTGCCGGAGGCGGAGGAAAGGGAATGCGTATCGTACATAACGAAGAAACCTTGGAAGAGGAAATGAACCTCGCTATCAGCGAAGCCACTTCTTCTTTTGGCAATGGAGCCGTTTTCATTGAGCGGTTTGTGAACTCACCTCGACACATTGAAATTCAGGTTTTGGCAGA